>VFQP010003043.1_pt1 | contig 17636 bp, 16 predicted proteins | sample 3512351 | NCBI WGS metagenome assembly VFQP01 (sample SAMN10412372, study PRJNA504923) | tailings metagenome | isolation source: Relicate 1 Philex TSF1 revegetated site | place: Philippines: Tuba, Benguet | collected 2017-08-29
CCGTGACGGATGTGCATGTGGCGGCCGCACTGGGCCGGGCCGATGTCCTGCGCGGCTTGCTGACTCGCGATGCCGAAGCCGTGCGTCGCACGGCTGGGCCGCAGGCCTTCACGCCGTTGCTGGCCGCCTGTGCCTCGCCGCTGCATGGAAGGAGCAACGTGCATGACGCTGCGCTCGACGAGACGGTGGTCGTGCTGCTTGCTGCCGGCGCCGATCCCAATGTGCGCGAGTCGCGATACGGCGTGTCCGCATTGTACTTCGTGACGGGACATCGCGAGGTACCGACAATCGCGCGACGTCTGCTGGCTGCCGGTGCCACACCCAACGACGGCGAGTCGGTCTTTCACGCGGCCGAGCATTTTCACGAAGCGGCGCTGGCGTTGCTGCTCGAGTATCATGTGGATCTCAACCACGTGGGGGATTGGGGCAACACGCCGCTGTATTTCCTGCTGCGCTGGTTCGACATCGTCGAGGGCTCGACACTGCGCCGTGGGTTCGATTGGTTGCTGCAACACGGCGCCGATCCCAACGTACGCTCGTCGCCCATGCAGGAAACGGCGTTGCACGTGGCGGCGTGGCAGGGGCAGTCGGTTGATGTGTTGCAGGCCCTCTTGGCGCACGGCGCCGATGTGACGCTGCGCCGAGTCGATGGCCTGAGCGCGTGGCAGTTGGCCGCGCGCCGCGGTTTCACCGATCAAGCCGAGTTGCTGGCGAACGCCGGGGCGCCCGCCCAGCCGCTGTCGATGGATGAGCAGTTGCTGGCGGCCTGTGGTCGTGGCGACGCCATTGCGGCGCGTGCCGCCGTAACGGCCGGGTGGTTTGCCCGTCTGTCCGAAGACGACCAGCGTCTCCTGCCATGGGCCGCGTCGCGCGGCCGCGAAGACAGTGTGCGGGCCTGTTTGGCGGTCGGCTGGCCGGTGAATGTACAGGACGGCATGGGCGCCACCGCGCTGCACTGGGCGGCCATGCACGGCCGCAGGTCATTGGTGGCGGCACTGCTGGACGCCGGCGCATCGCCGGACCTGCGCGATCACGAGCATCAGGCCACCCCGCGTGGCTGGGCCGAGTTCGGGCGGGATGTGGTTGCCCGTGCCGATGGTGACTACCCGGGTACGCTGGCGCTGTTGTGATGACTCCAGGCACTCATGCCGCCCGCGAGTGAATAGACGTCTCCACACCCCGCGCTGATCAGCGTCGCGGCTGCCTTGCGGCTGCGGACGCCGCCGGCACAGATGCACACGATTGGTCGTTGCATGTCGAGCTGCGGCAAGGCATCGCGTATGGTGGCCAGTGGCCAGGCCTCTGCACCCGGAATCATGCCCTGCGCTGTTTCGAACGGCTCGCGTACATCGAGCAACTGTATCGGGCGGCCTTCACGCAGCCAGCGCTGCAGCTCGGCGGGCGCAAGTTCGGCCACGTCGTCGCTGGGTACGCCGAGCGTCGGCGTTCCGCAGAATGCCGCATAGTCAGCGAGCGCCGTGATGGTGCGGGTGCCGCAGGCCGGGCAACTCGGGTCGCGCGATACCGGAACAACCTGCGGCTGCATGTGCAACGCATCCAACATGAACAGGCGCCCCACGAGTGGCTCACCGATGCCAAGCAGGAGCTTGAGTGTTTCCGTGGCTTGCACGAGACCCAGCAGGCCGGGCAGTACGCCAAGCACGCCACCGACGGCGCAACTGGGGACGAGATCGGCGGGAGGGGGTGACGGATACAGGCAGCGATAACAGGGCCCGTGTGGCGTACAGAAGACGGAGGCCTGTCCGTCAAAACGAAACACCGAGGCATGTACGTTGGGGCGACCTGTGAGCACGCAGGCGTCGTTGACGAGATAGCGGGTGGCAAAGGTGTCCGCACCATCCACGATCACATCGTACGCGCCAACCAGTTCCAGCGCGTTGTCGCGGGTGAGCCAGGTGTCGTGCAGGTCGAGTTGCACCAGCGGATTGAGTTGCTGCAGGTGTTCCCGTGCGCTCTCCACTTTGGGGCGCCCCACGTCGGGCGTACCATGCAGCACCTGGCGATGCAGGTTGCTGACGTCCACGCGATCGTGGTCGACCAGACCAAGATGGCCCACGCCGGCGGTGGCAAGATAGAGCGCGGCGGGTGAGCCCAGTCCGCCCAGACCAACCAGCAGTACGCGGGCCCGTCGCAGTCGCTCCTGGCCGGTGTCCCCGATTTCTGGCAGACTCAACTGGCGCTGATACCGGGCGCGTTCCTCGCTGCTCAGCATAGGTGGGACGAGTGGAAGTCAACGACCCGTTATGGGCGGCGCGCTCGTACGGCCGCGATGAATCGGGGGCGGTGCCGCGGTCGAAAGGACAATCCTACACGGCGAACGCGTGGCGCGCGATCAAACGGCCAGTATGTTCTGCCCAACCCCAGCATCGGAGCGACGATGAGTCAGGTGCGTGTACTGGTCGGCACTCGCAAGGGCGCGTTTGTGCTCACGAGCGACGAAGCGCGCAGCAATTGGACCGTGGACGGCCCACACTTCCCGGGATGGGAGGTATATCACGTGAAGGCTTCGCCTGTCGATCCCGATCGTATCTGGGCGTCGCAATCCAGCGGCTGGTTCGGTCAGGTCATGCAGCGCAGTGATGATGGTGGTCGCACCTGGATGGCCGTGGACAACCACTTCGCCTATGACGGCGTGCCCGGGACGCATCAGTGGTACGATGGCACGCCCCATCCCTGGGAGTTCAAGCGCGTGTGGCATCTCGAGCCATCCCTGACGGATCGTGATACGGTGTACGCGGGTGTGGAGGACGCGGCGCTGTTTCGCAGCACCGATGCCGGCGCGAGCTGGCAGGAGTTGTCGGGCCTCCGCGGTCACGGCTCCGGTCCACATTGGCAACCGGGAGCCGGTGGACTCTGTCTGCACACCATTCTGCTCGATCCCAGCGACGCCAATCGCCTGTACGTGGCCATCTCCGCTGCCGGCGCGTTTCGCTCGCGTGACGGGGGCACGACGTGGGAGCCCATCAACAAGGGGCTGCGCTCTGGAGAAATCCCGCAAGGCGACGCAGAAGTTGGCCACTGCGTGCATCGTCTGGCCATGCATCCGTCCAACCCGAAGCGGCTGTACATGCAGAAGCATTGGGACGTCATGCGCAGCGACGACGGTGGAGATTCGTGGTACGAGGTCAGTGGCAATCTGCCCACGGATTTCGGTTTTCCCATCGATGTGCACGCCCACGAACCGGACACCATCTACGTCGTGCCCATTACCAGCGACGCCCATCACTTCCCGCCCGACGGCAAGCTGCGCGTCTGGCGCAGTCGCAGCGGAGGCAACACCTGGGAAGAGTTGTCCCGGGGATTGCCGGAACAGCACAGCTACGTGAACGTGCTGCGGGACGCCATGGCGGTAGACCGCCTGCCGTCGTGTGGTGTGTACTTCGGGACCACGGGTGGGCAGGTCTATGTGTCGCCCGATGGCGGCGATCACTGGCACGCCATTGTGCACGACTTGCCACCGGTGCTGAGTGTGGAGGTACAGACACTTGCCTGATGGCGCGCACGGCACGGGTCGCGAGGCGGTGCTGCAGTCGGTGCATCAACAGGTGCATCAACAGGTGCGGGTGGTGCTGCCGTCGCCGCTGCGCGCGCTGTCCGGCGCACCGGCCGAAGTCACGTTGGAGGTGTCGTCGCCGGCAACCATTGCGGCCATACTCGACGTGGTGGAATCGCGCTGGCCCATGTTGCGCGGCACCATTCGGGATCACGAGGGCGGTGCGCGTCGCGCGTTTGTTCGGTTCTACGCCAACGGCGCGGATTGGTCACATCACGCCCTCGATACCCCGCTGCCCGAGGTGGTGCAGCGGGGTGAGGTCCCACTGTTGATCGTGGGGGCCATGGCCGGCGGCTGACGCTCACCGCGTGCCGGGTGGTTGCAGGGTCACCACACGCGCCGCTTGCCAGACACCACGAGGGTCTTTGGTGGCACGCACCACACCCGGGCCACCGGCCATCGTCTGCGCGGCGCGAATGGCCGGCGTCAGCCGCGGATCGTCATCGAACAGCAGATCGTTGATGTAGAAACCCTGTTGTCCGGGGAACTGCACCACGATGTGCACGTGGGCCGGTTCGCTGCTTCCCGGATACGGCCCCGGCCTGATGCTGCGGACCAATACGCGACCGGTGCTGTCAGGCCGCGCCCAGCCATGCAGCACGCCGTGGAAGCGAAAGCAGCCCGTTGCCCCCTGGGCGCGTCGGTACTGACCCGAGGCATCGGTGTGATACACATACACCACGAGGTTCTGCAGCGGGCGACCCTGTGGTGCGCGAAAGTGCAAGGTGAATTCGAGCGGTTCGCCGCGTTCCGTGGACGATGCCAGAGTCAGCGACGACGGCAGCGTGCGATCACCCTGAGGCGGGGCAGGAGGCTGGCAGGCGGCATCGTCCGGTGAGTTCTGCGCACCGGCGCTTCGGGTGGTCCACCCAAGTGCCATGCAGATCAGGATGCTGACACGCAGGACCTGGCGAGACGTGGTGGACATGCTGGCCATGTGACGCCTCCTCACAGCGAGGCCCGCACGCTGCCGACGCGTGCCAGGATGTCGAACTCGAGATGAATGACGTCGTCCACGAGGTCATTCGTGATGCGCGAGCCGCGAAAGGCCACGCCCCACTGCATACGGTCCAGGGTTGCGCGTGCGGTGGCGTGCAGCCTGCTGGGTTCGAACGACCATACGGTCGCATCGAACGCGAACGGGCGCGTCACGCCACGCAGGGTGAGTTGTCCCTCCAGTCGGGCCAGATTGCCGCCGCGTGTCGTGACCCGCTGTACGTCGAAGCGTGCAGTGGGATGGCGCTGCACGTCGAAGAAGTCTGCCGCCAGCAGGTGTGTGGTGAGTTTGCGCCGCGCTTCTGATTCACCGAGCGGCATGTCGGTGACCGCAATGCTGCGCATGTCCAGCTCGAACACAGCACTCCGCAGCTCGGCCTTTCGTGTATCATAGTCCAGCGTGCCTGCACGCAGACGCACCGTGCCGGCATGCGCGCCACGCCCACCGAACTTGGTGCCGCGCCAGCGGACCACCGAGGCTGCAGTATCCACCACTGCATTGCCGCTGAATGGTCGGGTCCACGATACGGGAGACAGGCGAGTCGCCGCCGACATGGCAGACAGCGCGGCCGCGATCTCGCGGTCACCGACACGCGTGGGCTTGCCACCAGTGAACGAAGGCTTCGGGTAGGCGATGTGATGCACCTGTCCGTCGGCCGTAAGCGACACGATGGCCTCTGCGACTCCGTGTGCGCCCTCGCTGCCCTGCATGGCGGCCAATACCACGACCCACGGCATGCCACGGTCCAGCGCAATGGGTACAGTGAACGACTCGGCCGTTACACGCTGCACGGGGATACTGCGCACCACCCGCTGCGCACCACGGCGCGATTCGGCGCGCGCGGTCAGTTGAAAGGCCTCCGGCTCCACATGATGCTCGACCTGCACTGTCAGACTAGTCGGTGCGACGCCTTTGGGCACGGGCGCCACGGTGAGGTGTGGTGGTCCAAACGCCATGGGCCAGTCGGCAACGGACGCCGGAACAACTGCGGAGGCCAATGCCATGGCGGTGGCGACATGCGCGACGCGAAACATACGCAGCTCCTGTGAAGTGGTGGTGAACGACACAGGAGAGATGCCGGCAGACGTCGCGGCGTTTACCGTCTTGCGGCGATCGATGTGCGGCTAACGCGTGCTATCGCTCACGCGTGCTGTGACGTTGCCCTTGAACGAGCGTGCAATGATGTGCCCATGCGTGGCGGATCCACGCAGCGTCTTGCCGCTCACGATTCCACTGCGCGACGACAACTCGAGCAACGGAATGCGCGCTTCAGGCACGCGGATGTCGAGCGCGCCATTGTGCGATTGCAGCTCCAGTGTGCCACCGGCCGCAACGCCGTCCACCGCAATGCGACCGCCAATGGTTTCCACGCGCCCTTCGGCGGACGAGCGGACCACCGTGACGTCTCCACTGACGGTGCTGACCGACATCGTGGCCTGTACGTCGGTGAGTGACACGATTCCACGACTGCCGCGCACACGCAGGTTGCCGCTGGCGCCCGTCACGGCGACGGGCGCATCGATCGATTCAAGGGATGTGTTGCCCGCCACGTCACGAACGATCATCGAACCGCGCACCGTGTAGGCTTCGAGTTCCTCACGTGTGCCCGACACCTGCAGGGTGCCGTCAATCATCTTGATCCAGAGACGCGCGCGTCTGGGCACGCGCACGCGCACCGTGGCCTGCGGCAGCGTGGAGTCCGTGTTGGAGCGCGCCTCGATACCCAGTTTGATGTGTGTGCGGGCCCCTCCACCAAACAGCGAGGCGTTGGCGCCGAGTTGACCCTCGAGATGCACCGAGTCACGCTCCCAGGTCTCGACGGTAAGGCGGCCTGAGGGGACGTACAGTCGCATGGTCACGTCGGACGTGGTGGCAAAGCCACGTGACACCGGTTGCTCGCCACGCGATGCCGTCATCGCATGCGCGACGGCGAACAGCGGCAGCAGGGCCATCACCCGGGATATCACCCGCGACATCATTCCGTCACGCTCCTGATGCGCTGTGTCAGCTCATCTCGGCGCGCGTCGAGTGCGGCGCGGAAAGCGCGGAGCTCCGCGTCCTCGGGATGGCGAGCCAGCGCGGCATCGAGCTCGTCCGCCGCGGCATCCAGGACCGCGAACTCGGGCAAGGCCTCACGGCTGGCCAATTGCAGCGCCGTGCGCATGGGGGCGGAACCGGCAGCCTCGAGTGCGGCACGCATGGCATCGTCGGGAGTCGATGCGGAAGCCGGGTCAGACGCGATCGATGAGCCAGACATCAGGACCGCATTCGGATCGCGGGACGCATCACGCGAGGCATCGCGCGATGCGTCGCGCAGCATGACCGAAACGACGAGTACCGCCGCGGCCGCGAGCGACGCCGCGAAGGCCCAGCGTCGGCGCGATGGTTGTTGGTGTTGGCCCTGATCGTTCTGGTTCAGTACAAGCGGCCGCTCATTAGCCGATACAGCGTCAGGCTTGCCGGCCGAAATGGCCGCGAGCACCTGCCGGCGCATGGCGGCCTCTTCGTCAGCGGTCGGTCGAAGCGAGCCGGATTCCGCGGCCGCGTCCCACCGCGCGCGCAGATCGGCGGCGTCAGCGTCGAAGTCAGTCATCGGTCGAGCATCCCGCGCAGCAGTCGCCGCGCACGAAAGAGATGTGCCTTGCAAGTGCCTTCCGCGATGCCGAGCTGCCTGGCGATGTCGGCGTGCGGGTAGCCTGCGATGTCGTGCAGCACGAACACCGCGCGCGCGCCGGCTGGCAGCCGGGACACCGCCTGGGCAATGTCGAGGCGCAGGGCGGAGTCAGACGGCGCCGCCTGCACGTTCTCGAGAGGGGACGACGTGCCGTCGCCGCCAAGATCGGCCTCGATGGCCACGCGCAGCGCCCGTCGCCGAAAGGACCGTGCATCGGTGAGCATGAGGTTGACGGCAATGCGATGCAACCACGTGCCAAAACTGCTGTCGCCGCGGAAGCCCGACAGCGCTTCCCAGGCACGAACAAAGCTGTCCTGTACGAGTTCCGTGGCCGCCTGGCGATCACCGGTGAGCCCGACACAGAACGCAAAGAGTGGTCCGACGTGCGTCTCGTAGAGACGTGTGAACGCCTCCGCGTCGCCGCGTTGGGCGGCGCGAACGTCATCGGCGGCGGGGCCGTCGATGGGCAGGTCAGTCACGGTCTGCGGTGCAACCAGAGGGACATCCAACCAGAGGGGAGAGTCGTCTGACCGCTTGGATGCCGGTGGACGGGCTGGGGTTTATCCTGTCCTCAAGCAGGCCGGCCGGCCAGTGCGAGCGTGGCAGCCCCTCAGCGCGTTGGCTCGGCGGGTGCCAGATCGATCGACCACAGTCGCCGGCCCGTCACGTCCCAGAGCGCCGCCGTCAAAGCGCGAGTCTCGGGCGCAACGTCAAGCGTGCCATAAAATTGCAGGTTGTCGCTGGGAGGGCGATTGGGGCGAGGGGCGGGGCTGGCAAAGCGGACCTCCGGACCAAACGTCGGGTCGAGGACGTTTGGCCCGAACGTGCCGGCGTGCATTGGTCCGGCCACGAACTCCCAGAAGGCATCGAACTGCGTGAACTGTGCGCGTTCGGGGGCGTAATGATGAGCCGCGGCATAGTGCACGTCGGCGGTAATCCACACCACATTCTGCACCTGTGCCTGCTGCAGGTCGCGCAGCAGATCGGCGACCTCCAGCTCACGACCCAGCGGCGCGCCGGGCTCGGCGTTGGCGATCCCTTCGAAATTCCGTTCGCCGCTGCGCATGCGATCCGGGACTACGAGCCCGATGGGCATGTCGCTCGCAATGACCTTCCACACCGCGGTACTCGTGCGCAGCGCGTTGCGTAACCACGTCAACTGTTCGGAACCGAAGATGGCGGCGGCATCCGAACCCGTGGGCTGCCGGTTGCCGGAGTTGGCCCCCCGGTAGCTTCGCAGGTCCACCACAAACACCTCGAGCAGAGGACCATAGCGAAACTGCCGGTACACGCGGCCGGCATCGGTCGCATGCCGGCGAATGGGGAGGAACTCGAAGAAGGCCTGCTTGGCGCGCTCCGCCAGCACCCGCACGCGCTTCTCCGTATATCGCGCGTCGTTGGCCAGCACGAGGTCATGAAACCAGTTGTCCACGACCTCATGATCGTCCCACTGCGCAATGATCGGCACACTCGCACCAAAGCGGCGGGCGTGCTCGTCGAGCAGGTTGTAGGCAAACGCCCCGCGATACTCGTCAAGCGATTCGGCCACCTTGGCCTTCGCCTCCGTGACGAGATTGCGCCAGATACTGCCGTCGTCGAGTGTGACTTCGGGCAGCAAGGGCTGATCGGCGTAAATGTTGTCACCGGAGTGCACAAACACGTCGGGTTCCGCGCGGCGCAGCGCATCGTACATGCGAATGCCACCCCGCGCCGTGTCGATGCCCCAACCCTGGCCCACCATGTCGCCCGACCAGGCGATGCGCACCCGCCGAGCGCGATCCGGTGCGGTGCGCAGCGAGCCGATCAGCGGTTCGCTGAAGACGCCCGGTGACGTGTCGCTTTCGTAGCGGAGGCGATACCAGATGTCCTGACCGGCCGGGAGATTCGTGAGGTCGAGATGCGTCGTGTACGCGGAGGATTCTGCGGCCACCGCATGCTGCAGGCGACGCACGTTGCGGAAACGGTCGGTGGTATCCCACTCCACATGCAGGCGCGCCGGTCGGTCGGTTCGCGCCCACAGCACGGCACGGTCGGTCAGCGGATCACCGGACTGTACCCCACTGGGCCACTGCGGCCGAAGCCGCTCGCTGGGAACAATGGCTGGCGCCCCGTGAGCGGGCGTCCACAGCGCACGGGGAGGGACCACGAGCGCTGCGCCCGCCGCGGCGGCGCCCCGAAGTGCATCGCGGACGAAGTCGCGGCGGGAGAAGCGGGAATCAGTCACGAAGGCGCCCGGTCAGTTGGCGAATGGCACAACGAGGGTGGAGCTGCGGTTGGCAGCCAGCACGCGGTTGAGATCATGCCGAATGGTCACGGTGCGCGCCGCGGTGTTGAGCGTGAACGCGTCCATCTGTGTGTCACCCGGCAGAAACGGAGGCAGCACGGCCGTCATGTAGTCGGCGGACACGTCGAGATTGGTGTTCGTCTGGGCCTCGGCGAGGGGCACCGGATACCGCATGCCAAGATCGGCCATGCGCCGACCCTCGGCAAGAAAGATCTCCTGTCGCATGAGATACAACACGTAGTAGGCGTCATCCAACGAGCTGATGGCGTCGATCCGCGCAGCCGTCACCGATGTTCCCGAGATGGTGGGAACACGCACCGTGGCGGTGCGCCGGAACAGCACCAGCCCGCTCACCAGGGGTTGATCGGCGGCGAATGCCACGCGGTAGTCGCTGCTGTCGGGGTAGATCACCAGGCCACCGGCACGTCCACGCTGCTGGGTGCGTGAATCCACCAGCTCCGTTGCACGCGACTGCACCAAGGTGAGCAGACTCTTGAGCTGCGTGCGCGCGCCGGCCAGATCGTTTCCGGCCAACAGGGCCTCAGCCAGGATGAGGTGCGCCTCTTCGGCCTTGTGCAGAGCAAGGGGACTGGTCTGCTGCGCCCCACGCACGGGATACTTGGGGTCGAGGAAGTCCATGCGCGGCAACACCTGATAGTTGTTGGTGGCGCTGGAGATGAGACCCTGAAAGACGTTGGACGGCCCGTTGACCGCATCGAAGACCGCGTTGTGCAGGAAGCTGGGTGCCGCCGACAGCAAGGCCGTGGCCTCGGTGACCGCCTCACTGCGCTGGCCCAGTCGGTGATGCGCGCGGGCAAGGGCCGCGGTGCACGCGTTGCGGAAGGCCGCGTCGGTCGACAAGGTGCGAGCGCGTCGCAGGTCCTCGATGGCCAGCGCCAGATGACCGCGCCAGTCGACGAACGGGCCGAGCGCCGCAGCGGGCATGCCCGTGAAGTGCTCGCCGGCGAGGATGGAACCGATGGCGCGGTAGTATCGCAGCGATGCCTCGTTGCGCACCTGCGCGAGCGTGTCCGCCTTGATCACGACGTCAATGCCATACGTGGCGCTCTCCCGGAGCCGCGCGAGGGCGGTGAACATCGTGCGTACATCGAGATCCTGATTGTCGAAGCGCGGGATATCGAAGACCTTGCTCTGCGTGGTGTAGTTGTTGAAGTAGTTGTCCGTCGAGATCTCCACGTTCTCCATCATGGCGTTGATGGCCTGGAGATAGGCGCGTTCGGTGCCACGCACCCAGGTGCGCGCCGCATCCGGCGTGCGGAGAAACGCGTCCGAGGTGACGTTGGGATTCTCCACGGCGGTCACATCGAACTGCGAGCAGGCGGAGAGGAGCAGGGCGGCAGAGAGGGCGCCGGCGGCGGCGAACCGGCGACCGCGTCGACCTGTGGTTGCTGGGGCGGTCATGGTCAGAAACCGAGGCTGAAGGAAAGCAGGAAGGAACGGGCGGCCGAATCGGTGGAGTAGTTGAATCCGCCGACGGCAGCGGCACCCTGGCCGATGGCACCGGAGAGATCGACTTCCGGATCGAAGCTCGAGGCCGACCATGCCCACGGGTTGGTCACGGCGAAGCCGATCCGCGCCGAGCGGGCGCCGCGCGGAACCAGGCGCTCCGGTAGGCGGTAGTCCACCGACAGCGTGCGCATCTTCACGTAGTCCGTCTTCTCGACAAACAGGTCGAAGACGTCAAGCCAGATGTTGTTCGGGTTGTTGCCGCGCTGCTGAAGGGCAGCGGCGGGGACGACCGTCTCGGGCAGGCCGTAGAGGAAGCGAAAGTGGCGGTCAAACGAATGCGACGACGCCCCGAACTGATAGTCGGCATCCGCGGTGACAGTGAGTCGGCTTCCGATCTGCAATGACGCCGAGAACGCGCCAAACGCGTCCGGATGCGGCTTGCCCAGATACTGCAGCAGTTGGGTTTCCCGAATGGTGCCGTCGGTGTTGAAGAGCGTGCGCGAACCACGCAGATAGCCCACAGGCTGTCCCGCTTCCACGACCGCCTGAATCGTCCGCTCCGACAGGCCGCCGAGGTTGAAGACCGGCGTCCCACCCGTCTCCAGCATGCGATTGCGCAGCGTGTTGTAGGAGCCGGTCAGCGTGAGTCGGGCGGCCGAGGTGGCGAGCGGTACGACCGTCGCACGCAGCTCAATACCGCGGTTGTCGATCACTCCGACGTTGCGAAGCTGCGCGGGTTGGCCGGTGGACGGAGGCGACGGGGCATTGAGCAACGCATCGTCCGTGCGCGCCTGATAGCGGGTAAAGCCGATCGTGGCCCGATCACCGATCAGCCCCAGATCGAACCCGGCTTCAATGGTGGTGGTGCGCTCGGGACGCAGGTCTGCGTTGCCGGGCTGACCAAAGGTTGCGGCCAGTTGTCCGCCGAGCGAGTTGAAGGCGACGGTCTGATCGTTGGCGAAGGGACGCGGGAAGTTGCCCGCGACCCCATAGTTGCCGCGCAGTCTTAGCGTCGGCACCAGCGAAGCCGGGACGAGGTCGCGGAACCAGCGTTCATCGGACAGCGCGTACACGGCACCGACTTTCGGATAGACCTGCGCGCCCACGGTCGAACCAAACGCCGTGTTCTGGTCTGCTCGCACACCGAGTTCGAGGAAGTAGCGATCGAGCAGCCCGACATTGCTTTGAGCGAACAGGCCGTAGTTCGCGACGCGGAAGGTGGCGTCCTGGCTGGCGGTGACGCCGGCGCCCGTGACCGTCTGCGCGCCGTCGCGCACATTGGTCGCGGAGAAGGCGACCTGTTCGTCGTCATTGCGGAACAGTTGTCCGCCGGCAACGGACACCAACGACCAGGGGCCGCGATCAAGACGGTGCTGCGCGGTCAGTTCTGCCGTGAGGCCAACGAAGGTGCGATCGAAGGTCTGCAGACTGCCGCGATCCGACGTGCCAGCGGGGAAGCTCCGAATGTGAATCAGATACTCGTTCGTGGTGATGGAGCGTTCGCGCGTGGCACGCTGATCGAGTCCGATGTTGCCCTTGAGGGTCAGACCATCCCCGAGTTGCCAGGTGAGGCCGTGCGCGGTGGTGAATCGTCGCACGCGGACGGTATTGTCCTGCAAAGCCTCTGCTCGGCCCACGAACTGTTGCAGCGCGGTCCATGCCGAATCGCCCAGTTCATCAATGTTGGGATTGAACCCGAATGCATTGGAACGACCGCCTTCCACGAACCACAAGGAGTTGTAGCCACCACTGTTACCGTTGCGGAAGCGCGGATACTGGTCCTGGTTGTAGCTCAACGACCCGGTATATCGGCCGCCGCGGCCCACTTCGGCCGCCACACCGCTGCGAAAGCCCAAAGCGGTGTTGTCGGATTCCACCCGGTGACTCTCCGAGGCGCGCGCACTACCGGAAAGACTATAGGTGAACCCACCGCTCCCTCCTTCCACGCTGCCACTGTACTGCTGCGTGAGCCCGGTCTGATACAGGAGATCCCGCGTGCGATCGAAGAAGTGCCACTGGGTCTGCGGCGTCTCGACGCCGGTCTGTACGGACAGTGACGCACGGGTCGCGCCCGCGGCTCCCTTGCGCGTGAAAATCTGGATGACGCCATTGGCTGCGTCCGAGCCATACAACGTGGTCGCGGCCCCTCCGGGCACGTACTCGATACGTTCGATGTTCTCGAGCGGTAGGTCGGCGAGCGCACTGGTGGCGTTGCCTTGATGCGCGCTCCCCCCGAGGTTCATGCCCAGCGCGGCCGGCGTGTTGAGGTTGTCCACGCGCACACCGTCCACATAGATGACCGGCGTGGAGTTGGTGGACACTGAGTTGAGACCGCGCGTACGAATGAGCGAGGTCGTGCCCGGCTGGCCCGAGGTGAGACGGATTTGTGCACTGGGCAGCTTGGCCTGCAGCAACTGGTCGAGACGCGTCACGGGTGCGTCGTCAATGACTTCGCGCGGAATGACATCGATGGTCGTGCTGAGGCGCTTCTTCTCGATTTCGCCGCCCTGACCGGTGACCACCACGTTGTCGAGCGACAGGGCGGAGCGTGACAGCGACACGGTGACGGTGTTGCCGCCTGCCTGCACCATCTGCTCCACGCGGGCGGGGGTGAACCCGATGCGACGAACTTCGAGGGTCACCGTGCCGGCCGGCAGGCCAGTGAGTGAGAAACGACCGCGCTCATCAGTCTGCGTGAGTCGCAAACCGTCGAGCGTGCGGACCTGGGCGTTGCTGACGGGCGCACCCGTTTCATCGCGCACGAGGCCGCTGAGGATATTGCCGCCGCTCACCGAGCTGGCGCGCGTACTGCCCGCGTTCTGCGCAGGCAGCGTGGTCGCGCATGAGCCAAGTAGCAGCAACGCGAGGGTCGTGATGGTGACCGGAGAAACCTTGGGCAGTGCGCGCCACGTTGGAGCGGCCACGGCACGGCTCGTGTCAAAGAGCGAAGACAGGAGTGGAGCGGACACGGTGATCGGGGCAGAAGAGGCGAACAACGCACGGAGTCGTGCGTGTGTCGCAAGCTGCCTGGACTTCGCGGCTGACCCGCGACGATCGCGTCACGATGTCGGTACGTCGTCGTCAGCGATTGACGACAGCCTCGTGCTGCCTCGCGCTGCGTTCAGCAGACAGACATGGCCGTTCGGCACGACTGGGCCGCCGTTCACCACGTATGGCAACGCGTGACGCGCGTATGGTGCCGCATTGTGTGATCAGCATAGTGTCCCACCCTTCAATCACAACGCCATCCATGCCCCGTCGCTCTCCTGCGAACCTTCCAGCCGCTGCGCGCCTCCTGCAACTCGTGCTGGTAGTACTGACTGGTATTGCGCCGAGCACCATCCGCGCGCAAGAAGCACCAGCACGCAACGGCCGCTTCACCGTCACCTGGAAGCCCGCCGGTGGCGACGGGCCCATTCGCATTCGCGGTGAAGCAAAGGGCATTCTCCAGGTGGCTACCCACGGCGACTCGGCCACGGTCCGCCTCGAGATGACGCAACGCGCCGACGGTCAGCCCAGCAACACCGTGCAGAGCATTGCGGGGAAGTGGCGAGGCGATACGCTGCTGTTCACACAGACGGTGGAGTCGCAGGTCAACGCCGCCGGCCAGCAGATGCCCATGACTGCGTACAGCGACTGGCGCGTGCTGATCGTCGGCGATGAACTGCGTGGTACGGTGTTCATGCACATGTCGGGCATGAACATTGACATACCACCGTTGGTTGTGGCGGGGCGGCGTGAATCGGCACGTGAGACCGTGCCTCAGCAGGAGACCGCATCCCCGCCCTTCAGGTAAGGCCTGCCCAAGGTCTGAATTGGTGACAGCGCAGCGCACGATTAGTTTCTCCGCTGGCCGTTCAGCGATGAACTCAGAATGGAGAGCGCGATGCATGTGACTGCCAAGGAAGTCGTCTCACCGGAGATCACCTGGGACGACTTCATGCGGGTGGAGCTGCGCGTGGGCCGCGTGCTGGCGGCCGAGCCGTTTCCCGAAGCCCGCAAGCCGGCCTACAAGCTTCAGGTGGATTTCGGTCCCGAGATCGGAATCCGCAAGTCGAGTGCGCAGATCACCGTGCTGTACTCGCCCGAGGACTTGGTGGGCCGGCTGGTGGTGGCGGTGGTGAACTTCCCACGCAAGCAGATCGGCCCGTTCATGTCCGAATGCCTGGTCACCGGGTTTCACAACGCCGATGGCCATGTCGCGTTGTGTATCCCGGAGCAGGACGTGCCGCTCGGCTCGCGCCTGCTGTAAGGACTGCGGCTCACCGCAGTTGCTGGAGCGCGTTCACGGCGCCCAAGTTACCGCATGCGCCGTCACGTGCTCTGGTATGGTCTGGCCGCCGGCCTCCTCATCGTACTCCTCCGATTGGTGGAGTATCGCTGGCTGGTGCTCACGCACTCGTTTGAAATCTATGGCGCGCTGCTGGCCATCATTTTTGCTGCCGTCGGCATCTGGGTGGGACTGCGGCTCACCACCCCCAAGGTGGTGGTCGAGGAGCGAATCGTGCTGCGTGAGGTGCCGGTCACGGGCACTCAGGCGCCTGTCGCGGACTTCAGCCGCGATGACGACCAGGTCGCGGCGCTCGGCGTGACCCCGCGCGAGCTGGAAATTCTGGGGCTCCTGGCCGAAGGCCTCAGCAACCGCGAGATCGCCGAACGGCTGTATGTCAGCGAGAATACGGTCAAGACGCACGCGAGTCGTCTGTTCGAGAAGCTCGAGGTGCGACGCCGCACGCAGGCCGTGCAGCGCGGTCAGCAACTGCGACTCATTCCCTGAGTCTGGCAAGAACGAGGTCCGTGGGGTCACCCATTCGGGTCACTCGTTCGGGTGAATTGCGGCCAACTCCAGGAAAATCACCCGTTCGGGCGACTGACGACCGGGCTCCCCACCCCCACGTTGCCCGGCGAACCCCAACCCGGAGTCTGCATGCGCAAGATCGTCGTCACGTTTGGCCTCATTGCCGGGGCCATCATGTCCGCCATGATGCTCGTCCTCGTCCCCTTCGAAGGGGACTTCTGGATGGAGTACGGCGCCTACTTCGGCTACACCGGCATGGTGATGGCCTTCCTGCTGGTCTATGTCGGCGTGCGGCGCTATCGCGACACCGAGTCGGGCGGACGCATTGCGTTCTGGCCCGCCGCCAAGGTGGGGGCGCTCATCATGCTGGTGGCCACCTGCTGCTACGTAGCCACGTGGGAAGTTATCTACTACAAGTTCAAGCCTGACTTTGCCCAGGTGTATGCCGACTACCAGGTGCGGAAGATGCGCGCGGCCGGCGCCAGCGAAGCCGAGGTCGCGGCCACGCAGGCGGAGATGACGCAGTTCGCCGAGATGTACAAGAACCCGCTGGTGAACATCGGGTTCACGTTTCTCGAGCCGCTGCCGGTGGGGCTGCTGGCGGTGCTGATTTCGGCGGGCCTGCTCAGCCGCCCGCGGCGCGCGTAAGCCGTTCGCTCACCATGCGGCGCAGCGTGCCGTCCTCGAGATAGCGCCGGAGGTGCACACCCGGACAGCCCGTCTGGGCATAGTGGTAGTGCCCCCCGATACGGTCGACCGGCAGGTTGTTGACGCGCAGCGCCCAGGCCATGAGATCGGCAATGGCCGCCAATTGCTGCGCGGAGGGCTCCTGCTGGTCGTAGTTGCCGATCATGCTGATGAGGAAGTGGCCGGACGGGTCATAGGTGGTGTTGGTCTCCCCCATGAAACGCCAGTCGCGTCCTTCATACACGTCGCCTTCGAGGTCGAGCAGGAAGTGGTAGGGGACATCCCACCAGTTGCGCTCGCGCGCGCCCCAGGCCTGCAGGTTGCGCAGACGCTGCGCCGGGTCCTCGTCGGGGCGTAGCACCCGTGCGTCGCCGGTGTGATGTAGCGTGACGTGCGTGATGACGTGGGGAATGCGCAGGCGCTGGTCCGCTCCGCCGGCTGTGGTGGCGTTGGCAATGGACGCGGGCAGCGAGGACAGGGTGGCCACTTCGATGGCCACCAACCCTGCCCCCAGTTCACCGGGGCCGTAAATGGCCACCACGGCGAGATGGCGACCATTCCAGTTGAAGGCTTCGGTCTCGCGCACGAGACGTTCGTGTCGCTGACCATCCGCTTCGAGCCGCAGCATCGCCTGGTCAACCGGAGCCGGCCCGCTCGAGTCGGTCCTCACACTGAGCACCGTCACCGTGAGGTCATGGAACTGCAGCGATTCCCCGGCTTTGCGATTGCGTCGCATGGCATCGGCCGCATGCCCCAGTGAGGGCTGGGCCTGCCAGGTGGTGTGCGAAATGACGCCTGGGGGCAGGCGGTGTTGCGTCCCCTCCGGCGAAGTAGGCTGCGCCGAGTGATTGTCTGGTCCGACCAGATAGGTGGCGAGCACGAGCCACCAGGTGAAGAACGTGGTCGGCATGGCGGGGCGACGGTGGTGGGGAGAGGCGAGGGTAACCGTTCGGCGGCGAACGATAAGCCGGCACCCATTGGGACGGCTTCGCGTTCATATTGTAGGCCGTTACGCCCTTGTGACACCCCATGCTCCGGGCGCCGCGCTCTCGTTCGTTTGTTTTCCCGAGTCGGCAATCCCGTGTGCACGGGTGCCGTCATCCGCTGGAACGTACGCCGCTCTTTCCAACCTTCGCATGCCCTTCTTGAACT
>VFQP010003044.1_pt1 | contig 17628 bp, 13 predicted proteins | sample 3512351 | NCBI WGS metagenome assembly VFQP01 (sample SAMN10412372, study PRJNA504923) | tailings metagenome | isolation source: Relicate 1 Philex TSF1 revegetated site | place: Philippines: Tuba, Benguet | collected 2017-08-29
CTGCGGGAACCTACGCCGTTCTGATTTGAGATAAGGCAACAAATGCATATGGGAACTCCTTAATTGTTTGATTGTCAGCCTTACAGGATGTGTAATCTTCCAATGTAAGAATTTTGCTCAAAGTCTTCTTAAAATCCCTTAATGTACCTACCTTTGCAGCCCCAAAGAGTTCTTTATTTGTCCCGGGCTTTGACCCGGGAAGAGAATCCCGGTAAGCGGGAGGTCCCGGATCACAAGTCCGGGGAGTCTTGGGAGACCAAGTAGTCCGCCGGAGCTTTAGCGTAGGCGGAGAACAGTCGTTAACACCAAAAAGTATTTTAAAATGGCAAAAGAAATCTCAGGCTTTGTAAAGCTTCAGTGCAAAGGTGGCCAGGCCAACCCTGCACCTCCGATCGGTCCGGCATTGGGTTCCAAAGGTGTGAACATCATGGAATTCTGCAAACAATTCAATGCCCGCACACAGGACAAAATGGGAAAAGTACTCCCAGTATTGATCACAGTTTATTCTGACAAGAGTTTTGAGTTTGTAATTAAAACTCCTCCCGCTGCTATCCAGCTGATGGAAGCTGCTAAGATCCAGAAAGGTTCAAAAGAGAGCAATCGCGCGAAAGTTGGTAAAGTAACCTGGGATCAGGTTGAAGCTATCGCGAAAGACAAGATGCCTGACCTGAACTGCTTCACTGTAGAGAGCGCTATGAAAATGGTTGCTGGTACAGCTCGCAGCATGGGCCTGAACGTGGACGGTAAAGCTCCATGGGAGAATTAATCCCGGCCAAGCAAATTTAATTCACTCCGGCCTATAAGCCGGGACCTCTAAACTCGAATCAAAATGGCATTCATCCCTAAAAAAAGAAAAGTTGCCAACACTAAAGTTGATGGCAACAAACAATATAGCTTAAAAGACGCTTCTGCACTGGTAAAATCAATCACTACCTGCAAATTTGATGCGTCTGTTGACCTCCACGTTCGTCTTGGCGTAGACCCTAAGAAGGCTGACCAGGCTATCCGTGGTACGGTTATTTTACCTCATGGTACCGGTAAAACTAAAAAAGTACTGGTACTCTGCACACCTGATAAAGAAGCTGAAGCAAAGAATGCTGGTGCTGACTATGTTGGCCTTGACGAGTTCGTTGCAAAGATCGAAGGTGGCTGGGTAGACGTTGATGTGATCATCGCTACTCCATCTGTAATGCCTAAGATCGGTAAACTGGGTAAAGTGTTAGGCCCTCGTAACCTCATGCCGAACCCTAAAACAGGTACAGTAACCAACGACGTGGCAACTGCTATCAATGATGTTAAAGGTGGTAAGATCGCTTTCAAGGTTGACAAAGTGGGTATCATCCACGCTTCTATCGGCCGTATCAGCTTTGCTCCTGAGAAAATCGCTGAAAACAGCCAGGAACTGCTTAATGCTATCATTAAAGCAAAACCTGCTACAGCAAAAGGAACTTACCTGAAAGGTATCAGCATGGCCAGCTCAATGAGCCCTGGCGTAGCTATCGATACAAAAGCATTTATTCACTAATCTTAAGTGGTTTAAAAACTTATTATCATGACTAAAGATCAAAAAAACGAAGTGATTGAACTGCTGAAAGGTAAGTTCTCCCAATATAACAACTTCTATATCGCCGATACAGAATCACTGACTGTTGAGCAGGTTGGCAAACTCCGCCGCGAATGCTTCAGCAAGCAAGTGGAAATGAAAGTAGCTAAGAACACCCTGATCAAAAAAGCACTGGAATCTCTGGATGCTGAAAAATATGCAGGTGTTTATGATTCTCTGCACAAAGTAACTGCTTTGATGTTCTCTGAGAATCCTAAAGAACCAGCGCTGATCATCAGCTCTTTCCGTAAAGCAAGCAATGGCGAAAAACCAGTATTGAAAGCAGCGTTCATCAACGGTGATATCTACACTGGCGACAACCAACTGAAAGCACTGACTCAGATCAAAACGAAGAACGAGCTCATCGGCGAAGTTATCGGATTGCTGCAGTCTCCTGCAAAACGTGTACTGGCTGCTTTGTTGCACCATCACGAGCAGAAAGCTGGTGGAGCGGAAGCTCCTGCAGCAGCTGCAGAATAATTAATGAATTAAAAAGTCAAAAGTCAAAAGTAAAAAACAGGAAATCTCTCAATCCGAAACAGGTTTTGACTTTTGCATTTTTACTTTTGACTTGAACTGACTTATTTATAAACAGTTTTTTTAATCATCCGTCGGACTCTTTTAACAGGGAATGAAGACGGGAAAAATTTCAAACAATGGCAGACATTAAAGCATTAGCAGAAAGCCTCGTGGCTTTGACTGTAAAAGACGTACAAGAATTAGCAGATTTCCTGAAATCTGAGTATGGTATCGAACCAGCTGCAGCAGCAGTTGTAGTTGCTGGTGACGGCGGTGGCGCAGCGAAAGCAGAAGAAAAAACTGCATTCGACGTTATCCTGAAAAGCGGCGGTGCTTCTAAACTGAACGTAGTTAAGATCGTTAAAGATCTGACTGGTCTCGGTCTGAAAGAAGCGAAAGACCTCGTTGACGGTGCTCCAAAACCAGTTAAAGAAGGCGTATCTAAAGCGGAAGCTGATGAAATCGCAGCTAAACTGAAAGAAGCAGGTGCTGACGTAGAAGTTGCTTAATTCTTGTAATAAAGAATATTTTCGAAGCCCCGGTTTTAAACCGGGGTTTTTTTATGGAGCAAGCTGCCGGAATAATGTTCATTCTAACATAGCAAATGAAAAGACTTCTTCATTTACTGTTATATGCATGACTATCTAAGTTTCGTCAATATTCAGCTTTATATTATCATATTTAAACGAGACGTACCTGTTCATACTATACGCTTAATTTCGCAGGCATAATTCTTGTAACACACAGCACACCAAAAAACGTTTCCCGATGAAGAAATCACTTATTGTATTGTCATTACTTCTTACAACATTCTTTGCAAAGGCGGATCAGTTGGCAGCATTAACACGTGAACAGGCGGAGAAAGCAATAGCATACCTGAAGAAAGAATCAACGATCATTTTATGGTGCAGCTGTTGCGAAAGCGAAACTATGAACCGTATTACGGTCAATGAAGTTTTCATGAAAGCAGATAAGAATGGTAAATATTATTCAGTTGTAGTAAAAGGCCGTAATGAAGAGGGAAAAGAAGTGGAAGAATATGTAGACCTTGCTTATGTATTTGTAAAGAAAGGTAAGAAAGCGCAGTGTCTCGGAAAAGTATTAAAATTCAAATGTGATCCCTGTACAGATCCGTTCGATTGGAATCATTCAGCAGCAGGTTAGTAAAAGGGCTTCGGCCCTTTTTTACTGCGTAAAACTTAGATAAGGAGTGATTCTTTCAAGTAACAAGGGGTCGATTGCTGCAACCTGTTTCAGATCTTCTGCTGAGTTGAATAAGCCATGTTGTGATCTGTAATTGATAATGGCTGCTGCGACGTGATACTTTATATACGGATGTTTTCTCAGGCTGTTCAGGTCAACGGTATTGACTGGAATCTTTTGCGGAAGATACTCTTTATTGATCTGCAGGTATGGTTTAATGACGCCAAAGGTCGAATCACTGATCCCAAAAGTTTCGCTTACCTGGTCGATATCATAGAATCCACCGAGCTTTTCACGAAACCGGATAATACGGGAAGCAAGCGTTGGACCGATTCCTGGCAGACTTTCGAAAGTCAGGCTGTCCGCCGTATTAATATCGACAGGCCTGATAACACGGGAGGGGCGGAATGCCCCCCGTTCTGCTGTATTTCCGGATAAAAGCGGGGCTGTGACATGGTCTTTCAAGCCGGTAATGCCGGTAGCCTGGCCGATGATGCTGATATAGGGGATCAGACGGTCGGCTTCGCCGGGCCGTAGTCCATAGATCCTGCGCAGATCTTCCGCCTGCTTGAAACGGCCGCCTTTTTCCAGGTATTTCCGGATCGTAACGATTGTTTTGTCTTTTACTCCCAGCCGCTTCCAGCCGGCATCATCAAGGGTGTTGGGGTCAAAGCTGAACAATTGAGCCTGCTGCCCGTTATTATATCTGTCTGAAGTACGGTCATCCTTATATTCTCCATCCAATTTTCGTTCGCTCTGTTCATAAGCAATGGACTGAGAAGCTGGTTTTTCCAGTTTCCTCAATGCTGAGATCCAGGCGGTGTCTGTACCGGCGATGGTTGCCGGAATTGTCTGATTCAGAAAGGGGGGAAGGAGAAAAGCAGTGAGCAGGATGCATGTGATTATTAATATAGCGATACGGTCTTTTTTGGAAAACTTTAGATATTCATTGAGCTGTTGCTGAATTTTCATAATGAACTGATTTATCCCCAAATTATTTTTTCGTGAAAACATAACAGCGTGTTTTTCACGGCTTTTTGGCGGGGTTTTTGTCAGGTCATTTTTTTTGTCGGATGGTTATTTATCCGTACTTTTGCAGTCCTTTATTTTGGCCAAATATATTTTGACATCCCGAATCATGTTTAACTAGTTGAAACACACAGACTTTCGTTTTTTCTAAAATGGGAGCTGGACGTGATTTGTATGTCATTACCTTTTTAAAACCGGTTATTATACATATGTCTTCAACAAAATTGAATCCAAGGGTAAGTTTTGGTAAGATCAAGCATCTGGCTGAGACACCCGATCTTCTCGAAGTCCAGATTCAGTCTTTCAAAGAGTTTTTCCAATTAGAAACAACTCCGGACAAGCGTAATATCGAAGGTTTGTTCCGGGTGTTCAAAGACAACTTCCCGATCACTGATACGCGGAACATCTTTGTGCTGGAATTCCTGGATTACTTCATCGATCCGCCCCGTTACACCATCGAAGAGTGTATGGAACGCGGTCTGACCTACGCTGTTCCCCTGAAAGCAAAGTTGCGCCTGAGTTGTAATGATGAGGAGCACGTGGATTTCCAAACTATCGTTCAGGACGTATTCCTGGGTAACATCCCTTACATGACTCCCCGTGGTACATTCGTGATCAACGGTGCGGAGCGTGTTGTCGTTTCCCAGCTTCACCGTTCTCCCGGCGTATTCTTTGGACAGTCAGTTCACCCTAACGGAACCAAGATCTACTCCGCCCGTGTAATTCCTTTTAAAGGTGCATGGATGGAGTTTGCTACTGATATTAATAACGTGATGTACGCGTACATCGACCGTAAGAAGAAATTCCCGGTAACAACCCTGCTTCGTTCTATCGGATATGAAACAGATAAGGACATCCTGGAACTCTTCGGTATGGCTGATGAAGTGAACACCGATAAGAAAACACTGGAAAAATACCTCGGCCGTCGTCTGGCTGCACGTGTTCTGAGAACATGGGTGGAAGACTTCGTGGATGAGGATACCGGTGAAGTGGTGTCTATTGAGCGTAACGAGATCGTGATGGAGCGTGATACTGTTCTCGATGACGAGGCCGTTGAAACAATCTCCGAAATGGATGTGAAAAGCGTATTCATCCAGCGTGAAGACGTGGGTGGAGACTATGCGATCATCTATAACACACTTAATAAAGATACTTCGAACTCCGAGCTGGAAGCGGTTCAGTTCATCTACCGCCAGCTGCGCGGTGCGGATGCTCCTGATAACGAAACAGCACGTGGTATCATCGATAAATTATTCTTCAGCGATAAGCGTTATGATCTCGGCGAAGTAGGCCGTTACAAGATCAACCGCAAGCTGAATCGTGATGCGCCACTGGATCAGAAAACACTGACCCGTGATGACATCATTCTCATCATTAAATACCTGGTAAAACTTACCAATGGTAAAGCAGAGATCGATGATATCGATCACCTGTCAAACCGTCGTGTACGTACCGTGGGCGAACAACTCTACGCTCAGTTCGGTGTTGGTCTTGCGCGTATGGCGCGTACCATCCGTGAGCGTATGAACGTACGTGATAACGAGGTATTCACCCCGGTTGACCTGATCAATGCAAGAACACTGTCTTCTGTGATCAACTCGTTCTTCGGAACCTCACAGCTGTCCCAGTTCCTTGATCAGACCAACCCACTTTCTGAGATCACCCACAAGCGCCGTATCTCCGCACTCGGACCAGGCGGTTTGAGCCGTGAGCGTGCAGGCTTTGAGGTGCGTGACGTACACTACTCCCACTACGGTCGTCTGTGTACTATCGAAACACCTGAAGGACCAAACATCGGTCTGATCTCCACTCTTTGCGTACACGCGAAGATCAATGACATGGGCTTTATCGAAACTCCTTACCGCAAGGTAACAGAAGGTAAAGTGAACATGAAGGAACTTGAATTCCTGAGTGCTGAAGAAGAAGATCTGGCGAAGATCGCACAGGCGAACACGCCACTTGATGATAAAGGAAACTTCGTTGAAGAGAAGATCATCAGCCGCGAAACAGGCGACTTCCCGATCCTCGATAAAAGCGATGTTGAATTCATGGACGTTGCGCCTAACCAGATCGTTGGTTTGAGTGCTTCTCTTATTCCGTTCCTTGAGCATGATGACGCCAACCGTGCGCTCATGGGATCGAACATGCAACGCCAGGCAGTACCATTGATCCGTCCTGACGAACCAATCGTTGGTACCGGTCTCGAAGGAAAAGCTGCACGCGATGCACGTATCCAGATCCATGCGGAGGGTAAAGGGGTGGTTGAGTTTGTTGATGCAAACGAGATCCACGTCCGTTACGACCGCGACGAAGCAGAAAAACTGGTAAGCTTTGAAGAAGACCTGCGTGTGTACAGACTCACCAAGTTCATCAAAACCAACCAGGAAACCTGTATCAACCTGAAACCTGCAGTGAAGAAAGGCCAGAACGTTGTGAAAGGCGATTTCTTAACCGAAGGTTATGCTACACAGAATGGCGAACTCGCTCTTGGTAAAAACCTGAAAGTGGCCTTCATGCCATGGAAAGGTTACAACTTCGAGGATGCGATCGTGATCAGCGAAAGGGTTGTAAAAGAAGATATGTATACTTCCGTTCACATCTCTGAATATGAACTGGAAGTACGTGATACAAAACTGGGTGAAGAAGAACTGACTCCGGATATTCCTAACGTTTCTGAAGAAGCGACCAAAGATCTTGACGAGAACGGTATCATCCGTATCGGCGCCAACATCAAGGAAGGTGATATCCTGATCGGTAAGATCACTCCAAAAGGAGAAAGCGATCCTACTCCGGAAGAGAAACTGCTCCGCGCGATCTTCGGTGATAAAGCCGGCGACGCAAAAGACGCTTCTCTGAAAGCACCAAACGGTGTGGAAGGTATCGTGATCGGTAAAAAACTTTTCCAACGCGCGAAGAAAGATAAGAATGCGAAAGTGCGCGAGAAAGCTGCCATCGAGAAACTCGAGAAAGTTCACGAGAAGAACGAAGCAGACCTGCTTGAAGTACTGCTGGAGAAACTGACTACACTGCTGAGAGATCATACTTCTACAGGTGTAAGCAACAACTTCGGCGAAGTGCAGATCGGTAAAGGCGCGAAATTCACCAATAAGAACCTCGCTGGTTTGGATTATGCAAATATCAACCCGCTTGGCTGGACTGGTGATGCGAAAGTGGATGACCAGATCAACATCCTGCTGCACAACTATAACATCAAGTACAACGAAGAACTCGGACGTTACAAACGCGAGAAGTTCAATATCTCTATCGGTGACGAGCTGCCTGCTGGTGTATTGAAACTGGCTAAAGTTTATCTCGCTGTTAAGCGTAAGCTGAAAGTGGGTGATAAAATGGCGGGTCGCCACGGTAACAAAGGTATCGTTGCGAAGATCGTTCGCCAGGAAGACATGCCATTCCTTGAGGATGGAACTCCTGTGGATGTGGTACTGAACCCTCTTGGTGTACCTTCCCGTATGAACCTTGGACAGATCTATGAAACTGTTCTTGGCTGGGCAGGAGAGAAGCTGAATCTGAAGTTCGCTACGCCGATCTTCGATGGTGCTTCTACTGAAGAGATCGAGAAATACTGCGCTGAAGCAGGCATTCCTAAGTTTGGTCACACTTACCTGTATGATGGTGAAACCGGTGAACGCTTCCACCAGAGAGCAACCGTGGGTATCATCTACGTAATCAAACTGCACCACATGGTTGACGATAAGATGCACGCGCGTTCTATCGGACCATACAGCTTGATCACTCAGCAGCCGCTTGGTGGTAAAGCTCAGTTCGGTGGTCAGCGTTTTGGTGAGATGGAGGTTTGGGCACTCGAAGCATACGGTGCATCCAACATCCTGCAGGAATTGCTTACGATCAAATCGGATGATATCATCGGCCGTGCTAAAACATACGAATCAATCGTGAAAGGTGATAACGTTCCAAGAGCGGGTATCCCTGAATCGTTCAACGTATTGGTGCACGAGCTGCGCGGATTAGGTCTTGATCTTAAATTCGAATAAACGTGATAAGTAAAAAGTAAAAAGTAAAAATAGCCTCTGGCGGTTTGAGTTTTTACTTTTTACTTTTGAATTTTTACTTTTTAATTCGAACATTAACAACTAACAATCTATTAAATACAATATGGCTATCAAAAAAGACAATCGTCCCCGGCCAGCTTTCTCCAAGATCACTATTGGTCTGGCTTCTCCGGATACAATCCTGGAAAGAAGTTATGGTGAAGTGCTGAAGCCTGAAACGATTAACTACCGGACCTACAAGCCGGAGCGTGATGGTTTATTCTGCGAAAGGATCTTCGGTCCTGTAAAAGATTACGAGTGTGCTTGTGGTAAATACAAGCGTATCCGTTACAAGGGTATCGTGTGCGATCGTTGCGGTGTGGAAGTAACGGAGAAGAAAGTTCGCCGTGAAAGAATGGGCCACATCAAACTGGTGGTGCCTGTTGTACATATCTGGTATTTTAAATCTCTTCCTAATAAAATCGGTTACCTGTTGGGCGTAAGCTCAAAGAAACTGGAAACGATCATTTACTACGAAAGATTTGTGGTGATCCAGTCTGGTATCCGTGCTGATAAAGGACAGAATGTGGGTGATCTTCTGACTGAAGAAGAGTATCTCGACATCCTGGATGCATTGCCAAAAGATAACCAGTACCTTCCTGATGATGATCCGAACAAGTTCATCGCGAAGATGGGTGCTGAAGCGGTGCATGACATGCTGCAGCGTATCGATCTTGACCAGCTGTCATTCGATCTGCGCAATGCTGCTGCTACAGAAACATCACAACAGCGTAAAGCAGACGCCCTGAAACGTCTTTCAGTGGTAGAAGCTTTCCGTGATGCAAATACACGTATCACTAACCGCCCTGAGTGGATGGTGATGCAATACATTCCTGTTATTCCACCGGAACTTCGTCCGCTTGTTCCGCTGGATGGCGGCCGTTTCGCTTCTTCTGACCTGAATGACCTCTATCGCCGTGTGATCATCCGTAACAACCGTCTGAAACGTTTGTTGGAGATCAAAGCGCCAGAGGTGATCCTGCGTAACGAAAAACGTATGCTGCAGGAAGCGATCGACAGCTTGTTTGATAACAGCCGTAAATCAAATGCCGTTAAAGCAGAAGGTGGACGTGCGTTGAAATCACTGTCTGATGTACTGAAAGGTAAACAAGGTCGTTTCCGTCAGAACCTCCTCGGTAAACGTGTTGACTACTCTGGTCGTTCCGTTATCGTTGTAGGTCCTGAAATGAAACTGCATGAGTGCGGTCTGCCAAAAGATATGGCTGCTGAGCTGTTCAAACCGTTCATCATCCGTAAACTGATCGAAAGAGGTATCGTTAAAACCGTGAAGTCTGCACGTAAACTGGTAGACAAGAAGGAATCAGTGGTTTGGGATATCCTTGAAAATATATTGAAAGGTCACCCGATCATGTTGAACCGGGCCCCAACGCTTCACCGTCTTTCTATCCAGGCCTTCCAGCCGAAACTGATCGAAGGTAAAGCGATCCAGTTGCACCCGCTTGTAACCTCTGCGTTCAACGCCGACTTTGACGGTGACCAGATGGCGGTGCACGTACCACTCAGCAACGCTGCGGTTTTGGAAGCGCAATTGCTGATGCTGGCTTCCCACAACATTTTGAACCCGCAGAATGGTACGCCGATCACCCTGCCTTCACAGGACATGGTACTCGGTCTGTATTACATCACCAAGGGTAAGAAAACAAACGATAAAGAAACGATCCGCGGAGAAGGAAAAGCTTTCTATTCTTCTGAGGAAGTTATTATCGCCTATAACGAAGGAGTAATTGACCTGCATGCATGGATCAAGGTGAAAGCCAACATCCGTAACAATGATGGTCTGCTCGAACATAAACTGATCGAGACTACGGTAGGCCGTGTGATCTTCAACCAGCACGTTCCTGCTGAAGTAGGATTCGTGAATGCCTTGCTGACTAAAAAGAACCTGCGTGACATCATCGGTGATATCATCGAGATCACCAACGTTCCAAAAACAGCGAAGTTCCTGGATGATATCAAACAACTTGGTTTCCGTACAGCGTTCCAGGGTGGTCTGTCGTTCAACATCAATGACCTGATCATTCCGGATGTGAAAGAAGAATTGCTTGACAATGCCAAGGTTGAAGTAGAAGAGGTATGGGAGAACTATAACATGGGTCTCATTACCAACAACGAACGTTATAACCAGATCGTTGACATCTGGAGCCGTGTGGATACCCGTATCACAGAAACATTGATCCGTGAGCTGGCCAGCGATAAGCAGGGCTTTAACTCGGTATATATGATGCTTGATTCTGGTGCGCGTGGTTCTAAACAGCAGATCAAACAGCTGGCAGGTATCAGGGGGCTGATGGCTAAACCAAGAAAATCAGGTTCCACAGGATCTGAGATCATTGAGAACCCGATCCTTTCCAACTTTAAAGGTGGTCTGAACGTATTGGATTACTTCATCTCAACGCACGGTGCGCGTAAAGGTCTTGCGGATACCGCCCTTAAAACAGCGGATGCGGGTTACCTGACACGTCGTCTTGTAGACGTTGCGCAAGATGTTGTTATCACTGAAGAAGATTGCGGAACACTGCGTGGTATTGCAACTTCTGCGTTGAAAGATAATGAGGATATCATCGAACCATTGGCAGACCGTATCATGGGTCGTACTTCACTGCACGATATCTACAACCCTGTATCAGAGGAGTTGATCATCGCTGCGGGTGAAGAGATCTCTGAAACACTTGCTAAGCGTATCGAAGATGCAGGAATCGAAACAGTTGAGATCCGTTCTGTACTGACCTGCGAAAGCAAACGCGGATGTTGCGTGAAGTGTTATGGTAAGAACCTTGCTTCTGGTATACTGGCACAAAGAGGTGATGCAGTAGGTATCATCGCTGCACAGTCGATCGGTGAGCCTGGTACACAGCTTACACTTCGTACCTTCCACGTGGGTGGTGTGGCAGGTTCTGCTTCTGTTGATTCTACATTGACAGCTAAGTTTGACGGTACTATCCAGTTCGATGGTCTGCGTACTGTAACAACTGAAAATAACGAAGGCGATAAAGTTCAGATCGTAATCGGCCGTACAGGTGAGGTTCGTATCATCGATACGAAGAATGACCGTCTGCTGATAACCAATAACATTCCTTATGGTTCTACTCTGATGGTGAAAGACGGTCAGAAGATTGCTAAAGGTGATGTGATCTGTACATGGGATCCGTTCAACAACGTTATCGTTGCTGAGATCAACGGTGAACTGAAATTCGAGAACGTGATCGAAGGTGTAACTTATCGTGAGGAATCCGATGAGCAAACCGGTCACCGTGAGAAAGTGGTTATTGAAACGCGTGATAAAACGAAGATCCCTTCAATCGTTGTAGAAGGTAAAGAGCTGAAATCATATAACCTTCCTACCGGTTCGCATATCATCCCTGATGCGGGTGATCAGGTGAAAGCCGGTCAGGTTCTGGTGAAGATCCCACGTGTACTCGGAAAGCTGCGTGATATCACCGGTGGTCTGCCTCGTGTAACAGAGTTGTTCGAGGCTCGTAACCCAAGCAACCCTGCTGTGGTTTCTGAGATCGATGGTGTGGTATCAATGGGAGCTGTTAAACGTGGTAACCGTGAGATCGTGATCGAAGCAAAAGATGGTGTAACCAAGAAATACCTGGTTCCGTTGACACGTCAGATCCTGGCGCAGGACGGTGACTTCGTAAAAGCTGGTTCTCCGCTTTCTGATGGTCAGACATCTCCGCAGGATATCCTTTCAATCCAGGGACCATTCGCCGTACAACAGTACGTTGTGAATGAGATCCAGGAAGTATATCGTTTACAGGGTGTAAAAATCAACGATAAACACATCGAGGTGATCGTTCGCCAGATGATGCGTAAGGTAAACATCGTTGATCCGGGTGATACTAAATTCCTCGAAGATGATTCAACTGATAAATTTGAATTCATTGAAGAGAACGATTACATCTTTGATAAGAAAGTTGTAACAGAGCCGGGAGAATCTACCAAACTCCGCGCTGGCCAGATCGTAAGCCTGCGTGACGTTCGGGAAGAGAACTCTATCCTGCGCCGTTCAGATAAAGCACTGGTTGAATACCGTGACGCGAAACCTGCTACATCAGCACCAACGCTTCTTGGTATCACTAAAGCTTCTCTGGGTGTTCAAAGCTGGATCTCTGCGGCGTCGTTCCAGGAAACAACGAAAGTACTGTCTTCAGCAGCCATCCATGGTAAAACTGATGACATGCTCGGCCTGAAAGAGAACGTAATCACTGGTCACCCGATCCCTGCAGGTACAGGTCTGCGTGAGTTCGAGAACATGATCGTAGGTAGCAAGGAAGAATATGAATTGCTGCAAACGACCCGTGAAGCGATGACTTTTGATGACGATGAGTAATAGTATTTGAAATTTTCTATAAGGAGTCCGCGGTAATTGCGGGCTCCTTTTTTATTTTATCGGGTTGTGGGCATTGTCCGGCATAGCTTATCATCAAATTCAGGAGAGGTTAAGAGTTTCATAAAGTGCCTGTTTCCTTATATTTGCCCGGCCAAGACTATTCGGTTTTCCAGAAATAAGTCCTTGTTTTGCAAGTGACGATTTACTAAAACAAAAGCAGACACTCATGAAAAATGGTATCGTGATATGGAATGTAGTTTTAACGCTTCTCGCGGGCTATCTTCTTTTCGCGCAGTTCAATAAAAAAGAAGGTTCTTCTTCTTCTAAAAGAGCAGCAACTGACTCTCTTTCATCCAACGCACCATTCCGCATCGCATATTTTGAAATGGATTCAATTGAAGCTCATTTTGATATGGTGAGAGATGTAAAGTCCGAGATCGAAGGAAAAGAAAAAGAGTACAGCAACAATCTTTCACAGCTCGACCTTACTTACCGTAAAAAGATCCAGGAATATCAGGCAAAACAATCGACCATGACGCAGGCCGATTATGAAAAAGCTCAAATGGATCTCAAACAGCTCGAAGACGTGCTTAAAGGCCGTAAACAGGATCTTGATTCCAGATACCAGGAGTTTGTGACCCACCAGAATCTTTCCCTCAAAAAAGAGATCGAGAAATTCATCGCGGAGTATAATAAGGACCGCGCTTACGCGTATATCGTAGCAAATGATCCAGGTATTTTTTATTACAAGGACTCTGCATATGATATTACACCCGATGTGATCAAGGGCCTTAATGAGAATTATAAGAAGGGAAAAAAATAAGTCACCCAAGGGGGCGGCTAATCTTTCTGATAGAAAAAGAGAGAAAGGGAAACTGGAAGTCATGAGTTCATCATGACTTCCAGTTTCCCTTTCTCTCTTTTTTCCCTTTTTTCTCTTAGCTTTAGTCCAAATCACAAACTGCATGAGTCAGGAACAATCTTCCTTCAAACCTACACTGGGTTTATTTGACGGCACTATGATCGTTGCCGGGTCCATGATCGGGTCCGGTATTTTTATTGTAAGCGCAGACATTACGCGTAATACAGGCAGCGCAGGCTGGCTTGTCGTTGTTTGGCTGTTAACTGGTTTTATGACGCTTACAGCAGCGCTCAGTTATGGCGAGTTAAGCGGAATGTTTCCAAAAGCAGGCGGACAATATGTCTATCTGAAAGAAGCCTATAATCCCCTGATGGCTTTTCTTTACGGGTGGAGTTTCTTCGCTGTTATTCAAACAGCCACTATCGCAGCAGTTGGGGTGGCATTTTCCAAGTTCCTTGCTTACATGGTGCCGGAAATGGGAAATGAATATTTACTTTTTAATGTTGCCGGTCTTAATATTTATTCGGGACAGCTGGTAGCCATTTTCATTGTAATACTTCTTACCTATATCAATTCCCGTGGAGTAAAAGAGGGAAAGTTCATTCAGACGGTATTTACATCAGCAAAACTGCTGGCTTTGTTTGGATTGATCGTGTTTGGATTTGTGCTGGTGAAGCATAGCTTTTGGGCAGAGAACTGGGAAACAGGGCTAACTGCGCGGACGTTAACAAAGGACGCTGAAGGTGCATTTATTCCGGGTGCATGGGAAGGCATCGCCGGAGCTGCATTGATGGGGGCAATCGCATCATCCATGGTGGGATCGATCTTCAGCAGTGATGCATGGAATAACGTGACTTTTATCGCGGGTGAAATGAAAAATCCGAAGCGTAATATCGGGCTGAGCCTGTTTCTGGGTACGTTGATCGTGACGGTTATTTATGTGTCGGCAAACCTGATGTACCTCAATGCGCTTCCGTTAAACGAGCTGGCTTTGCCGCAGGATGACCGCGTGGCAGTAGCTGCAGCCAACAGGATCTTTCCTTCTTTTGGTACGATATTGATTGCCGTGCTGATCATGGTGTCTACGTTCGGATGTAATAATGGTCTGATCCTGGCGGGTGCCCGGGTTTATTACACCATGGCAAAAGACGGATTGTTCTTTAAGAAAGTAGGTACGCTTAATCAGCATTCAGTTCCCCAATTCGCTTTGTGGATTCAGTGTCTGGTTGCGTCAGCATGGTGTTTGAGCGGTAAGTATGGCCAGTTGCTGGATATGATCTCATTCGTAGTAGTATTGTTCTATATACTTACGATCATCGGCATATTTATTCTCCGCAAGAAACGACCAGATGCAGACCGTCCTTATAAAGCATTTGGTTATCCCATTCTTCCATTGCTGTATATTCTGATGGGATCGGCATTCTGTTTGTTGCTGATCATTTACAAACCTCAATTTACATGGCCTGGTCTGATCATTGTACTGTTGGGAGTGCCGCTTTATTATATCGCGATCTCATCCAATAAAAAATCGGCACAGGCTTAATGATTTAACATAAGAGTTATGAATAAGCAAACACTGGTAATACATGGTGGAGCGGGAACCATCCTGCGCGAGAGTTTGACGGATGAAATGGAAAAAGAATACCGTCAGGGGCTGGAAGATGCATTAGAGGCAGGTTACCAGTTGTTGAAGAAAGGAGGAACAGCGATCGATGCAGTGAAAGCTGCTGTCATATCCCTGGAAGATAATATCCTGTTCAATGCGGGCCGGGGAGCGGTTTTTTCCAGTGATGGCGGACAGGAAATGGATGCGTCCATTATGGATGGAAGTAATCTCATGGCTGGTGCGGTAGGTGGTGTAAGCAATATCCGCAATCCGATAGAACTGGCACACTCGGTAATGACGAAGAGTGAACATGTGATGCTGAATGGCGCGGGGGCAAATGCATTTGCAGAATCAGTTGGTATCAGAACAGAACCTGATGAATATTTCTTTTCTCAATTCCGCTATGATCAATGGTTGCAGGTTCGCGGCACAAGCAACACAGCACTGGATCATAATGTACAGTTGAATGAGAAAAAGTTTGGTACGGTTGGTGCAGCAGCCTGTGACCAATTTGGCAATATCGCCGCTGCAACGAGTACAGGAGGTATGACCAATAAGCAATGGGGCAGAGTTGGAGATAGCCCCGTGATAGGTGCCGGAACTTATGCAAACAATCATACCTGTGCGATCAGTTGTACCGGTCACGGTGAAATATTTATCCGTGCAGTAGCGGCTTATGATGTAAGTTGTTTGATGGAATACCAGGGCCTATCACTGCAACAGGCAATGGACAAGGTGGTTATGGATAAACTGATGAAGATGGAAGGTGAAGGAGGTATGATTGGTGTTGATGCAAAAGGAAATGCTGCGTTGGTTTTTAACAGTGCCGGTATGTATCGTGGGCAGTGGAATAGTGAAGGAATAAAAGAAGTGAATATCTATAAGTAATGAAGAATATCATTTTAACAGTCTTACTGATCTGTTTTGTTCAGTGTTGCTTTGCCCAGGCTGAGCAGGATTCTTGCAGTGTTACCCCAAAATATGCTGCATCGTTTGACGGTATTACAGCAAAAGGGATGCTGTCTCCGGAAGATATAGTAAAGATAAAAAAGCTGAAGGCGGAAGAAGCAGGTATAAAGATCATCCGGTTTACGTACCTGATCGACTGTGGTGAGGATTGTGAAGGGGAAGAAAGAACCGTTGATGGGGATACGTTTTCGGAAGAAGATCTGAAGCTGTTGCAGGGAATGAAGAGCAGAAATGTACTGTCGCTGCAGTGTATTCTTGGTAAAGATAAGAAGGGAGAGCTGGTGGCATTCAAGCCGTTCCTGTACTACATCCGCTGATCTTAGTTGGTCCTGGCGGACAGGCCCAATGAAGCGTCTGATAAGCGTAATAATCAGGTCTCATTCGTGTTCATTCGTATTAATTCGTGTTACATTCGCGTTATGAAAAAATATGCCATAATAGTGGCCGGGGGATCCGGTACGAGAATGGGGGGAAGTGTGCCAAAACAATTCATGCTTTTAAAGGATAAACCCGTTCTGTATTATCCCATTAAGACTTTTCTGGAAACGTATATTGATCTTCAGGTGATCCTGGTTTTGCCTGTTGAGTATACAGATATGGGGCAGGAGATCATTGATGCTTATTTTGACAAGGATCGTATAAGGATCACGGCTGGCGGTGATTCCCGCTTTCAATCTGTAAAGAATGGCTTAAGCCTGGTGGAAGAGGATGCTGTGGTATTCGTTCATGATGGTGTTCGTTGTTTGCTATCTCCCGATCTTATCCGTCGTTGTTATGCGATGGCAACTGAAACAGGAAGTGCTGTTCCTGTTGTTCCCAGCAAAGACAGTATCCGTATCCTGATTGAAGATGGCAATGAAGCGGTTGATCGCAATACGATCATGCTTGTTCAAACTCCACAGGTATTTCACAGTAAGATCCTGATACCAGCATTCCAGATAGATTACAAAGATAAATTTACAGATGAAGCAACAGTGGTTGAAGCTTTTGGGTTGAAGATCTCGCTGGTTCAGGGAGAAGAGCGTAATATCAAGATCACGCAGCCGGTGGATATGATAGTGGCAGAGCAGTTGCTGCAAGAAAGTAAATGATGTAATGAAGATGTGTATTCCTCAGTATTGACGAATATTTGTAAGACTATAAACTTACAGCCGCTGTCAGAGCGGCTTTTAAAAGTTTAAAAGTTTAAAGGTTTGAAGGTTTAAGGTTAGAGGTTTGAAATGCTTATGTAGAAATCTTTCGGAAAGTAAATGGTCCATGATTCCGGAAGGAGATAGGGATAAAAGCTGGGGGACTTACGGCTTCGGTTGAATGATTGATGGATGGATCTCCCGGCAGTTTTTTCTAAGTGGCGTGGACTAAAGTCGCGGTTAAGCTGCGTACGACGACCGCGGAAGCGCTTCGCGCCGG
>VFQP010003045.1_pt1 | contig 17628 bp, 17 predicted proteins | sample 3512351 | NCBI WGS metagenome assembly VFQP01 (sample SAMN10412372, study PRJNA504923) | tailings metagenome | isolation source: Relicate 1 Philex TSF1 revegetated site | place: Philippines: Tuba, Benguet | collected 2017-08-29
GCAGCCAGGCCCGGCTTCGCAAATCCTGCCCGTCCACGCGCAGCGCTGATCTTGCGGTGGCCACCCATGCTGGCGCTGGCAGCCTTCCAGCCTGCTGCACCCTTGGCCTGCCGTAGATCCTCGCTGGTGCACGTGTGGCCGTGCCTGGCCGGAGGCCTGCTCGCTCCGCGTGCGAACAGGAGCCTGTTCGCGGTCGCTCAGTCAACATCTTTGACCATCTTTGACGCAGGGCGAGCGGCGCGAGAGCGGCAGAGCTCGACACTGTGCGCTGGCTCACACCACGTCTGCGGGCCGCCTGCGCGTGCCCTCCCGAATGCTGGACGCCGCGAATAGCTGTCGCAAAGGGGGGATCCTAAAGTGGGGTAGTCAGCGAAGGCCAGCAGAGCGTCGCTGTGCTCGGCAACGCTTGAGTTCAAGCACATTGCACTCATTGGTGGCCCCGCACAGGGCTCCTGCTGCTCCCTGCGGGCCTCGACGCCCCAGTCCGACTGGCGAGCAAAGAATCCGCCACCGAAAGCCGCTGGGGCCCTGAGCACGGAGGAGGACGAGAGGCAGCGCTAGGCAGGCGTCATAAGAGCTCCGTCGGCGCTTGGTGGCTCCTCCACGGGATTTGGCTCGCGTCTCGTCCTTAGCGGCATTGAGCGTGCGGCAGCACGGAGAGCGGAGCCCCAGCCGGAGAGCAGAGGAGCCCAGCGACAGCAGCTAGGAAGCCCATCGACGCGCAGCGCATGAGCCAAAGGAGGTGCGGGCTGCGCCTGGACTGGCCTTGGCGTTGTGTGCTCCAGAAGGACGAGCACGGCACCACCCATGGGCGAGCGAGCCCAGGCTTCCTCATCGCCGATGCGCTGCACCGCTGCGCAGGCTTGTCATCAGCAGGCCCGCGAAGACGCTCATCGCACGACTCGTTTGATGTGGGACGCTTCATCAGGTGCGGCACTTTGGCCAGAGGCGCGCGATGCGGCCGCGATGATGATGGCCGCGCAGACTCTCCCGATGGCGAGTCCCCAGGTCGTCTGCAGGCCTCAGCGAACAGCGCCCTGGGCGCTTGCTGGCCGCCGGGCGCCGCGCACGCTCCTGGGTCTCCTGGCGCGCTCCTGGGCGTTGTGCCAGCCATCGCATGCTCCAGGCAGCGCCAAAAACAGAAGCGGGGCGCTCCAGGCGCTGGTGCAGGGGGCCGATGCGGAGGATGCGCTCGCCATCAGGCGCGCCGCGGCTCTCCTCGGCCGCTCTCGCGAGCGGGTCCTCTTGAGAGGGCTGCTGCATCCCCGCACGGCAAGGTGCACCCGCACGACGAGAGAGGCACGGCCGCGCCCTCGTCATCGTCATCATCATGTTGACCCGCTGAGCGGCGCGAGGGCGCTGCCCCGTTCCACGCGCGAGTCCGCCCCGCGACGCGTCGACGCTCGAGCCGACGCGCCTGGCCGTGCACCCGCGCACCCCGCGCAGGCGCCTCCACCGGCGGGCGCACCACGATCCACGTCGCGTCCCCGCCCATCACGCAGCACAACAGCGGCGGCTCGTTCGGGGGTGAGAAGCAGAGCCCGGCAAAGGCGGTGGCCGGCGCGCTCAAGAAGCTCTTCCGCATCTCGTCCGGCGACCGCAGCTCGGGCGGCCACCACAGCGCGCCCACCAGCAGCGGGCCCATGAGCGGCGGCAGCCCCACGCACGCCGCGCCGCCGGCGACGGCCGCGTCGCCCAAGCAGCAGCCCGGCAACACCAGCCCCGCCCGCGCGATGCTCGCCGGCAAGCCGCCCAGCTTCAAGACGCAGGTGCGCCTTAGCAGCGTGCACGTCCTGGGCAGCCCAGGCAGCCTGACAGCGCGACCAAACCAGCAACGGCGGCGCAGCGCTGGGCCGCCACGGCTCAACGGCACTGGGCCTCCCGGGCCTTCGAGGGCAGGCGGCGGCAGCACGTGGACCGCACGCGGCGCCCGCTTCGCAGGCACGCGCACGCAGGCGGAAAGCGTGTCTCCGCTGCCCACTGCCGTCCACGCAGGGCTCCCTGCCCGAGCCAGAGTCGGTGCTCGACTATGACGACCGCCTGAGCGTCAACACGGCGCGCTCGTCCGCCGTGCCGCCCACGCTGCACATGCACGACCGCGGCAGCGCCGCCAGCGCCGCCACGCTGCTGCACGACGGGCGCTCCAGCGCCGCCGCCACCGACCGCGGCAGCGCCGCCACGGCGCCCGACCGGCCGTCCTACGGCGACGGCGCCGGCGGCGCGCCGCGGGGGTCGGGCGCCAGCGCCAGCGCCATCAGCCGCAGCTCATCGCGCAACTCTGGCAGCTCGCGGCTGGGGTCGTACATTAGCAAGTTCATGAAGACGCCGTCTGGCGTGCTGCAGGTGCGCCGTGGGCCGCATGGGGCTTTGCAGGGCTTAGGGCTTGGCGGGCGCGCGCCGCAGCGGCATCGGAAGAGACTCTGCGAGGAGGGGAGGGGGGAGCACAGGTGGGGCGGGGCGTGCGTGAGAAGGAGCATTCACCACCTCTGGCGCCGCGCTGCGCGAATGCGCAGAACGCCGGCGGCTCGCCGCAGAGCAGCCCCAGCGCGCAGCAGGCCGCCGCCCACGCCGCCGCGCTGGCCGCCGCCGCCGCCGCCAGCCCCACCTCCCCACACGGCAACCTCCCCTACGAGCCCACCTCGCCGCACACGCCCACCGCCGCCGCCTCCGCCTCGCCCACCCCGGCCGGCGCCCGCCCCGCCGCCGCCGCCGCCGCCGCCGCGCACCACGCCGCCCCGCCGGCGCCCTTTGTCCTGGGCAGCAACGGCATGCCGCAGCCCCAGGCCGCCGCCGCGCACTCCTCCTCGTCGTCCGCGGCCGCCACCATCCCCAACGCCAACGCGTTCCGCACGCCGCCAGGCACGCCGCTGGCGGGCGGCGCGCTGCCCGACCACGCCACGCTGCCGCCGCCCTCGGCGTCGGCCATCGCGCGCCTCAACCGCGACCCGGCGCTGCTCACCGTGTGCAACGACCTGCCGCCGCACATGGACCGGCCGGCCTGGCGCATCGAGGACTACACGCTCATCCAAAAGATCCACGCCGGGTACGCCTCGGCCGTCTACAAGGCCTTTTGCAGGTGCGCGCGTGAGCAGGCTGTGATCACAAGCGCTGAGCAAGCAAGCAACACGTCGCTGACAGTTTGGCTGTGTGCGGTCGAGGGAGTCCCCGTCCTTGAGGGCCGCATCGATTAGGGCTTTGCGCCGTGTTCTCATGTGCCCTCATGCAGGGTCTCGGGGCAGACGGTGGCGCTCAAGGTGTACCAGCCCAACAAGCTGCACGAGATCAGCCAGTGGCAGCTGTACCGCGAGGCGCGGCTGCACACGCAGATGAGCCACCCCAACATCGTCAAGCTCTACGCGGCGTTCCGCAGCGGCGACGCCGTCATCCTCGTGCAGGTGCGCCCTGAGAGGAAAGCAAGGGGGCACCGTCTGGACTGGCCGAGGAAGGGTGGGCCGCGTGCCCCCCGGCCTGACGAGTGGTGGGCCGTGGACCCCCAGACACCGTGGGTGCGCCGCGTTCTTTCCTGGGGGACGCGCGCCCGGGGGCGTGGCGGAGACTGAGGGCGGCCAGGCGGCGCGCGAGCCAGCTTGGGGATGCCAGGGTCCCAGGGGCGCGCGCACGTGGGCGGGGCGGGCAGGGCCGCCGCCACAGGCAGGCTTGCCAGAGGGAGCTTGCCAGATGCTCACAGCTGCGCGCGTTCTTGGTTCGTGTGCCCTGCTCCCGTCACCGCAGGAGTACGCCGACGGCGGCGACCTGCTGCAGCTGCTCATGAACCACGGCACACGCCTGTCGGAGCGCCGCGCCACCTCGCTGGTGCTGCAGCCGCTGCTCCGCGCGGTGAGGGCCCACGCCCCCACCCGTTCCTCCCTTAGCTCACACCCTCGCACCTTTTGCCTTCCTGCCTCAGGGCCAGTGGATGCTGTGTGAGGCTGGGGTTGATGCTGGGGTACAGGTGGCCGTCTGGTAAGCCAGAGCCAGAGCTCAGCTGAACCCAACTCCCTGTCCCTGTGCCCGCAGCTCTACTACTTGCACTCGCGCTTCATCGTGCACCGCGACGTCAAGCTGGAGAACATCCTCTTCACCGGCCGCGAGGTGCGGCGCGAGGGTGGCGGTGCTTCGTCGCTTGGCCGGCAGCTGTGCCGGCGCACCAGCGCAGAGATGCGCCGCCGTGCCGGGTGGGTGAGCGCGGCCGCGTGGCCAGAGACTGACGTAACAGTGGTCGCTGCATGCTTTGGTGGATGGCCGCAGATGACGCTCAAGCTGGCGGACTTTGGGCTGTGCCTCAACCTGCGGGAGGAGCGCAGTGTCACGCGCGCCGGCACCCTGGTGAGTGCGTGTGCGCCCGGAGCTGGGTGGCCCAGGGTGGCCCAAGGCATGGGCTGGAGCTCGGTGCACCGTTGCGCATCTGCGGGGCGCGGGCCCCTCCACACCGCGTCCCTGCCTGAGGGCTGGTGCGTTGCGGTCCCCCCCCCCACTTGCTTCTCCCCGGTGCCCACAGGACTACATGGCGCCCGAGGTGCTCCGCTGCCCACAGAAGCACAAGCCCCAGGACAACAAGGTGAGGAAGGCATCGGTTCGCCTGGGGTCCCCGAGCGCCGCAAGGAGCGGCCCTTGGGCGCCTGGCGACGGTGTCGCGCGATCCGCCCCTCGACGAACGACGCGCGACGCTTCAACCGCAGGACCGGTTGGACCTGGCGTACACGATGACGGTGGACATCTGGGCGCTGGGCGTGGTGGCCTACGAGCTGCTCAACGGCTGCCCGCCCTTCACCTGCCACGACAAGAAGGAGACGGAGAAGCGCATCTCGTCGGGGCTCATGCCCGAGTTCGTGGTGGACGTGTCGGACTCGGCGCGCGACTTTGTCTACAGCTGCCTCGCGAGCAACTCGGATCAGCGTCCGACGGCCTGGCAGCTGCTCCGCTACCCCTGGGTCAAGCAGGTGGGTCTGCGCGCCCGCTCGCTCGCGAGGTCGACGCGGGGCCGCGAGGTTCGCGTCGACAGGTATGTCCACGCGGGCAGCACAGCGCGGGCGCGAGCCGAGCTGCTCGCGGTCGCCTCGACTTGCCGCGCAGGGCACGCGCAACTCGACCACGGTGCTCATGGACGGCATGGTGCACCGCCGCGCCAGCGGCGCGCCCGCCATCAACAACGTGGTGGGCGGCGTCGCGCAGCACCCGCCGCCGGCGGCCATCGCGCTGGGCCCGCACACCGACGCGCACGTCGCCGCCGCCGCCGCGCCCGCCGCCGCCGCACACGCCGTCAACGCCAACGGCGACGAGGACGACGACGACCAGCCCGCCGAGGACGACGAGTCGCAGGCCATTGAGGCGGCGCACCCGCACACGGTCGGCGCGTCCTCGCCCTCACCGCCACACTCCTCCGCCTCGGCCGCCGCGCCGCCGGGCCGCGCGCCGGCCTCGCCGCACCTGCACCACCAGAACCTGGCGGCGGCGGCGCCTCGCTCCGCCGCCCACCCAAGCCCTAGCCCAAGCCCTCACCCCGCCTCGGCGTCCTCCACTCCACGCGCCGCCGGCCAGCCGGTCCCCACGGCGTTCGCCGAGCCGGCGCCCGCCCGCCACTCGCCCGTCGCCGCCGCCACCTCGCCCACGCCCGGCACCGCCTCGCCCGTGCTGCCAATCTCCAGCAAGGGCAGCCAGCCGCTGCTGCCCACCACGCAGCTGCTGCAGCAGCACCACCACCAGCCCGGCCCGGCGCCTGCCAGCGCCGCCGCCGCCGCCGCCAATGTCGTCGTGTCGCCGCCGCCCGTGCCGGCGCACCTGGCCGCCACGGGCCGCGGTGCCGCGCACGTGCCGACGGCCGGCGGCAGCGGTGGGCTGTCGGTGCCGCTGACGACGCGAAGCTCGGCGCCGCTGCCGTCGCACGGCAAGCTGCATTCCGCTGCCGCCGGCGGCGGGGTGGTGGTGCCGCCGCCGCCCACCAACGCGTGGACGGTGCCGGCGGCGGGCGACGGCGCGGTGGAGCACCACCACACGAGCGCTCCTGTGCGGGGCCGGCGCGACGCCAACCCGCATCACTAAGGTCGTGTGCGGGGTGGTCGCTTTGAGGATCCCAAGCCGACGGGGCCAAATGGCCTTGGGGAGGCGCCGTGGGTCAGAGGTTTGAGGCATCACCTTTGTGGGGACGAGAAAAGCACACAGCAAAGGGGCTTTGGTGGGCAGCGGGTCAAGAGTCCTCCTTGGGGCTTTCCTTTTGTGGCTGGCTGCGTGCCCTGGCGTGGCACGGCGGCTGGTTTGGACGAGAATAGCGGGCCGCTGCTGTTGGGTGGCCTGCCGCAATGCGTGCGCGCTCGCCGGGTGTGGCGCGTGGCGAAAGCGGCCTGTTGCGCGCGTCGCATGGGGCGGTGCTGCGGGCCGTGGCGTCGTCCTCCCTGCGCCAGTGGCCAGGCCAGAAGGGCCCGTGCCCTTCCAGCCTGCCCCCGCCCTGCCCGCCGCGCCGCGCTTTTCCGTGAGGGGCAAGCGAGGGCCTGCATGCACGCGGGCCTCGGCCTCCGCCTCTTGATGATTCCGTGACGTGAGGTCCGTGTGTGGTGGGCCGTGCTGCGCGGCCCCCGATGATGATGATACATACGCGATACATAGAAGCAAGCCTCTGATGGTGGCTGTCGGCTGTCAGGCCTGCCCTGGGACTCACTCATTCGCGCACATAGGCCACATTCATGATCTTCTGCCCCACCGGGGGCGCCTGTGGGGGCGCCGCGGAGCACGGGTTTCCCTGCGCAGCAGCGCCCTCCCTGACCGCTTCCCTCCCTCCCGCACATACTGCGGCGCGTGCTGCGCGTGCCGTGCTGCTCTGACAGCCGCGGCCCCCGTCTCCACGCCAGTGCTGCACGCTCAATCCCGCGCAAGCGCCCCCCTTCGTCCAGAGATGTGCTGCAAACATCTGCACGTCGGCGGGCGCTTCACGCCTCCGCCTCCCCGCGCGCGGCCCAGCCCCTCTCCGCACACACGCACCTCCCCGCTCGACGGAAAACCACACGTCCTGCATGACACGCGCCCGCCACCTGTGTGGCACCTGCACGTACAAACACGCACAGCCTCCGCGATTGGCGCCGCCACCTGATGATTGCGCCGCGCCGCCCGCCGGCGCGCCCCGCGTCCCTTCCTGTTCTCCCAGGTTTCCAACGCCACCTCTGCCCGGCAAGGTGGTGCGGACAGAGGCAGGCGCTTTGCGCCGCTCGGCTTCCCCACTGCAGCAAGTGGGGGGCAGAGGCAAGCGCCAGCTTGAGAGCACTGCGTCTGACTGGGGCCGGTGCCAGCGTCCCTCTCTCCTTCCCCTCTTCCTCCCTCTCTCTGGATCCCCCCCCCCCTCTCTCTGTGCGTGGGCTGCTCCCTGGGCGGATTCTTGGGTTTCTTCAAAGCAGGCAGTCTCTCCTGAGCAAGGGAGGCAGGGCCCTGGGCGCCCTGATGCGCGGGGCCCGGACGCCTGGGCCTCCTGTGTGCCGCCGTGTGCTGGGCGCTGGTACCCAATCGCGCCGCGGCCACGTGTTCTTTCCCGACGTGTCTGGTCTCTCTACCGTGTGCACCTATGCGGCCTCGTGCGTGGCTTCCACTGTCTAAACTATACGTCACAGGACAACTGGTGGCTCTCGTTTTGCCGCCGGACGTCCCACATCAACCAGAGTGTGCAGAGGGGGCGTGGCTGTTTACGGGAGTCGCCCTCGTCGTGGCGAGGGCAGGCAGAGTGCGTGCTTTGCTGTGCGCCACGGCTCGGGCAACGGCGCTGGATTCGGCGGAGGGCGGGGGAGACGGCATCCAGTGGCGTCGCGCTACACGGGCAGGGCGGCGGTGGGCGTGCGGTGTCTTTGCACGCTGGCACTGTCTGGGTGGCGCCATCTCCGTGCAAGGATCGAGGGGGGCCCAGCTGTGGCCCCATGCTGTGGCCGTGCTTTGTGCTGAGCATGGTTTGTTGGGGGTTGGGGGCTCTGCACCCTTGCGACGGCAGAACCTGCACCGGGACTTGTCCTCTCACCCGGCTTGCCTAGCCACCGGGCAGCCTGTGCAACAACACCACGAAGGAACCGAGGTGCGCGTGCGCCCTCCGTTTGGACATGTTTGCTGCGCGGCGTCCGCAGTCCCCGGTGCCCCCGTGGCGCTCTTGCCGTGTGCCTTTCCCTGCCTCAGCTTGAAAAACGACGACTATTTCAACACATGCAAGCGGGAGCAAGCACCAAGCAGCAAGGCCCCAGCTTGTCATTTCACGGCGCAGCAGTCCAGCAAGAGGAGTTGCGTCCGTCAACGACTGCCAGCGACAGCCCCGCAAGCAGACAAATCAAGAATCTCTCTCTCTCTCAGGCGTCTCTCTCTCTCTCTCTCTCTCTCCCGGCGCGCTCGCTCTGCTGCTTCACTGCTGCTTGCAGTCCACCTCCCCGTCCTCGGCCCGCAGGCGCTTGGCGGCCTCTGCCTCTTGCGCCTCCTGCGCGCACCCACAGCCGGCCCAGCAACACCAAACACTGCGGTGCGCCCAGCAGGGATGCAGGCGCGGCGAGCGGCGCGGTGCATGCCGGGCGGTGCGTGCGTGAGGGCGCGGCGCGCACCACAGGCAGCGTGCTGGGGCGGGATGCGAGGTGCGGGGAGCGGGTGCGGCGCAGGGAATGACGGTGTCCGTTACGCCGTGATGTGCGTATGGAGTGCGCCGGCAACCGAGCGCACCAGGGCTAGCAGCGGCGTGGGCTTGGCGTAGCTGACCACCAGCGTGTTGTTGGCGTGCACCCAAGAGAGCGCCTCCTCCTCCAGAGGGAGGCCCAGGAGGTCCAGCTCGGGCACGTTGAAGCGTTTAAAGTACCTGCATGGCAGGGTGTGTGTTGCATCTGTTTGGACACGTCGGCACAGCCCGGGCGTGTGTCGAGCTTCGCATTCTGGTGGAGCCATCTCTGGCAAGCAGATGTTCATGCCAAGCGACCCCCGGGTCCCAGGCAAACCAATCACGTGCGCTTGCGCGGTTGGCGGAGCCGCTTGGAGAGAGAGAGAGCCGTTCCGTGTGGCTACCTAGCTCAGACGAGCCACGTGCGCGGCGGGGGACGAACGGGGCGTCTGCAACGCGGCCCTGGCCGCGCCTGGGGCGCGGCGGCGCGCGCCGCAGGCCCCTCCTCGCGCCGCCGTCAAAAACGCACAGCCCAGCACGCATTGCGCGTGCCCGTGCAATGCCCCCTAGCAGCCGCCGTCGCCGCCTGCCACGCCCGCGTGCTGCTCACGCTCGCTCGGCCCCCGCCCGCTCACTTTTTGTTGCTGGTGCGAATGACGAGCTTGCGCTCCGTGTGGTCGATCCCGACGGAAAAGACGTCGGGCGGGTAGGGCACGTTGCGCACGCGCCACTGGAACGCGTCGCGCGTGTCTTGCCGCACAAAGACGGGCTGCGGCCAGGCGGCGCAGCACATGTTGAGAGCACGGGCCTGCATCAGCACGTGAGCTCTGCAGGCGGGAGCGGTGGCCAGGCGCCCCGCCAGCGACCGGTGTGCGCTGGGCGTGGCGTGGTGGCCTCCCGTGGCGGCTGTGGCAGCGGCGCCCGGACGCACGTTTTGCGAGCTCTCGGCGATGAGCCCGTGCGCCGGGTTAAAGCTGTTGGGCGCCTCTCCGACGAGGTACTCCCACCCGAGCTCCTTGCCGGTGGTGGTCTTGCCTCTCCGCTTGCGCACTGCACGGGAGCAGCAGGAGAGGTGGCGCGCCGCGGCAGGGTGAGCGCGCGACCCCCTGGCGTGGTGATCCCGCATCCCCAGCAAGGCAGAGCGCACCTTGCAGCTCTCCCGTTTTGACGTCGTACTCCTCCACGAGCTCGGAGCCATCTGCCAGACAGGCCACAGGCGTCCACCGCACACGTGCGGGTGTGAGTGGGGCCGCGTTCCCCTGTTGCCAGGCTGAACGCCGGGCGGCACGCATGGCGAACAACAACAAGTCATCTGGAGTGCAGCGCACCTGGGAAGGTCGTGTGCACCTTGCGCCTGCCCCCGCTCACAATGGCCGTGCTCTGGCCGCCCTGCCTGAACATGAAGTGTGCTGACGAGCGCTGCGAGCTGGATCGCAAGGCAACTCGTGGCGTCGTCGATCCCGCTGCGAGGGCAGGCTCGAGTTCTGCATGCTCGTCAGCCCCAGACAGGTGGCAGATCTTCGAGGGCTGCTGCTGCTGGCACAGGCAGAGGACCGTGCTCATCAATGGCGTCGGCGCTTGCTGCTCCGGTGGCTGGCAATGTGGAGGCCGAGCCAGGTGCGCTCTTATGGACGCCCAGGAGGACGGCGCAGCAGAAAGACGGTGCAGCCTGAGCCCGTCGTGCGCCCACCTTGCTGCGCAGACGACGAGCTGTTTGAGACGTTTGACGAGGCGGGCGTCTTCCAAGGCACGCGCCGACGGGCAGAGTGCCACGCGCAGGGCATCTGGCACAACGCCTGCTACTGCCTGTGAGCGCAACTGGCGCCCGTATGCATGGCTCCACGCCGCACACACAATACAGGGCAGGAGGAGGTGGAATCCAAGTGCGCCCGTCGCCGGCGCCCGCGCGCAGGGTGTTTGACCGCGATCGGCGGCTGCTCATCCAGCGCCGCTCCACCGCTAAAAAGGTCATGCCGGGGCGCTGGGACCTGTCTGTGGCCGAGCACCTGAGCCCGGGCGAGGTGCGGTCGACTGCTCTCCACCCTTGCACGCGCCGCGCGCCGCAGCCACTCGCACGCCACGCTTGGCCTGCTGCGGCAGTCCTGGCCGAGAGCTCCACTGCAGCGCTCCGCAGGGGTGCAATGAGCCAGCCAGCATATGCGCGCCAACGGGTGCCACTGCCACCGCCGCCCCGCCGCCGTGCGCAGAGCTTCCAGCAGGCGGTGCTGCGCGGGCTCAAGGAGGAGCTGGGCCTGCAGGTAGGTCACCATGCAGTGACTGCAGGAGCGCACGGCCCGGGCACCTCACAAGTTTGTCAGCTCGGAGGCGCACGCTCAAACCTTCCTCAACCGCGCCTGCCTGCGTCCCCTTCCTCGGGACCTTGGGGACTGCTGACAGGTCGACGAGCGCAACACCGAGTTCTGGGAGATCCGGGCGCGCGCCGAGTTCAACCTCGCCGACTTTGTCCCGGCAGCCAGCGACGACGCGCCCGCGGCAGAGGCGCCGCCGCAGCAGGAGCCTCGGGCGGAGGCGCCCACGGCGGCACCGGCGGCATCGGCGGCGGCGCCGCCGCCCGTCCCGGAGCAGCAGCAGCAGGAGCGAATGGTGCTCAAGGGCCCATTGACGCCCAGGCACCAACGGCGGCTGGTGAGGCCTTGAGCGCTTGGGCGATTGTTCTTCGCACGGCGGCGCAGTGGGCAGAAAAGCGGCGCCACGCGAGCGCCTGCGGTGGCTGCGCAGGACCTGCCAGACATCAAGATCCACGACCACGAGTTCGTCGAAACGTGGCGGCTGGACGGGTTGGACAGCGCGGCGACGCAGGTCCGCTTCAACACCCAAGAGGTGCGGAGGAGAGCTCTCTGTCTTGCCGCCTGGTGTGCTGGCGGCGGGACGTGCGGCACTGCCAGCAGCGCCAAGAAGTCGCCTGGCGTGCGTGCGTGCTTGACGCAGGTGTCCGAGGTGGCGTGGGTGACCCTGGCGGAGCTGCAGGCCCTGCTGGGCAAGCTGGGGGAGGGCGCCTTCACGCCCTGGTTCGTGGACGAGGCGCGCCTGCTGGGGCTCATTTGAAAGTTCATCGCGCGATCGCGCAGCTGGCGCTGTGCCTCCACGCACACACACACTGCTGCTGCTTCTGCCGCTTCTGCCCCCCCCCTGGATGTGCTTTTGCCGTCAACCATTTGCGCTGCCGCGGCCGAGGGAGTCGGGCACGCTTGTCGCACCCTCGCACCATGGAGGGTGACCTTCAAGATGGCAGACGGGCGCAGAAGCGCGCGCATTCCTACAGCCTTCCCACACCCACTGGCAAACACACACGCGACAAGCAGCAGCAGCAACAACAAGAAGAGAGCCGCAGCTTTTTCCGTCCGCGCACCTCGTGGAAAGAGCAGGAGGTCCCCGACAAGAGAGCAGCAAAGGAGACGACAGCGCGAGGATGATGCAGATCAGCAGGTGAGCGAACGCTCCGCGCGAGCTCCTCGCGCTCCTGGGGTTCTACGCGCTGGATCGCCCACCTCGATATTGTTGGACCGCCAAACACGCGCAGGCGCTGTGCGCAGCGTTCGGCGGCTGCAGTGCCTCAGTCGGGAGCAGGATCTGTGGCTCCCGCGGTCTGCCTGCACCCACGGCGGGCGCCGCACCGCACCTCTGCCGGAAGCGCGCGCCGCGTCCGTGCGCACGTGGCCGCGCTGGACGGCACCTCGCCAAGCAACCAGGGACTTCTCGTTCAGGAGATTCGGGCGATGCCGCCCCCGGAAGTCGCCGACACGCTCTGGGTGCGAGGCGGTCCCCGGGCGGTTTCGTCCCCCCCTGCGTGCGCGCACCTTCACCTTGCACGTGGGAAGAGCGCCTGTGCTGGCTTGCGCGACCCCGCAGGCGTACGTGCTCACGCACGGCTACGACCCTGGCATCTGCGCGAGCCTCGCCTCCGTCGTGCTGGAGGACATGGACAAGTGCGTCAGGCAGGGGGGCAGGCAGGATTGCTGAGCGCACAACAGCTGTGCAGGGACGTGCCATGAGCACCATGGGGCTCACTGGCGACGTGTGGGGACTCGCCTTGGACGCTGAGGGGAACGCGTGCCATGGGGCCGCGCCGGCGCAGGTTCTCTCCGGCCACGCTGACGGCCATCCTGAGCGCCTTTGCGCACGTCGGGCACGAGGACCGCGACTTTGTGGTGGTGGCCTGCAGCTGGATGGCGCAGCCCTACCGCCTGGTGAGCAGGACGCCCCTGCCCTCGCTTTCTCTTGCAGTTTCGGCCACCGCTGCACCCTCAAGCCGCCCTGTTGTGCGCTTGACGGGCCGCAAGCATTGGCCGAAGCGCTGCCACGCGCTGCTCGCCGACAGCCCCGCTCTGGCAGCACTTGGGTCCGCATGCGCCCCTGACCCAAGACGCCTCGCCGTGCTGGCCGTGGGCGCGATGCGCAGGCCGCGATGCGCAGGCTGCGCTGGACAGGGACATGCTAGCGCAGAACCCCAGTATGTTCAATGCGCACCTTTGCATACCTTTGTTTGTGCGCAGGCTGAGCTGGACACGGGCACGCTGGCGCAGGCGGGCTGGGTGATGGCCATGCTGGCGGGCCAGGGCGTGGTGGTGGTCGAGGAGGAGGAGGAGGTGCAGAACTTCATCACGGCGCTGGCCCGGCAGGCGCAGCGCAAGGTGAGCGGCAGCAGAGCCTCTGCCTGCAGCTGGGGGTGCGCGCTGCCCTCTACCTGCGCTCCCTGAGCTCCGTCGCTCATTGCCACGCCGGGGCAGGGCAGCTACGCCGATCCTGATCCCAGCGCACAGCACGCTGCCCTCTCCTCCCGCGTCCTGCGAACGGGGGCGAAACCATGCCCGCAGCGCGCACGCTGCCTCAACGACGGCCACGGCGTGAGCGAGCGCCCCGCAAGCTGCGGCGTCATGTCCGCGTGCCCCTCCCCGCGCTACCTGCTCTGCAGGTCGGCGACATCGCGCCCGAGGACCTGGCGCGCCTGCTGGCGGCGTTCGGCGAGCTCAACGTGCCGCCGCCGCAGCTCTTCCTGCAGTCGGCCTGCGACCGCCTCACGCACTTCATCATCCCGCTCTCGCAGCTCGAGCCCGCCGGCCTGGCGCAGGTGCGCGGCGCTCTGTGGGGTGGGTGTGCTTGCGTCGCGAGAGCGGGGCTCTGGGGCGTGTGTAGGGTCCCACTGCCGCAGTCCTGGAGCCCGCCGGCCTGGCACAGGCGCGCGGCGCTCTGCGTGGGTGCGCTCACGCGTTGAAGCATTCGCGTCCGTGGGGAACGCCGTTGGCGGGGCCGGAACGTGCATCTGTGGGCTCTCAGCAGCGGTCAGGTGGGCAACCAGATCATGTGCGGAGGCCCGGGGCTGCCCCGCCAGCCAGCGGACATCAGCTGGTCCTGTCTTGCGCCATTCGGCGTCGTGGGCGGCTGGCGCACACACCGCACGAGCAGCGGCAGGCCCGGCCGAGGAAGCTGAGCGATCCTCACGCCTGCCCGCACTGCTGCCCGCATGCCACTCGCGCAGGTCACGTGGGCGTTTGCGCGGTTGGGCGGCTACAACCGCGAGCTGTTTGACGCTGCGCAGCGCGACATGCAGCGCAAGGCGCACGAGCTGCCCTGGCAGGCGCTGGCGCAGGCGGCTTGGGCCTTTGCCCAGGTGAGGATTTGGGAAGCAGCAGAGGAAGGTTTCCTTCCAGTGAGACGTGGACGGTGAGGACAGCTCAGGCGACCGCTAAAGCCCTCGTTGAACGGCCTGGCGCGATGCAGGTGCGCGAGCAAGACGTCAAGCACCGCCAAGCCTACGACGTCAACTTCCTCGCCACGGTGGCGGCGCAGGCCACGCGCCTGCTGACTGCCGCGCTGAGCGCCAACCCTGGCGCCAACCCTAGCGCCAGCCCGGACCCCGCCGCCAGCAACGGCAACGGCAACGGCAACGGCAGCCACGCGCACGCGCACGCCAACGGCGCCGCCGCAGCGGCTGCCAGCAACGGCAGCGGCGCCGCGGAGGCGCCGGCGCCCCCTTCGCAGGGCACGGCGGAGGCCAAGGTGCGAACGGTGGTTGCCCTCCATGCAGGGCGGTGTTTTCTTGGCTGAGGTCGCCGAGCGCAGGCTGTCCGCAGCTGGTCCAACACGCACTGGCCCCGGTGCTGAGTTTGGGGTGTGGTAATGGACTCGCACCCTATACGTCGTGTGGATGTGGGCACGTGTGACCGCAGGTTGGGGCGCCGGCCGAGCCGCCGCCAGTGCACGCGGCGAGCCTGCTGACGCTGCTGCTCACGTTCGCCAACCTCTCGCACAGCGACGACGCGCTCTTCCGCCAGGCGGGGCGCTGGTTCGCGCGGCACGTGGCGGCGGGCGGCTGCGACGCGCAGGTGGGTGCGGGCGTTTGGTGTTCTGCCGGGACGCTTCTGCGGGCCTGGAGCCGGGCACACCCGGGCAAACGAGGGAGCTTCAAGGGAGGTTGTGCTATGACGGCGAGGTTGCGTTGTGACCCCTCGTGCTTTCGCATGCCGCGTGGTGCTGTTGTGGGGCCCGTGGAGGCGGCGCGGCGAGGGATGTGCCCCGTTGATCACGCGTCGGCGGTCGTTCCGCGCTCCTCCCACGCGCCGCAGCACTTATGTGGCGGCGCTCGGGCTTTTCATTTCGTTCTGCGCGCCACTGCGTTGCGTGCTTTGCTCCCGCGCCCCGCAGGACTTGGTGGTGCTGGCGTTTGCCTACAGCCGCGTCAAGCAGCCCGCCCCGGAGCTCATGCTGGCCGCCGCCGAGTTCCTGCCCAAGGTGAGGGCTTTGGCATGCTGCCGTGTCAGCAGCGTTTGCCGGTGGCGGCTGGGGTCGTGATGGGCAGGTGGGCTGGCCGTGAGGCCGTGGCCTGTTGGTGGTGGCGGTGCGTCCTCCCAGGTGGTGGGTCAGCTGGATGGCGATGACCTAGTGTACCTGGCGTCCTGGGGCCCCGCCACCTCGCTCTACAACGAGACGCTCTTCAGGTGCGGAGAGGGCGGGAGCCCGGGGGCGCGCCTCTCCACGTCACGTCCTGGGTGGCTCGACGGCACGCCAGCGACAGCCGCTGCGCCTTGCGACGCCACGACTTGCCACAGCGTGCCTGCCCATCCCACGGGCCCCCGCACCGTGCATTGGCAATGGACGAGGCACGCACCGGCTTTCCCGCTGCGATCCATGTGGCTGTGTGCGTGCGTTTGCGTGCGCGCGTGGCGCAGGCGGGTGATGGACGAGGCGCTGTCCCGTGCGGCCGGGTCCCCGCTGGCGCTGTCCCCGGACCAGCTGCTGGACCTGGCGCGATGCTGCGCCGCCGTCATGGGCCGCGACGAGGCGCACTACTCGCAGGTGGGGCGGCGGGCACGGTGGAGGGCGTGGGGCGCGCGTGGGACGTTGGAGAGGTGCCGGGTGTGGCGTGGAGCACGTTGGGGACGTGGGCGGAGGGAAGACTGGGACGCACGAAGGCAGCTGGGAGGAGGGACGGGACAAGGGATCTGGAACAGGAGAGCCGAGGGAGCGCTCCGTCAGCATTCCCCGCTCGCTGGCAGTGGCAGGGTGCACGCCAGAGGAAGGGTGCACCGGCTCGGACGAGACCTCACCGTCGTGTCCTGCGCGCGCGCGTGTTGCTTGCCCCCCCCCCTTCCCCCCGACCGCGCAACGCAGGTCCAGCAGCAGGTACTCAAGGCCGTCAACGCCGCGCACCTGCACGTGGAGCTGGAGGAGATGAGCACGCACTGCGGCGCCACCACGCCCGACGCCGGCCTGCAAAAGTAGACGCGATGATTTGCTGGTGCGCTCTCCACGCCCAAGGCCGGCCTGCAACAGTCGAAGCACGTCTGGTGTGCGCTCTCCACGCCCACGGCCTGCAAATGTAGAAGCGAGTCCTGGGAGCACGGCTGACCCCAGCGCGTTTCCTGCCTTGTTTGGCAGAGCGGGCCGGCCGCGGTGTTTGGACCTCCCACCTTGCGCTCCCCTGAGCTTCTCCTGTGCGGTGCTGAGAGCGGTGCCTATCATATCAGCAGCAGCGCCACGCTGATCTCTCCTCTTCCCACGGGCTGACAGTGCCGCTGTGCGGGTGGGGCTTGTTCTTCTTCTCCCTTGGCGTGTCATGCATCACAGCACACGCAGCGCTGGCCCGCCACGCCGGGACCAAATCGGCGAGCGACGCTCCTGTACGCCCCCCTGTACGCACGTTTGATTGTTTCTTTGCGAGCGTTGCGATGGTGCGAGCGTTGCAACGGTTCAATCACGCAGGAGAGTCGCACATGGGCCGGCACACTGAGCTGTACACAAAAGTCAACGCCGCAGCAGCAAAGTGACCGCTGCGCCGCAGCCGCAGGTTCAGTGCTGGCTGCAGCGCGGGTCGGAGATGGGGATGAGCTGCGGGTCGGTGTAGCCGCTCACCGCCGTGTCAAAGTCAAAGTCAAAGGGCGTGTTGAGCCGCGCCGTGCCGTCGGGCGCCACCTCCCACTCCGCGGCGCTGGCCTGCCCGCGCTGCTTGGCCTGCTGGATGAGCCAGGGGAAGGAGAAGGCGCGGTAGTAGTGCGTCTCGGAGGGGCTGCCGTCCACGTACGGCCAGTGGCGCGCCGGGTGCTGGTGCGTGCCCACCCACCCGTTCGCCGACACGTACGCGTCTGCGCACGGCACGTGGCCCAGCAGCGGGGCGGAAGGCACAGCGCGATAAGAAGCACCCGTGACCGCACCTCACCGTGTGCGTGTCGAGTGCTGCGCAAGAAGGCAGGCCCGTCGGCGCCACGCTCACTCATGCTGCCCATCTGCTTGACGCGCTGCAGGATGACGGTGATGACGGCGCAGCGCTTGTCCTCTGGGGTCATGGGCACCTGCGGCGAGGGCCCACGTCCGCGCACGCCACTGCGTCAGCCTTGCGCGCGCTGACGCATGCACAGGCCAGGGCGTTTATACATGACTGTGTGAAGACACTTGACATTCCTGCCCTGCCGAGCGCCACCTAGGCGAAGGCTAATGCAACACGACGACGACGACGACAGGCCAGGGCGGCTACCAGGGACTGGCTGATGCAGCACCCGCAGGCGAGGCCC
>VFQP010003046.1_pt1 | contig 17623 bp, 15 predicted proteins | sample 3512351 | NCBI WGS metagenome assembly VFQP01 (sample SAMN10412372, study PRJNA504923) | tailings metagenome | isolation source: Relicate 1 Philex TSF1 revegetated site | place: Philippines: Tuba, Benguet | collected 2017-08-29
ATTCGTAATTCGTAATTCGTAATTCGTAATTCGTAATTCGTAATTCGTAAATAATTATGTTAAAAATAATTCTCACATATGTAACCCTTGTTTTTTTCCATTTTTTTTAATTGCTTTGAAACATTCACGGATAATCCGGTTATAGGGAAGTATAACACCACAAAACATTGAATTATGAAACGATCAGTTTTAATGAGGTTGAACATTGTTCTTCTATTCTTTTTTACAGCAGGGTGTCAGAAAGAAATCCGTTGCTCCAAATCAGAAGTTTTGAAAGAATCAATTTCCCGCACGAAACAGCAAGATTTACGAATGTGGTGGGATTCTGGCAGAGTCCCTGGTACGGAAGGAGTAGATTATGGTTGTGAAGGAATTGGCGGTAATTGCTTACCAGATGCAGTTGTAACTCCCAAAACGGCAGCCCTTCTAACAGATTTTTCCCAAAGTACTCACCCAACTATTTTTGCAGGTATACATTATAGCAACTTATCAAAGGTTATCAGTACCGAAACTTTGGATGATGTAATTGCAGGAAAACTAAATGTTTCTATGCGCGGCAAAATCGAAATCGGAGAGACCGGTTATCTGAAATTTTTATCAGCAAACGGAACCGTGTTATCAGTTTACCCGTTCAAAAAGTAAAAATCAGAAATTTTGCTCTTTATGAAATATGGTTTCTCTTTCGGTATTTTCCTGATCTTGCTTGCATCTTGCAGTCAAAGTCATCAAAAAGAATTATTCCGTTCGGAGGAAAAAACACTTACTTTCAGAACCGGTTTTCCGGCCTACAACTTGAATTATTTTACGGATTCACAGCAAAGGGAATTTGTATCTTTTGCGGATTTTATAACCTTCAAAAAGATCTCTTTCCATTCTTTGAATAATAACAAAAAATGGTCGGTAAATCTGGGTTCACTCATGGATACCGAAAAAGTAGCGTTCATCCATTATCGTGTTATTTCAGCAGATTCGATCTTATTACTGACAAAAAACACCAATCAATTTTTTCTTATCAACCGGAAGGCCGAAGTATTAAGAAGAACAGATTTTTCCAAGCTGTTATCTGAAGGAATAGAGTTTGTCCCTTGGGTTTATTTCGAAAATCAAAAGCTTTATTTTACAGTGAATCACTATCCCATAAAAAAGATATCCAAAAAAGAAGAAATTGCTGACTGGAACGCTCATTCCATGAAACTGGAACGGATAGGGAAATTGAACTACGAAAAAAAAAAAAAGATCAGGTTATTTATTATGGAAAGGACCTGGTCAACCGCTTTCTTGAACCGGATGATATTGACGCACAAGGAACATATTACGTTGTGAACAAACAGCAACTTTATTATTTTTCTCCCTATTCTGATACAATTTACCGAATTCATAAAAACGGCATTGAGCCATTAATAAAAATCGTATCCAGGATCGGAAAAACTCATATTATTCCTTCCACCAGGGAACAATACAATAAAAATGTTAATTGCATTAACGATGCTTATGTTCAGCAATCCTTCATTTGCGAAATGTTGTTTGATAATAAACATAACCTGATTTATATTTTTGTTCGCAAACCGAAAAAGGGGAATCATTTTCCTTTTAATATCTTAGTATACAACAGCAAATTCAAAAGACTGGGTGAAAAAGAATTTGACGGTATAAACCATTATCCAAATGGATTTGTGGGCAAAAAAGGATTGTATTTACTCAGAAATTATGGAAAACATCCGAATCAGAAATCATTTGATCTGTTGAATTATGAAAAGTAATAGCTTGATATTCTTTTTTGTTCTTTTAATGACTAGTTGTTCTTCATCGGATTCAACGAATACTTATCAACGAATCGAAAACTTCTACAGACAATTCAAAACAGGAAATCTGGATCAATACAAACAGATTATTGTCATCAATGAAGACGGAACCTGCCTGAATTGCAATAATTTATTTGCAAAAAATCAAGCCGATGCATTATCGAGAGATTCTGTTCTTTTTATCGTTTCAGGTTATGGAACAAAGATCGATATTTCCGCTTATATTGGTAAAAACACTTCAAACCTGATTCTCGACCCGGGAAATGAATTTGGGAAATTGAATTTACAGAAAGGATGTTCCATCATCAATCTTGAAAACAAAAAAATCAAAATGATTACACCTATCAATGCTCAAAATGTACAACAATTGAAAATACAATTCCGATAGCTATCGGAATGAGAACAGAGAAACGAATCTGTTATTAAATACATCAAATTCGCAATTAATTCTACGGAATCAACTCCTGCAATTCGAACTTAGGAGCTCCTTTCGCACCGCCATCATCATAGAAATCAATGAAACGCATTTTGAAATAACGCCCGTTAATTGTTTTTACGACAAACGTGCGGTTGCTTTTAACGGTATAAATTCCGGTGTCGAAATCATACACTTTCCAATCATACCCGATTACATTGATGCGGTCTTCAAATTTGGATTCTACGATATCGGAATGTTTCAACTCTGCAAAAGGGATCGTTACTTCCTGTACTTTAACACCATAACGGTTAGATAAAACTCCCACAACAGAATAAGGTGTGTGTTCATCAAAAACGTGGCAATAGTTTGTGAACAACAAATCCCAGGTTTCCTTGTTCGGTTCAATATCCAGAACAGAACCGCTTCCTGTCATCGATAAATAGGTAAATCCTGCTGTTGTCGATTTCGGAACCGTATACGTTTGAATGGAAGTACTGTTCAGGTCTGCAAACTGAATTTCATATTCCGTCGCGCTGACAGAAATAATCTTCAGTTTTTTCTTCCCCATATTTACCCCGGTAAGGCTTGTTCCCAAATCGATTGCATACACTTTACCCAAACTTTGCCAGTCTCCGATTGCTGTCGAATCCAGGTTTCCTGTGTGATAATCCCAGGTATAAGTTAATCCGGCATCACTTATCAATGCCGTGATATCCGTTTCCGCAGAAACTGCAGCTGCCATGACGCGTGATTCATTCAGCAACACATGAAAGCCATTTTCTCCTGCTTCAAAAGCAAGATCCCAAACTTCGCGGTTATTCTTGCGAATGATCGTATTTGTTTCCAGGTCGTAAAAAAGCTGGTTTGCATAATCCGATCCGATCTCAACCTGGGAAGTTGCAGCATCTGAAACCGGTTTCTGAACCGGAAGTTCTTTCTTAAAACAAGCACTTACAATCGGAAGTAAGGCAATCAAAATCCACTTTCTCATTGCTTCGATTTAATCAGGTATGTAATATTGAGGTAAAAACTTCTTCCCCACGCAATCGGCGCACTTCCCGAGCTGGAAGCATGTGCTCCGCCCGTTGATCCGCTTCCTGCGCGGATGTTCGTTACATTCAGCAGGTTTTTACCTCCCAATGAAACTCCTAAGGTTTTCTTCAGAAACCATTGCTGCACCTGGACATCCAATAACTGGTAATCCGAGATAAACTGTTGTGTCACCGTAGCATCATCATTTACCATGTATGCAACCACTTTCCCGGTGTATTTGTAGAATGCGCTGAACTTCGTTGTCCCGTTTTTCAACTGGTAGGAAACGTTTGACACCAATTCCGGTGAATACGCAAAACGACCGTTCGAATAATTGGATGCCGTACCGATGTAGTTAAATCCGACATTGACATTCCATTGCTTCTGTCCTACTTTCACCAACGACTGAATTCCTTTCGCATAGAACTGATCGATATTGAAATATTTATAAATCAACCCGTTGGGATCTTGTGCCAAACTGATCCGGTTGTGAATGTCCTGGTAATATCCGGACAATTCAAAGCCTGCATTCCATTTCTTCTGATCCCAGTTGAAGTTGTACCATCCCTGGACGTGGTTCGCAATTTCCGGTTTCAGATACGGGTTTCCGTAAATTTTATGGTTGATATCCACAAATTCCATGTACAATTCCTTGATGGAAGGAGAACGGAATCCGGAAGCAATACTTCCGCGCAGAATGTGTTTCTTCTTCCCTACTTTCAGGTTCAAAGCCGGCATGAATGCTTCTTTATACAAGGTATTGTAAGTGAATCGCAATCCCGGTTTGATGTTCAACCAAGTCCACGGAGCCCAGTTAAATGTTCCGAAAACGGCATAATCACCGATTTCTTTCTTGCGATTTTCAATGCGGTTTCCGTATCCTATCTCGTAATTGATATCGTAACCGACTTCATAATTGAACTTCTTATCCGCATTGTTCCGGGTCAGGGTTACGCGGTTGAAATACAAGACAAAACGGGAAGTATCCTGTTCGCTATCCGCCAAAAGCTTGCGATCCAACGTCGTGAGATCAGTCATATATGAATTCTTGATGCGTTTGTAGTTGGAATAATTCAACTGCACATCCAGTTTCATGTTGGGTTTCAGCCAACCGATCAATTCCAATCCTCCGTTCTGACGATTCGTTACATACTCATCATCGAAGGCTGAAATCTGGAAAGGTGCCCGCGGATATCCTCTGTTGACAATCTTTTCGCGGAACAAATCCAATGAAGGAATGATTTCCAGTTTTTTGAATCGGTAGGAATATTTCAATCCGCCCAAATACTGTTCTTTCATTTTCCATTGCTGGAAACGACCGGAATCAGCCAGTTCTTTTTTCGGGAATTCAATCCATTTGTCTCCAGGTGTCCACCCGTCAAAGAAATTCCGTGCTCCGTAAGCAGAAATCGAATGATTCTTAATGCGGGAGGTCACTCCGAGATTCAGGTTGTAATTTCCAACCGTTTCGTAAAATGCTCCCAGGTTTATATCGTAGCCTTTATTCTTAGGTTTCTTTGTAATCAAATTAATGGTACCAGCCATGGCATTGCTTCCATAGTTCGTACTCAATGGTCCTTCCACAATCTCCACGCGCTCAATGTTCGAGAGATTGATCTGGCTCAAATCAATGTTTCCGTTCTGACGACCGATAATCGGAACACCGTCAATCAGGATCTTCACTCCTTCTCCGCTGATTCCAAGCATCGACATGCCGCTTCCAAGAATCTGATCCTGGCTGATGCGGATATTCATTTCATTCTGAAGTAAATCGCGTAAATTAACTGCTCCTTTCGCTTCAATCGTTGCGCGGTCAATCAGCTTTACTTTATTGGTAGATCCTGTTAAGGATGCTGCTCCGAGTTGCCCGGTAATGACAACTTCTTCAATGTCTTTTGCATTCGTTTTCAGCCTGATGCTATGGCTTTTTCCTTTTGAGATCGTATCGATTTCCTGGTGAAATCCATTCGTATTCACCTTCACAATTACTTGCTCCCCGGTCGAATAAAAGGATGCCGGAACAACTAAGATTCCCAAATCATTCGACTGGACATAACTTGTTTTTTTTGCGCTCATATCTTGCAGGGCGATCTGTGCAAATGGCACGGCAACACCTGCTTCGTCGCTGATATAAAGCGTATCCTGAGCGGAAACAACTCCGCTCAGAACACTCATTATAAGAAGCAAATATGCTTTTTGTATCATGATGATATTACAATTGTTCTACCAATTTTCTCCAGGATTCCAATTCAGGAATTCCAGGTTTACGTGCTCCGAAAAGCGTACAGATCAATTCTTTTTTCTCGTTGAACAACTCCAAAGAAGTCACGATTCCGTCTTCTGTCGGCTTGCGAACGATCCATGATTGCGCGATTCCGTCTTCTCTTGCATGTAAATTGAACATCGGGTCCAACACATTGATCCAGGGTCCGTGCTCCACGATGTTTTTCACTTCTCCGGTATGAATCTGGATCATTCCTGCGTTTCCAACGAATACCATGATGGAAACCTGCTCTTTAGCAGCCAGTTCCAATGCTCTTCTCAACGCTTTGTTGTCGATTTGCTTTGCATGTGTTTCATCCGGAGCCAAACGCAAGGCTTGCGTACGTGTCAATTTATGACTCTTCAGCAGCCCGTAAAATTCGTGTGTATCTTTCAGGTTCAACCAGGATTCCCGGAATGCTTTTACATCGATTTCGCTGTCCGGCAATTCTTCACCTTCCAACGGCAGCAATGCACCGATTTCCAATTCGGAAGATTGGTTTTCGTCTTTGTATTTTGCAACCAATGCATCGTATGCTTCTTTGTTGCTTTTCGACTCCAGGTACACTTTATGCGTCGCAACACCGTCAGTTGTGAAAAACTGCAAGCTGTAGCGAGGTTTGTCATCTCCTTCTGTTACTGCAAAAACAGATGCCCATACGCTTGGGAAAATACGCAAATCGATGTCTTTTCCGACGAACAATGATGCATGCGGCGTGGTGCTGAAGTTTTCATAAACTCCTTTGCGTTCGTGCACGACCTCATCATTTCTTGTTAAAGCCATCACATAACCCAACGACTCAATTTCTCCCAAAATTGCTACGAATTCAGGACGTAAACGAACGGCAGTTGTTCCAACTCCCAAAGCAACCAATTCGGCTTCGGAAGCATTCAAGCGCTTCGCATATTCTCTGATTCTCAATTTTGGTTCGCTCTCTTTCAATTGTGTGAAAGCTTCTTTTAGGGACAAAGTTGTTTCCATGTTTGTTTATATTTAATTCGTTGCTGATCTGCTGATACAGATCATTTGTCACCCGCCATGCGGCCTCTTATCCAAAAGATCTGTTGAATAGGATACATGTCTGTAAAATATTTCTCCGTCTAATGACCGGATTTGCTCCAGGTCAATGTTATAGGTATTACTCAGGATTTCCGGGCTCATTACTTCGTCCACTGTTCCATCCATAATGACCTTTCCTTTCTGCATCAACAACACGCGGTCAGCGTATTGATAACACAAATTGATGTCGTGCATCACGACAATCACAGTTCCCCGCTTCTCATCTACAAATTTGCGGGCATGTTTCAATAGTTCGATCTGGTAGCGAACGTCCAGGTTGTTCAAAGGCTCGTCCAGGAACAGGTATTTGATCGGCTGGATTTCTCCCTCGTTTTCCAATTGCAGTAACACCCGTCCGAATTGAACGCGTTGTTTCTCACCGCCGGAAAGGAAGTTGAACTCGCTCTCTAAAAGTGCTCCCAGGTTCAGCTCCTCCACAATCTTTTCCGTAATGTGCTTATTGAAGTGCTTTTTTGTTTCCGGATACCGGTAGCGTGCCATTTCCAATACTTCACGAACCGTAAAATTGGATGCGATCATACTTTCCTGGTGCATATAGGCTCTGTATTTCGCCAAAGCATCCAGGGTCCAGTTTTTCAAATCTTTTCCGTAATAAGAAATGTTTCCGGTACTCAGGTTCGATCCGTTGGAAAGCATTTTTACAAGCGTACTTTTCCCTGCTCCGTTCGGACCGAGAATCACAATAAATTCTTCTTTGTCTGTCGTGAAATCAACCGATTGGAGAATCGGTCTTCCTTTCACCGTAAACGATATGTTTTTTGCTTCAATCACACTGAAAACTTACGCTTGTGTTTAAAAATAATTGCAATAAATATCGGAGTCCCCATCAAGGCAGTAATGATTCCGATCGGAACTTCCGTCGGAGGTAAAATCGTTCTTGAAATCATATCTGCGCAAGAAAGAAGAATCGCTCCGAAAAAAGCACTGAAAGGTAGTAGTAATCGATGATTCGGGCCGGACAAGGTACGAATGATGTGAGGCACAACCAGTCCTACAAAACCAATAACACCCGACATAGAAACGGCAGCTCCGACCATGCATGTCGCACAAACAATTACAGTAACTTTGATCGTCTTTACCTTGTACCCCATATATTCTGCATTACTTTCACCAAGGGAAAGCACATTCAGACTTTTCGCCTGTGTGAAGATTACTGCCATGGGAATCAATGTAAAAATCACCAGCAAAATAAGGGAATCGTTGTTTGCCGATCCCAAACTTCCCAGCGTCCAGAACGTCAGATCACGTAATTGATCATCTGTTGCCAAAAAGCTCATTAATCCTGTCAATGAAGCCGTTAGTGCATTTAAAGCGATTCCGGCAAGAATCAATGTCAACGAATTCACTTCACCATTGCTCAACGACAAACGATAGACAATGAAAGCAACAAAAGATGCTCCCAGGAAAGCTACCAAAGAAAGGGAAAGTCCCTCGTTGAAAATTATCAACCAAGGGACTAAACCATTGAACAAAATGAATAAGGATGCGAACAAGGAGGCTCCCGTTGAAATTCCTATTAAGGCGGAATCGACCAGCGGGTTTCTGAATATTCCCTGCAATGCTGCACCTGAGACTGCTAATCCTGCACCAATAAGACAGGAATAAACTGCTCGCGGAAACCGGATGTTGTAAACAACATTGTACTCGATATCCGTTATTTTCAAATCCGTATCGAAACCGATTTTTTCAAGCAAACTGCCAAAGACATGAGAAATCGGGACATGCACATTCCCAACCGATAGATTGACTATGAAGCAAGCTAACACTAAAATCACTAATGAAAGTGCTATTATTCCCTGTCTTGACATGTTATTATTTAACCTTTCCGAATTCTTTATTTAATTCAATCACTGCCTCAGCTACACGCGGACCGAATCCACTCAATAACTGACCATCCATTTGAATCAATGCTTTGTTTTTTCCTGCATTTGTTACCGCTACTCCCGGAACATTGAAAATTCCGTCAGGTCCCAAACTTTGTGCTCCGGATGTAAACATCAAAATCACATCAGGATTTGCAGCAATTACTGATTCGCTTGTCAAAGGTTTAAAATCTGTAAATCCTTTTCCTGCGTTTTCACCACCAGCCAAAACGATCATTTTTTCAAGCGGAGTTTGCTCACCTGCAACCATCAATGTTCCTGCACCACGTGCATAAACGAACAATACTTTCGGTTTCTTAGGCAATTTCGCAACACTCTTGATATCCGAATCAATCTTGGCTGTCAGTTCTTTTGCAGCATCTGCTTTTCCTAGCCACGCTGCAACTTCATTTACCAATGTTTTTGATTCTTCTACACTGTTCGGGTGTTTGAAAGTCACCAATTCAATTTTCGCCTGCTTCAATTTTGATTTCAAATCAGGAGAAACTTCGTCTTCCAGCATCACCACGTGTGTCGGATTCAATGCCAACAAGCTTTCAACCGCCAACTTGCGAACGTGCCCCAGGTTAGTCAATTTCTCAGCAGCAGCAGGATAAGTGCTGGTTACATCAACGCCAATGAGTTCCTTTTGGGAACCCACTGCGTAAATGATTTCTGTAACTGATCCGTTCAAAGAAACAATACGTTTCTCTATCACTTCTTCTTTTTTCTCTTCGGTTTTTGCACCTGAATTACATGAAGCAATTGCGAATGCAAGACCAAGGAATAGAAATCCAATTTTCTTCATCTTTATTTTTTCAAATCATTAGTGTTGAACTACCAAACGTTGTGTTGACGTTGCAGCTCCATTAGAAACCTGTACCAAGTACACGCCATTTGTGAAGTTTTCAGTAGAGATATTTGTTGTAGTCAATCCGTTTGAAGCAGCTGTTTCGAAAACAACCTGTCCCGTCATACTTACCACTTTCACTGTTGTATTTGCCTTAGAATCCACAACAACTGTAGCTACATTTGCAGCGGGGTTAGGATAAACAGATACAAATACGTCTTTCTCCAATTCGTTTACAGAAAGCGTTGTCAGGTTTTGCTTGGAGAACACGTTCATGTTACTTGTACTTCCTGATGTAAATTTCGTGAACACCATTTTCCAGATGTTGTTGTCTTTTGTTTTTACGAAGTAAACTGTACTGTCTTCAACCATTTGTGCCTGAGCGTTTTTCCAGTTGTAACCGATTACATTCGCTGCATCGCTAAATGTTTGAGACTGGTAGTTTACAAAGTTCGGAACATCTCCTACAGCCGTAACTTTTACTGCCTCAATTCCAACATTGTTCAAAATACCGAAAGAGAAATATTGCATATTCGGGGCAATTGTAGCATCGTATTGCAGGAATTCGAAATCCCATGCTGAAGTAGCAGGTTCTCTGTCTACTACTGTATTCGTATTGATTTTGTAATAAACGAAGTTCTTGGAAGTATAAGGTGTCAACACTAAATTTTGTGTTGTTTGTGCAGCTCCGGCAGCCAAATCAGCTGAGATGATCTCATATTTCCCTTGCATTGTTACCAGATTCACATAAAATTTCTTCTTTGTGTTGTCATTGTATACCACCACGAAAACTTTACTTCCGTTCACTGAATGCGTTGTAGAGTTGTAATCTCCCCATCCGAAATCAAACTGACCTGAGTTGGAAGCACGTCTCAAAGCACCCATTGCCCAATCAGAATCATCATTTACAAGAGGAGTCAATGCTGCAAAGTTTACCGTTGCAAGGCTATCGAATGAAGTTGCAGGATTGGAGTTAGGAATAGCATATACTTTTCCGATTTTTGAGTTAAACAAGATACTGCTTGTCAATGGGTTATTCTGGGAAGCAGATGATGCCAACGCGATGTCCCAGGTTGTAGAAGCATCTGTCGCCTGTTCGTCATTTTGTAAACTATACCAAACATTCGTTCCGTAACCAGCTCCAGTTATTACTGTGTCAATTACAACCGGCCCCTGAGCCATTACATTTGACAAAGAAATAAGTGCCGCAGCGCTAAGTAATATTCTTTTCATGTTTCTGTTATTTTGTTATTTATATTAAGTCTAAATTAACCTTTGCAAATTTATACGTTTCCTGTATTGGAGGCAATCACTATAATCAGCGTAAAAAACTACCTTTCATAAGGTATACGCTTTTTACTTCTCACTTAAATGGGCTGAAAACTCCACTGTTTAACAGAATCAATATGAACATTTTCAACTACTTCCGTTATTTTGACAACATACATGTTCCGCACCGTACTTATTTTTTAAACACCTGGTTTTCCATTTCAAATAATAAGAGTTCCGACAGGGATTTTACCTTCAATTTCTTAAAGCAATTTTTCCGGTGTGTTTGCACAGTATGCGGGCTCAAACCGAGCTCTTGACTAATTTCAAGTGTTGATTTCCCGGCCAGCAAACGATCCACAATTTCGATTTCACGTTTCGTAAGGCTGAAATGTGCCGGTGTGCTGACTTCCTCGTCCTGGTTCAGAATTCTGCTCCAAACGACTTCACAATAATAATTCTGATTATGTAAGATTTTCTGAAAGGCTTCTTTCAGATCCTGAACCGTACAATTCACATCAATAAAACCTGAAACACCGTATGAAACTAATTTGGGAAGTTGCGATACATCTCCGTTCAGGATCAAAACCACTTTGATGCTGTTATCTTCAGCCGTTCGCTTCAGGTTGTTTTCCAGTTCCTGAAAATTATCTGTAAAATTGTAGACTACAACTAATTCTTTAGAAGGTGTCGTGTGATTCAATTGCGGATTTCCCGAATGCCATTCCACATGCAGGTCTCCGAAAATCGATCGGACTAACTCCTTGAATCCAAGGCTAATTAATTGATTCCTGTTATCAAGATACAGATCCATGCTATATAGAATAATTCTAAATAACAAAAGTGAAGGGTAATTTCCCATTTCACAATACCGCAAAAAAGGTAATTGTATAACCACCGGGAAGGTAGAAATCCTGTTTCCAGGAACCCAGGTAAGAAGTTCTACCCGAAATAGAGAAAGATTCTTTTGTTAGCGTTGCTTAATATGCCCTTTTTCCCCTTGCGGAATCCTGAAAACCCAGGTATACAAGCCGATAAAGTGGGAATCAAAATAGCCTTTGCGCTTAAACAATGATTTCGGAATATAGATTCGCTGCTGTTCACTCAATCCCTTCACAGCAGTTTGCGGAGCGACTCCATCCTGCAGGCACGGAGCATCCTGACCTTTGGCATTCAGGTTACTTCCGTACTGCCAGACTTGTTTCCATTCTTTCAGATTAATAGCTCCGGCTTCTGCATTTTCAGGTGCTAAAACGTAATATCCTCCGAAGTTGATTTTTCCTCTCAATTGATTGACCATTCCCTGGGAATAGGCAAATCCCATGCTGTGTACAACCAGGTACAAAGTATCATTTTTTGAGGTATTCGGTAATTCGTTCAACATCTGGTACAGGTTCCTTCCGGCAATTCTCCCGCTGTTTTCACGCACTCTAAATCCTCTTTTATTCGATTTTGTAGCCAGCAAACTGTATGTTTTGGCTTTTTTAGATCCGAAAAACTTGGAACCAACGGTATTGGTCGTATAACAAATATGCTTTCCGGGATGCTGACACCGTTTCGGATAAATACTTGAATTTGTTGTAAAATTGAGCAGACTCCGGTGATTGGAAGTTGCCACGGAATGATGTCCGTCGGCGTAATAATATTCCGTCGGGTTGATTCTCAGGCGGAACGTATCGTCGATCTGCTTCCAGGGATGCCAGTAATTGTAACGGTCTTCGGTAAACAAACGATTGACCGAGTTCGGAAATTCCAGTCCGTATTTCTTAATATCTTCGAAATTCTCTTCAAACGTACTGCCCAAAGAAGTAGGACGATAACCATTCACAAAAACCAGGATTCGTTTCGGAGGATCTTCCAGGTCTAATTTTTTGGTCAAATCCACTCCCAGGTGATTGTAAACCTGGTCGCGCAACCACCTTCCTTTCGGAGAATAGATCTTCACAACCATGTAATGACTCTGGGCAACTACCGGCACTTCCAACTGGGAGACTTTTAAGGAATCCGAGGTCGAAATCAAACGCAGTTTCAGCGGAACACCGGTTTTTGAAACATTCATTTTAAAGTAAAGTACCTTTTTCCGTTCGTAAAGAAAATAATTCTTATCCCGTTTAATGATTAACTCCGACCCGATATTCTTTTCTTCCAGTTTGGAAGGATGTGTATTATTAGCCAGCAAATCAAGCACCTGTTTCTCTTCCAGGTCCGAATACGATTTAATGATTCCGTCCGTTACTTCAAACCAGGAATAACCCAAATCCACGAGGCGGATCAAACCGTAAGACAGCAGAATCATTCCCGACCATTGAATCAGTCTTGAAACAAAGGAAACCAGGCGCGGCTTTTTCATCTTGGAACGGATAAAGGACCGCAGTTTCCGGAAACCGTAAATAAATCCACCGATAGAAAGCACCACACTGAGCAGATGTAAGGTGTTAAACGGCTTCCCTTTGATCCTGAAAATCGTTTTGTACAACAAATTGTCTATCTGCAAATGGTAGGAATAGGTATTCTTCTTCATCGGGCGCATGACAGACGACAAGAAACTCTTCTTTTTCAGAACAATCGTTCCGTCTTTGTTCTGTTCAAAGAAATAATAAGCCACCAAACCATTATTGGTAACCACTTCCTCGTAATCATCGATAATGGAATAGATTCCCGGATTGTTATTTGCCCGCAGCCAGCCTTCCCTATCCATATTCCAACCTTCCCCAATTTCGTTATCGGATTCCAGGCTCAGAAAGCCTTTCAGGTATTCGTCCCCGATGGTCACAGCCAATGACTGATCTTCCCGGTTAGTGATAAATCCCAAAGATTTGCTTTTCACCATGTACCCTTTCCATTTCGGGCTCACAAACTCCGGAACCACAAAGAACAAAAGCGTATTGCTCGTTTTTTCTTTTTCGGACTGCTTGTAGGTATCACGGATATGCCTCATCTGATCTGTATATTTCAAGCGATCCGGGCTGGGGTTTTCAAACGGTTTACGGGCATCAAACGCATCATTCTCATAAAGCGCTTCCAGAGTGATATTAAAATGTACATTGGCAGATTGGAACAGTTCATTCAGTTCTTTTTCCAGGCTGTCCCGGTTGATCTTCGTTTTAACAAGCGGAACAATGCGAATATATTGCTCTAAAACCGGTAAAACGGAAACAGACAAAGTTGAAATGGTCTTTCCCCTGTATTTGGCCAGCACTTCGTAATCCTTATCCATTGCCGGTAAAATAACCGTGCACTTTGATTTACTGATCCGAATGGTTTTCAACGGATTGGAAGCTATGAAAAAGGAAACAGAATCAATCGTACTGATCTTTGACGTATTGATTTTAAAATCAACCAGGTCTGTATGAGATTTTCCCGCAGATTTAAATACTTCTACTTCATATGTTCCGTCTTTTTTTTCAAGTGCCTGTTCATAAAAACCATAGTGCTGCTTTGTATTCTTGGCGAAGCGGGCAAATTCAATCGGAACATGAATCACCGAATCCCGCTCGTTTTGCGAAAACACGTACAGGCCTTGAATCAGGCAAACGATAAAAAGGAGCGGAATTCTGAATGTCATAGTATGCTATATTGAAGTCTTTCCCAACCAGCGAAGCACATTGTCGTACCAAATCGCATCGGATTCTTTTTCTTCCAGAATTCCCACCTGAACAGCAAAATCAATCACCCTTCCCGGGTAAGAATTCGCAACTCCTTCCATTTCTCCCAACGGATACGGATCATCCAATCCTGAAACGATCTGCGAAGAACCCACACGGATTTTCAGCAATTGAAGTGTATAGGAATCATGCACCAAAGTATCAAAAAACAAGTTCGGATGTCCTAAACTCGCCCGCGGATCTCTCGTTTCCGTGAACAAATCCGGGCGACCGTCAAATCCCTGGAGTCTTCTTCCGTAATTCGCCTGTCCCAGCATACAACCATGCGCAAAACAGGTACGGATATTCGGATATTTGTTGACGAAATCTTTCAGTGCATACATGTGAAGCGTATCCGCAGTTTGCGCCATCATCCAAACCAAATGAAAACGCCAGTACATATCTTTCAAGGCAACCATTTTTTCACCGTCATACGGGTGAATTTCAATTGCCAGCTTATATTCATTCGCCAGTTCAAATAACGGAAGCGTTGAATCATCCACCACAGAAAGCCATTCATTGTTTTTATCCAGGAAGTGGGTCGGCAGGCAAAGCACATTCATTTTCAAATCTTCCACACAACGGCGGATTTCATCCAGAGCATCATCCAGGTGAAGCGGCTGAACCACAAAACCACTTGTGAATTTATCCGGTCTTCGTTCCTGTACACTTGCATTGAAATCATTTTGCCAGCGAACAGCATCAAAGGTATCTTGCCGCGACCAGCCGTTGCAATAAACCTGCGACAGGTTCAACATCACACCATGATCAATGCCATGCCGTTCCATCCACTCAATTTTCTCATCGAAGAAGAAACTCGGATCGGTAATGGGCCGCGACCAATCATCCTGTCTCATAAACTTTTTGTCATCGTCGATCCAGAATAGCTTTTTCTCGCGCATAAATCTTGGAATCTCGGATGGTTCCGGCAAAATGTGTCCGTGACCGTTAATCTTTAGTTTCTTCATTTCGGGTGAATCTTTGAATCAAAATTAAGAAAAAAGAAAAAGCCGACTTACGGGTCGGCCTTCTTAGTAGTAGTGGTCAATTTTATTTAGTCACAACCAGGTTATAATTGTGGATACTGCTTTGCGTTTTTACCTGAAGTACATATTGACCGTTCGCAAGTGTTGTCAGATCAATTACCTGCTCTTTCTCAAAAGAACCTGAAGGCAATTTCCACACCATTCGTCCGGCAGCATCGATCACTTCAACGGATTGGTATTGAACATCCGAAACCAATGTAACTATTCCGGAAGTCGGATTCGGGTACACGAGTATCTGTTCTTTGTCCTGCTCGGAAAGTGATAAACACTGATCCACAACAATACTCGACTGGGCCGTTCCCGAACAACCGTTTCCATCCGTGTAAGAATACGTGATCGGGAAAGTTCCTGCACCACTTGAAGCCGGGTTAAAGTTTCCTGCACTCACACCTGTTCCCGAATAAGTTCCCCCAAGCGGAGAACCTCCTGTCAACGTGAAGGAAGGCGTATATGTACAAACCTGGCTCAGGGCTCCGAAATTGACATTCGGATTGGCATTTACAGTGATAGTCACCTGGTCCGTATTCTGACAACCGTTCGCATCTGTTCCAGTCAGCGTATACGTTGCAGTTCCGTTCGGAACAAAAGAAACTCCGTTTTGAACTCCATTACTCCAGCCTAAAGTCGGAGATCCGGAAGAAGTTCCTGTCAAGGTCACCGAAGTTCCTGCACATACACTTTGATCGGAACCTGCGTTCACTGTAAATGGAGTTGCGGCCGTAATAACAACTGGTTCTGAAGTAGAAACACATCCGGCATTCGAAACTGAAACAGTATACGTTCCGGCAGTTGAAACCGTAATTGCCGGTGTCGCCGATCCTTCAGACCAGGTATTTCCGGTAGAATAAGACGACGTCAGCGTAACAGTATTTCCCGGACACAGAACCGCTGAACTAGCTGTAATCACTGGCGGAGTTGGTGCACCCGGATCCGTCAAACTTCCGGAAATAGTATTCGAAGCACATCCTGATCCGCTGGTTACAATAATATTGTACGAACCTGCTCCTAAATTCGGGATCGTTGCAGGAAGAGATGCAACGGAAGTTGAACCCGATGCTGTTCCCGACCACAAAATCGTTCCCGACCCGCTTCCGTTTACGGTAATCGATCCTGTATTTGTAGCACAGGCAGAAGGACTGGTTATTGTTCCCAATGAAATTGCAGGTGTCGGATTAACCGTTACCGATGTAGCCGCACTCGCTGCACTTTGACATCCGGAAGTATTTGTAACCTGCACGGTATACGATCCGGCCGTTGAAGCAGAAATGGATTGCGTTGTTGCTCCATTTGACCACAAGTAAGAATTTCCTGCACTCGAAGTTAAAGTCACTGAGTTTCCGGAACAAAAAGTAGTCACTCCGCCCGCCGTAATAGTCGGTGCAGTTGGTGTCGGGTTCACAGTTACCGCAATCGAATTACTGTTTGCACTCTGGCAGCCCGAAGCATTGCTCACCTGAACCGTATACGATCCTGCAGCAGTTGCAGTAATCGATTGCGTTGTTGCTCCGTTCGACCATAAGTAAGAGTTTCCGGATGTGGAAGTCAAAGTCACAGAACTTCCCGAACAGAATGTCGTTGCTCCGCCAGCTGTAATCGTTGGTGCAGCCGGAGTCGGGTTCACCGTTACGGTAATTGAATTGCTATTCGGGCTTTGACATGTCCCACTCACTACTTTGCAGGTGTACGTTCCGGCTGTTGAAGCGGAAATCGATTGCGTTGTAGCCCCATTCGACCATAAATAAGATGTTCCGGCTGTTGATGTTAAGGTTACGGAACTTCCCGAACAGAAAGTCGTCGCGCCGCCCGCTGTGATCGTTGGCGCAGCCGGAGTTGGATTTACCGTTACAGTGATTGAGTTACTGTTCGGGCTTTGACAGTTAGCGGCGCTTATTACTTTACAAGTGTAGGTCCCGGCAGTAGTCACATTAATCGATTGTGTTGTTGCTCCGGTCGACCATAAGTAGGAATTTCCTGCACTTGAAGTCAATGTAACTGAGCCTCCCGAACAGAAAGTCGTTGCTCCGCCTGCCGAAATAGTCGGCGCGGAAGGAAGTGGATTCACCGTTACAGTAGTAGCTGCGCTTGCCACACTCTGACAACTTGCCGCATTTGCCACCTGAACCGTATACGATCCGGTAGTTGTGGCAGCAATCGATTGCGTTGTCGCCCCGTTTGACCATAAGTAAGATGTTCCGGCGCTGGAAGTCAACGTCACTGATCCGCCCGCACAGAAAGTTGTTGCCCCTCCGGTTGTAACAGTTGGTGCTGCAGGAACAGCATTTACCGTTACATAATTGGTCATTGTCGTTGTATTCGATCCGGAAGCATTTGTTGCTGTCAGAACCACATTGTAAGTT
>VFQP010003047.1_pt1 | contig 17621 bp, 12 predicted proteins | sample 3512351 | NCBI WGS metagenome assembly VFQP01 (sample SAMN10412372, study PRJNA504923) | tailings metagenome | isolation source: Relicate 1 Philex TSF1 revegetated site | place: Philippines: Tuba, Benguet | collected 2017-08-29
TCTTTAATGCGCTCCAGCTCTCCCGTATTTCTCGAAGGAGGATCCACGCCTATTAAATGCTTTACAAAGAAGTCTCTTTTCCGCATTCTTCCATAAGAACCACCATCACTATGTCCCATTCCGGGTATTGAAAGAAAGTCAAAATTCTTCTGTGCTTTAATGAGAGCATCGGCAACACGATAAGTTGACTCAGGGGGCACGTTTGTATCTGCTTCACCAACGATCAGTAACAGGTTGCCTTGCAGCTTTGCCGCATTCGTTACATTGGATTGTTCGTCATAATGCTTTCCAACAGGATAACCCATCCACTGCTCATTCCACCATTGTTTGTCCACGCGGTTGTCATGACAACCACATGCCGATACACCGGCTTTATAAAATTCAGGATGGAATAATAATGCACCCAGCGTGCTCTGACCGCCGGCGGAGGTTCCATATAAACCTACTCTTTCCGCATCAACAGAAGGATATTTCTGCGCAAGTGCTTTTATCCAGAGAATGCGGTCAGGAAAGCCGGCGTCAGCAATATTCTGCCAGCAGACATCATGAAACGCTTTTGAACGGTTGGCAGTTCCCATGCCGTCTATCATCACAACAATAAAACCGAGTTCAGCAAGACTTTGCATTTCGCTGTATGCGGTAAAGTTTTTTGGAACGAAAGAGTCATGCGGGCCTGCATAGATGTTTTCCAATACAGGATATTTTTTAGCGGGATCGAAATCGGAAGGACGACTCACGATTCCCCAGATATCGGTTTTCCCGTCTCGCCCTTTTGCGACGAATACTTCCGGAGGACTAACGCTTGTTTTTGTATATAAAGAAATATCCGCTTCTTCCAGCTTCATCAGTTGTTTCGCATCTGAAGTACGGCTAAGAATTGTGACGGGAGGAATATTCACTTCGGAATAGGTATCTGTGAAAAAGGATTTATCTTTTGAGAATGTGACAGTATGATTTCCTTTTGCTGGAGTGAGGGAAACAAGATTCTTCCCATCAAAGCCGATGCGATAGTAATGAATGTTATATGGATCTTCTCCTGCATTCATTCCACTCGCGGTGAACCAGATCTCCTTTTTAGTAGCATCAATGCTGTCTACTCCGCGAACAACCCATTCTCCTTTGGTTACGGCTTGTTCTTTACCCGATACAACATCTACGAGGTATATATGCCGCCAGCCATCTTTTTCCGAAGTACGTACCAATTGCTTATTTCCCGGCAGGTATTTGACATAGCTACGTTGCTGATAGATGAAAGTGCTGGTCTTTTCATCAACGATGTTTCTGGTAGTATTATTGACTGCGTCAACTTCAATGATGCGATAACGCTGATGACCGCGGTCTGCTTTTTCATAGGTAAAAAATCTGCTGTCATCGGCACGCCAGCGTTGCGGTGATGGATTCAGGAAGTCAAGAGGCTCTGTATTTATTTTGGTCGCGGTCTTTGTTTCCAGGTTGAAAAGGAAAGGGGTGAAGATAGACCATGGGTCTCCCGGCTGCTTATAGGCCTGCGACTTTAACTGTCCACGGGTTGTTTTAGCTTCCGAGCTTAATATATAATACACCGGGTCGTCTTTGACGATCGCCATGTGATATCCCGCGAGGTATTTACTGTCAGGACTCCAGCGGATGCTGCCATAAGGTTTGTCAGTCGTTCCGTCAGAGGTGAACCGGATCGCTTCACCTCCGGCGGTTGGTTTTACAAACAGGTTTCCTTTATCGAGATAGGCTTCCCATTTTTTGTCAGGTGAAACTGCTCCCTCCGGAAAAGGATTGTTGCGCTGGAATTCTCTTCTCTGTGGCTCTGCTGTTTTTTGGCCGGGTATGATCTTGCAAACATAAGAAGAGAGATCACATTCGATCGATTGCTCTTTAATGTTGAACCGTAGTATTTTCTTTGCAGGGATCAATTCAATCTCTGTTAGTGAAGGCCGCAGCGAATCGATGGTGATCCCGACCTGTTGCAATCCGTTAGCAAGTAGTGCCCGCTGGAAAAGCGGCTGTTTTTTTAGTTTAACTGCATCGACATAGAGATATTCCTGAATACTGTCTTTTAGTATATTCCGGTACCAGAATGATTTTCCGTCGCTGGTCCAGTTTGCTGATACAGATGTTTTGAATACTACATTTTTTGTTGCGCTGTCAATTGCCGCAGCACGTATATAGCGCTTCAGCATTTCATCATGTGATGGTTGAAACCGTTGGACCGTTTGAGCAATGATCAGCTGAGATAAAAAGACAGAAAGGATCAGGAGATAAGCAGATTTTAGGTTCATACCCGTGATTAAATTTTTTAGAGAATATACCGAGTTCCGCCTATTCGATCAGAGACGGAATCAAACGGATGGGATGAAGATATCCGTTTTTCTTTTGTCACGGAGTGAATAAATCGCTGCTGCCATACCTTGGTTAAAATATGCACAGGGTTGGTTAAGAATGGATGATATCTTATGTGTAGCCTGAAGACTACGTATAACACGCTATAGGTTTGTCATTTCCATCTCAAAAATCTCCGCCCATTGCGCGGAAATCACATTCCATTGATATTCTTTGTTCATTGCATTATCATAGCATTTTTTTCGATGAGTTATTAAACCTTCGGCGTCACTCCATGCTTCCTGGAGCACCGAAGCAATTTCTTCAGGGTGAATGATATGTTCAGCGATCATCGAATGTGGATTGGTGAGGGTGATATGATACGGAAGGAGGTAAGCGCAGTCTTTCCAAAGTTCCCGGCCGCTTGAATGATCTGGAACGATCTGAGGAAGCCCGGCCGCCGCCTGTTCAAAACTGAGAAGTCCCCAGCCTTCGCTTGATGCAGTGTTGATTCCAACATCAGCGGCATTAAATATAGTATTGAGTGAATCTTCGCGGAGATGCGGATGTTCATTTGATGATGTTGAATAAATAAGCCGGTCTTCAAGCTGAAATTTTCTCGCCATGTAATGCAGGTCCCAGCCAATATCTTTTAATCCCATATGAAGATGCAGAAATACATTTGGCGGTTTATGCCTTGCAAATAAAGAGAAACCTTCCATGGTAAGATCTATTCGTTTGCGTGGCTGATTTCTGTTAGCGTTTAAAACGATAAATCCGTTTTGTAAAGTTGTATTATCCGAAGGATACAATTTTTTTCGTGCAATGGATTGTGCAGAATTTTTATTATCGCCTAGTGGTTTGAACACAGCCGTATTTACGCCGTGGGGAATTACCTCAACCGCTGGAAAAGTTAATGCAGGCTCATGTTTTAACAAGTTATCAATCGCCTGTTTGGCGAATTGTGTGTAAACTATCAGGCGTCTGGCTTTGGATAGTGGTTGTAGTATGGCCGGATCTATCTCTGCTGAATTGAAAGAAGCGTATACAATGACCGGAATATCGGGGAATGCATTTAATTGCTGCAGGTAGGCGGTTAAAGCCCATGGATCCTGTAACATAAAGATAAGATCAGGCTGTAAGCCTTCAACCAGTTTTGTAACACGGTGTTCTCCTAATTTATATGCATCAATACCGGCAGGAAAGATCTTCCATGGCCAGTTATGAGGATCTCCGAAATAGTTGGTTCCAAGTTGAACTATTTCATATTTATCTTTTAAAGGAGCGAATATTTCAAATATTACGCGGGCAAATCCTGTGTTGGCAACAGCATCGCCTATAACAAAGATTTTTGGTTTGGCAGGTCTGTTATTCATATTTAAAAGGACGGTGTGGAACTAGCCCGGTACAACGGGCTGGTAATAAAGATAACAGGGCAATAGACATTGCCCCGTTCTGATAAAAGCGTTAATGGAATAAGGGTAGTGGATAAAAATCATTAGATAGCTTCTTCGGTGATAGAGATGGTATAAACATAACGGTCTCTTACGGCAAAATGAGGTCCCTGAAAATTTCCGGGTGAGACCCCTGGCTCTACTGTCCAGTAAACGACTTTTGCCTCTGATGGAAGTGTTACAGATGCGCCACCAGGGCTTACCACTCCGGATCCGTTCGCCACATCTGTGGCAAAGGTAACCAGTGTATCCAGGTCATTTTTTAGGATCATTGACATTTTCAATTGTTTAAGGTTATTGAATAGGGAAATAATAAAAAGTAAAATACTTCCATTCATTAAGAATAACATCAATGCTAGATATGAATTTTCGAAAGTTGATCGAATAAGAATTCTGTTGTTGTTCATGATAGCGTCAAATCACCTTTTTAATTAAGGGTGATTTGACGCTATTTTTATTTTTAAATGAAAGTTCAGATAAATTTCATTTGAGAGAACAATCTTTGCTGCAGATTATTTCTCGTTTGTTCAGTCACGATGTTACTTTTCTTTATCTGTTATAAACTTTGAGTATGCGACAAGAAAACTTAGAAACAGCAATGGTGTTCATCCGGTCTATTGGGATCGATATTCATTTTTCATCTTTAGTTGATAAAACATTTCTACCGGGTTTGTCCATACAGAAAGGAGCAATCATTGTTGATGAAAGCAGACTTTCTTATCCGGGAGACATTCTTCATGAGGCAGGCCATATCGCTGTGGTACCGCTGAGTGAACGGCATACTTTAAATGCGGATACGATTGGTAAACGTGAGCAACATGCTGCTGAGGAAATGATGGCTATTGCATGGTCGTATGCAGCATGTATTGCTTTAGCTATACATCCCTATTTTGTTTTTCATGATAATGGATATAAAAAGGGCGGGCAACATATCGCTGATAATTTTGCTGCTGGACAATACTTCGGTGTTTCTATGTTGGCATGGGCTGGTATGACACGTGACCCTTTTCAATCACCTGACGATAAAACAGGTGCATACCCTTACATGATGAACTGGATCAGGCATTAATAAAATTTTTTGCGAGTATGATTAAGTATAGCTTTGGTTTGAACCTTATTTATAAACCTTATCTTATCTACTATGGAAGGAGTTATCGGCGTTGTTACAACGTTTGCCGGCAATTTCGCCCCGAAGGACTGGGCGTTCTGCAATGGCCAGCAATTAACCATCTCAGCAAACCAGGCATTGTTTTCGATAATCGGAAATTCGTTTGGCGGAGATGGGACAGCAAATTTTAATCTGCCGGATCTGAGAGGCCGGGCGCCTGTTGGAACTGGCAATGGACAAAACATCACACCATATCAATTGGGGCAACCCAACGGTGTTGATAATCTCACTCTCACGGTAGCCAATCTGCCGTCTCATACCCACAGCGGCAATGTTGCGTTCGCTCTTCGATGTGATAATTCTTCAAGTGGCTCTCCTACACCCGATTTCTCTTACCCCAATCAACTTTCTAACAGCTATGCTAATATGCCTACTGGTGTGATGCAGTCTCCTGCATACAATGATCCATCAATAGCTATTGCAGGTACAAGTGCACCTGTTCCTTGCCGCTCACCATACCTGGCATTGAACTTCATTATTTGTTTGACGGGTATTTATCCATCACGTAGCTAGTATTATTTATCCTTTAAAAATTCAGCTTATGTTTATTGATCCTTATGTAGGGAACGTTACTGTTTTTGCCGGCAATTTTCCTCCGCAAGACTGGCAGTTCTGCCGGGGACAGTTGCTGCCCATTCAGCAATACACAACCTTGTTTGCGCTTATCTCCAATCTTTATGGAGGCGATGGGGTTTCAACTTTTGCTCTGCCCAATCTTTCAGGCCGGAGAGCTATTCATGCCGGACAGGGAAATGGATTGGCTAATTATACGCTTGCGCAGCCAGGCGGTTCTGAAACGCTCACACTTACCCAGGCGCAGATGCCTGCACATACACACAATCTTCTTTCTATAGGAGGTACACCTGGTGCGTCCTCACAACCGGGAACAGTGAGCAGTCCAACCAATGCCGTTCCCGCTGTTATACCGAATACAGATGCTTATACGGATACCCCTGGTGGTGTGGATCTTGGTCCTTCAGTCAACCATGTTCCGTCAGTGGTCGCCGGAGGCACAACACCGATCCCTGTGTTATCTCCCTACCTGGTAATGAATTATGTCATTGCCGTATATGGGTTATTCCCCGTAAGAAATTAAGTTTTTGTCACTAATTAATTAAACAATCATGGAAGGAGTTATAGGATATGTTACCCCATTCGCGGGGACGTTTGCACCCCGGAACTGGATGCTCTGTCAGGGTCAACAGCTTGTTGTTAATCAGAATGCCGCATTGTTTTCTCTCATCGGAGTTTTCTATGGAGGGAATGGGACAACAAATTTTAATCTGCCTGATCTGCAGGGACGTGCTATAGTAGGGCAGGGTAGTGCGCCGAATCTGGCCACCTATGTTATAGGTCAGAAAGGAGGAGTGCAACAATTCACGATGACGCTGAATGAAATGCCAGCGCATACGCACGTAGTGTCTGCGAATATTACTCCGGCTGCTTCGTCGACGTCTGATAAAAACACACCTGTTGGTGATATTTATGCAGCCCCATCTGCAGGAGACGCCTTATTCAGTGCAGATAATACCAGCAATATGCAGCCTTACGCCGGTATGGTTACCATGGGTAATACAGGAAGTTCTACGCCGGTGGTCAGCCAGGATCCCGTATTGGCATTTAACTATATTATTTGTACCGTAGGTGTATACCCACAGCGACAGTAACATCTTGTTCATTTAACGCCCCGGATTTTTTATGAGAATAGGTTTATTACTTCCGAGATCGACAGACTATCCTGCATTAGGGTTTGATCTGCTGGATGGCATTAAAGGCTTCATGAACCAGTCCGGATTTACAGATATCTCTTATGTATCTGAGAATATCGGTTACGGAGATGATCCCACAAATAATTATGCAAAAGCAGAAAAACTGATTTTGGAAGGTGGGGTAGATTTGTTGCTTGCTTATTGCGATGCAAACAATGCTCTCCCCTTATATGATCTGGCAAACCTCACCCGTAGGCCATTTGTATTTGTTGATCCCGGAATGAGGTTGCCCCAGCAATTGCCCGGAGAGTATGTATTTCATATTTCCCTCCAGGGAACACACGCGTGCAGACTGGCTGGCGCCATGGCGGGTGATAACGGTCGCAAGGTATTGATGGCAACTTCGTTTTATGACGGAGGATATGACGGACCATTTGTTTATTCACTGGGGCTGGATGCTGCAGGAGGAGCGATCTGCGGAAACTATGTAAGCGGGTATAAAGTGAAAGAGTTCAGTATCGCACCATATATTTCTTTACTGGAGTCCTCAGGTGCGCAATCTGTGGCAGCTTGTTTCAGCAGTTATCTCGCGGCTCTTTTTCTGCAATCACTTAAAGAAACCGATAAAAGGGCAACAGAACTTCCTTTTTATTGCGCACCGTTTATGGCCGAAGAACAACTGCTGGCACAAATCGATCACCCGGGTGGCACATTTCATACTGTAGTGCCGTGGGCCTCCGATATAGATAATCAAGCACAGCATAGCTTCAGGAATTCGATCACTGCAATAAGTGGCAGGAACGCTAATCTGTTTCATCTGCTTGGGTGGGAAGCAGGAGCAGTTGCGCTGCAATTCGTTTCTCATGGACTGAAGTCGTTAAACGATTTCAGTTATGAGAGTCCGCGTGGCAAAGTCACTATCGATGCAGAAACTCACTATACCTATGCACCATTATACAGAGGAATGATCGTTTCTTCTACTGACAACAAATGCAGGCTTGTAACAGAGGAGAAGATTGAGATAACAGCTGAAGAGCACAAGAAGATAATAGAAGGAAAGATTGCTGACGGGATCGTTACCGGATGGAGAAACAATTATCTCTGTATTTAGTATGCGAATAGCGATACTATGTAATGATCGTATTGCTCTGCCGGCAATGGAGCAGTTGTTTTCTGCCGGGCTTATTGCCGGAGTCGGCGTACCTGCCCGTGCAAAGGAAATGTTGTTTCTTGTTAAACAGCGTTGTGAAGCATATCGTGTTCCGCTTCGCTCTTTCGAAAAAAAGGATCTTGAAAGTTCACTGATCGATTGGTTGCAAACCATCAACCCGGATCTGGTATTGGTAAAAACTTTTCCCTATCTGATACCTGCCCGGTGTATCCCAATACCGCCAAAGGGCTTTATCAATTTTCACTATGCTCCCTTGCCCGAATGGCGTGGTTCAAATCCGATATTCTGGATGATCCGTAACGGAGAATCAAAAGGCGGTATAACCGTACATCAAATGAATGAAGCATTTGATGAAGGACCTGTTTTGCTGGAACATCCTGTGCCGATCTCACCAGATGTCAACTTCGGGATGTATTACACGCAACTTGCCTTTGCAGGCATACAGGCAACAATGGATCTTTTGGTACACTTTCATAACGGAACCCTTAGTCCCAGGAAACAAAATAGTAGTGCCGCAAAATGGTACGACAGACCATCCGGGACGGATCTTTTTATCAACTGGTCTGCAATGAATGCGATACAGATAAAGGCCCTGGTCAATGCATGCAATCCATGGCTAAAAGGTGCAGCCACCCGTTGGAAAGGCTGGATGTTTGGCTTAACGGATGTTTCTGTAGACAAGGGAAAACATAATGGAAGAACGCCTGGTACTATTCTTAGCATAGACGAGACCAACGGTTTTACCATTGCGTGCAAAGATGATCAGATCATTCACGCCGATGTTGTGTATTGTGAAGAAGGATACTATGCAGGACACCGGCTATGCCGATTCGGATTAAAAAAAGAAGACTTGCTTGAATAACAGTTCTAATCAAAAAAAACCTACTATGAACACTCGCTTATTTACCTTTCGTATACTTATTCTATATATAAGTTTCTTATTTTCTCCAGGGATAGTTTCCGCGCAAACATGGCTCTTCGCTAATGGATTTGGCTCATCGGCATCCGGTACAGATAAAGGCACTGCCGTGGCGGTCGATGCAACAGGCAATGTGTATATCACCGGATCTTATACGGGCGCTACCAATTTAGGTGCTGGCGCGCTTACCACAGCACTTGGTGCAGATGGGTTCGTCGCAAAGTTTACCTCAGCCGGCGTTTGTGTATGGTCGATACGATTTAACAGCACTATTACAACGGTTGATCAGGGCCTCGCTATTGCAACAGATGGCACTTCTGTATATGTTGGCGGATCGTATGGCCCAGCCACTCTGACTGTTAATGGAACGGCCAGCAATGCCAATTCAGGTAGTACGGATGGTGTCGTCTTTAAACTCAATGCAACTACCGGAGCTGTATTATGGATCTCGACCGTCAATGGGCCAGCTAATGATGTAGTACATGCTCTGTGTATTGACGGTGCTGGTGATGTATATGTCTCGGGGCTCTTTACATTGTCTGCAAATTTTGGCGCGATAGCAAAGAGTGCCACAGGAGCAGCAGGGTCAGACGCATTCGTTGCAAAATTGAGCGGCACAACAGGTGCATATATCTGGGTTAGCACGGGGGGATCTTCCGCAGCGAACGATAATCCAAACGGAAGCGGTATTTGCTATGTGCCCGGTACCAATTCTGTTGTAATGGCAGGAGGGTTTGTAGGCAGCTCCGCAGTGTATGCAACCACTTCACCTGTTTCAAGCGTTTCGTTGCCTTTAAGTGCCGGCGCTTTAATTGATATTGCCGTCCTTCAGCTGGATGCGGCAACCGGGGCATTCTTGTCAGGTCAAGGTATTGGAGGAGCAACCTCAGGTAGTGAAGAGGCGCTTGCTGCCGTATATGATCCTCAATCATCGCAAGTGTACATCACCGGTTATTTTTCCAGCAGCAGTCTTAGTTTTTCTGGTAATGTAGTAACCGGCGCAGGTTCTGATGATGCCTTCTATGCAAGATATAATCCTGTTACCAATGCTTTCATATGGGCACGTGCTGCAGGAAGTATTGGCAGCGACAGAGGGCTTGGAATCAGTACTGATAGCAGAAGAACTATCTATCTGACCGGTCGATTTCGCGGAACGTTAAGTGTCCCGACTTCAACACTGCCTTTAACGCTGATCAACACACGCACCAGTGGCGATGAGATTTTTATAGTCGGCGTGGATAATGTCAATGGTTATGGAAGGATTGCCGTTAAATCTACAGGAGATAATCTTAATAACACGAGCAACCAGGGAATTGGCATAGCTGCAGCCACGACCGGAAATATATGGGTCACCGGCACTTTCGCGAGCAATATAAATTTCGGAGGTTTATTTCCGCTGGTACCTTCAGGTGCCAATACAGCTGAAATCTTTATCTCACTGCTTAACGTGCCGGTGATCTTACCTGTAGATCTTACCTCATTCACCGGTGAATTGCAAAACGGCGATGTACTGTTGAGATGGACTACTGCAGCGGAGATAGATCATGACTATTTTGAAGTTGAACGAAGTACGGACGGCCGGCACTTTACACCAGTCGGCCGGCGTTATCCGCACCAAAGCAGCGCCGGTAAATATTCTTTAACCGATCCGGCAAGCAGTCTCCCTGCAGGAACTCTTTTTTATCGCCTGAAAATTGTTAGCACGATCGGCACTATTGAATACAGTCGGGTAGTCACGGTGTATACGGATCGCAGTACGCCATTTGTTGCCGGTCTTCGTCCCAATCCATTCATAAATTCTTTGGGCGTTGCGCTGAATATGCCGCGTGATGGGAAAATTGTATTTACCATTTATGACATTACCGGCAGACAGGTGAGCCGGCAACAGGTTGATGCATTAAAAGGATTCAGTACAGTCACCATTCCCGGGGCAGAAAAACTGACGAGTGGTACATATACCCTGAGTGCGGAATTTGAAGGGGAAAGAATATCGCAACGATTGATCAAACAATAATTTTTTTCTGAAGAGCTGTGTAACGGTTGGTATGCGGCTCTTTTCTTTCTGATAAATAAATGAGCAATCAATTCATTCAGATCCCATCATTATTAAGCGAAAAAGAATTATTGCAGCTTGAATCAATGATCGGCAAGGCAAACTTTGTAGACGGTAAACTTACTGCGAGTTTCGCGGCACGTGAAGTAAAAAACAATCTGCAGATCGATGCTGCTGATAACCTGATCAATGAGATCAACAGTTTTCTGTTTTCCATCATACAAAATAGCCAGCTTTTTCAAAGCGTTGCAATTCCAAAAACGGTACACCGTTTTCTTGTAAGTAAATATGGCCCGGGGCAATATTATGGCTGGCATGTTGATAGTCCGGCAATGGGGAACCCGGTTGTAAGAACAGATCTGGCCATGACGATCTTTCTTAGTGATCCAGATACATACAAAGGCGGTGAGCTTGTATTGCAGACAGGATCTGGTGTGGTGAGCTTAAAACCTGCAAAAGGGGACGCGATCGTCTATCCCTGTCAGTATTTACATGGAGTAAATGCTGTAGAGTCCGGTGAACGGCTTGCCGCTGTAACGTGGATCCAAAGTATTGTGAAGTCGCCTGAGCAAAGACAACTGCTTTTACAACTTAGCCAGGTTCATTCAATGATCGCACAGAAAGATAAGCAGTCAGCCGAAGCACAATTGCTTTTGCAAACGTATAGCAATCTGTGGCGGATGTGGGCTGATGTTTAGTTTCTTCGATTATATCGTCATTAAAAATCTTTTAACCACCTTAAATTTTTGTTATGGGACGACAGATCAAAACCTCGCAGCAACCGGCCATAGCCGCTGCTTCTCTGCCTGATGATTATAAAGATAAACTGATCAAATTGATACCCACTGAGATCATCACGGCTTATGTAACCATATTCGGGATGATCAGTGGCACAACACAGGGAAATAAAGATGCGCTTCTCTGGCTGGTTATTGCCGTGCTGACAATAGCCACACCCTTGTACCTGATCTATGTATCAAAAGTTCAAATGGTGTCACAGGTTATTTTTACAACTGTAGCCTTTGCATTATGGGTGCTCGCAACAGGTAGCCCGCTGGAAACAATATTTGGATATCAGTCGACCTTCGTAGGGTCTATTTTCCTTATAATGTATACGGTATTTATTCCTTTTCTTTTCAAGTAGGGCAGAAAAACAAACAGCCATCGGTAGTATCACTACCGATGGCTGTTTGTAGTATAATTATTTCATTTATCGGATCAGCACGACTGTACCCTTTCTGAAAGCTCTTTCTTCACAGATCGTCTTCGCTTCAATCCAGTATACATAGGCATCCGGGGCTTGCGCCTTTCCATTAAATGTTCCATCCCAACAATCATTCGGATTGGTAGTGGTAAACATCACCTGTCCTTTTCTGTTAAATATAGATAAGCGGAAGTTTGAAACATTTCCCCATGCTTTTGCACCAAAGCAATCGTTTTTGCCATCTCCATTTGGTGTGAATGCATTGGGCAATTCAAAGCTTCCATCACCAATACTTCGGTCAACGATCACTTTGATGCTATCCTGAACCTGGCATCCATCTTCGGAAGTTGCAAGTACGTAATACGTGCTTGTATTCGCAGGAGTTACAGTAAGAGCAGGAGTGGTTGCTCCGTTCACAGCGGGGTCTGTAGACCGCCATGAATAGGTGCTTGCTCCCGAAACGCTGATATGGGAGATTGCCAATTTGCAATTGATATCGTTGTCTTTTGTTTTAACAAGTTTTGGTGTAGGGAAGACGGTGATCTTACCCGGCGCTGAAGTATCGCCGCAGCCAAATGAGTTTTCAACCAGTACACGGATGTTCGTGACATCGTTGACGGTGCTGTTCGCCGGTACACGTATTTCCAGGTTGAATGGATTGGTGGTGTTACGGATCTGGCCATTCACATACCAGTAGAATGATACCGGATCACTTCCGGTGTAGTTGTAAGATGCGTTCAGCCTGATCGTGGTATCAGTTTTACAAAAGCCAAGATCATTTGGCAGGAAACTTACATTTTCAACTGTATTCAATACGTCGATCATTGTGATGCCTGAATACAAGGCCTGGCAGGCACCATTTTTTACCAATGCGCGATACCAGGTTGTAACCATCAGGTCTTTGTATTGAATAAACAGCGCATTGTTTGCAACGGGCATCCAGCTTGCGCCATTGTTGATCGATGTTTCCCAGCGAACAACGTCGCCAAATTGCCCGGATAAATAAATGGTGCCATCGTTCTTACCGCGGCAAACAGTTGCATTGGAAGAGGTGTTGCCTGCAACAGTTCTTTCAGAAACCGTTACAGTAATGCTGTCATTGGCAGTACAACCATCGATCGTTACGGCCGCATAATAAATACCATTATGACTGGTGTTTCCATTTGGAATCACGGGCGACTTGATAGAGCTTGTAAATCCGTTAGGGCCGTTCCATTCATAGGTAGCTCCTCCGGATGTTGTGAAATCGGCATTGAGCAAAATTGTTGCGCCTTCGCAAAGCGGTGCATTGGTAGTTGCCATCACCGAGAATGGTGCTGTATCTGTCAGCAGAAACGGACCTGCGATGTTGGAGTTACATCCATTGCGGCTTACCATTACATCTGTGTAGACCCCAGCCGTCATTCCGCTGATGATGAGGCTGCCGGCATTGTTGGCCGTTATAGTTTCTGTAACGATTGATCCCGCATTCTTACGATAGTAAACGGTATAAACCTGGTTTGCGATCAATCCATTCAAGATAATAGAACCCGTGGCAGTTCCACAACCAATAGGATTGATGTGTGAACTGCTGGTGATATTGGGCAGTGGCAGAATGGTTACATTAAGTGAGGCAGAAGGAGAAGCGCAGCTTCCTGTAACGGATGTTACTGTCAACGTATAAGTGCCCGCCATTGCTGCAGTGGCATTAGGGATCTCGGGGTTCTGTTGATTACTTGTAAATCCGTTTGGCCCTGTCCATGAATAGGACAAAGCTCCCGCGAATGAAGAAGAGGAGGTGAGCCTGATCGTTTCATTCAAACAGGTGGTAACTGTTGGAGGCAATGTTGGTGCAAGCGGTCTTGGATGTATCACTACATTAACCGATCCGGGTTGTGACGGGCAATTATTCAGCGTCGCAATCACACTATATGCCCCTCCGGCTGCAAGTGGCGCAGCATTGATCACCGGGTTTTGCTGTGTGCTTGTAAATGAATTTGGCCCGGTCCATGAATAAACAGCACCGGCAACTGAAGCAGCACTAAGTTGAAAACTTTCACCCTGACAAACAGGGGCGGTTGTGGTTGCTGTCGGCGCAGGCGGAGGATTGGGATCTGCAAGTGTAACTGGCCCGATCGTATTTGAAATACACCCGGTCAGTGTTACAGAGATATCAGTATAAGTGCCTGCAGTGAGACCAGTGATGATAAGATTTCCATTTGTATTTGAACTGAACGTTGCCGTTACGGGTGTTCCGTTTTTCAGATAACGCACAACATACGACCTGGAAGGGAATAGACCTGTTAAGGTGATTGTTCCGGTTGAAGAGCCGCAGTTTGTTGGATTGGTAAATGTATTCCCGGATATGTTCGGAACGGGATTTACAGTAACCGGTACCGATGCAGCCGGCGATATACAGGCTCCGGTAACGGATGTTGCCGTTACGTTGTATGTACCGCTCATTGCTGTTGTTGCGTTGAGAATTGTCGGGTTTTGTTCCGTACTGGTATAGCCATTCGGGCCGGTCCAGCTATAAGTTACAGCCGAAGGGAATGAAGAGTTTGAGCTCAGAAGGATGGATTCATTCGCGCAGATGGTTAACGCATTGGCAGGAGTTGGCGCTGCTGGTCTTGGATAGATCAATACAGTCAGATCGGCGGGTACAGACTGGCAGTTATTAAGTACCGCGATCACATGATAGGTTCCGCTTGCGTTTGCACTTGCAGGGTTGATCACCGGATTTTGCAAAGGACTGGTAAAGCTGTTCGGGCCAGTCCACACATAAGTAACACCCGGCGTTGCAGAGTTGGCGCTCATGCTTAATGAACCTCCTTCGCAGAACGGCGCATTGGATGATGTGGTTGGTGTTGCAGGCGGATTGGGATCAGTGAGTGTATACGGACCTACGGCATTGGATTGACAACCGTTCAGCGTTACACGGATATTGTCATAAGCGCCTGCGCCAAGCGCTCCGATGACCAAAGATCCGGAGCTATTTGATGTAATTGTTTTGGTAACAGGATTTCCGTTGAAGTTGTATAAAACGGTATAGCTTGTTGATGCTGTCAAACCATTAAGCGTGATGCTTCCTGTTGTGGTGGCGCAATTCTGCGGTGCTGTAAAGCTGCTTCCGCTGATCACCGGAATGGCATAAACATTTACGGTGATCATTGCCCTGTTGCTTTCGCAATTTGTGGTGTTGCTGAGCTGACTTACGTAATAATTAACAGTTCCAACATTGTTTGTAAGCGGAGTTGGCGCGGTTGCAGAACCTGTTCCACCTGTTGCTGCGGTGTACCAGTTCAACGTATGACCCGCAGCCGGTGTTGCATTAAGTGCCGTTGCTGCATCTCCCTGGCAATAGTTCACCGTGCTTACACCGGGAGCCGGTGGTGTTGGATTTACTGTGATGGTAAAAGAAGCTTGCGCTGAGCAACTATTGGAAATTGCGGTTACGTTGATCGTTGCAATACGGGGAGTCGTGCCGGTATTTGTTGCGGCAAATGAAGAGATACTTCCCGTTCCGCTTGCAGGTAATCCTATCGACGGATTATTATTGGTCCAGGAGATAGAGGCTCCAGGTGTTGTACTTGTTATCGCAAGGTTGCCGGTATTTTCGCCATTACAAAATGCTACGGATGCAGGAACTGACAGATTAGCGCTGGAGCTGATCGTGAATTGTCTTGTAACGGTTGTTGTGCCGCATTCATTGGTAACAGATAAACTTACAGTATGTATACCCGGAGTGGTAAAGGCGATTGTTCCCGGGTTGGCATTGCTTGAATTACCTGAAGGAGCACCATCAAATAACCAGGCATAAGTAAGAGGAGATTCTCCGCAACTGGTGATCACCGGTTGCGGGGTATAGTTAACAATATCACATGCATCCGGAATGGCAGAAAGGATCACCGTCGGTTTCTGTTTTACTTTCACCGTTTGCTGTGAGGTGGTATTACCACAAGGACTGTTAACGGTAAGTGTGACGGTGTATGTACCGGGGTTGGTGAATGTGAAAGACGGTGTTTCTGAATTTGCATCCGTGCCGTTTGCAAATGACCATGACGAACTGGTTCCGCAGAAGCTGGAGGTGTAAGCGACAGTCCAGTTATAATTGGTCACTCCGCAAGTGGATTTAACGGAGGTGTTGGTTGCATTGACTGTTGTGCCTGCACAGATGGCAAGGTTATCAAGGGTGAAGTTAGCGGTAGGTTTTGGAGTAATACAAACCTGTTTGGAGATCGTGTTGGTGCCGCAACCATTGGTTGCCGTCAGCGTAACGGTATATGTTGCCGCTGCTGTGTAAATATGAGCGGGAGGATTTGCCAATGTGGACGTTGTTCCATCCCCAAAGTCCCACAAATATGTGGTCGTTCGTGAGCAACCCACAAAAAAGCCAGCAATTGTTTGATTGGTAAAAGAAACTGGTTGACCAACACATCCCGGAGTCGGAGCGGTAGAAAAATCCGGTTGGGGTTTTTTATACACCAGGATTTCTGGTCCGACAAATTGTGTGGTCTTACAGTAGTTTGTTGTAGTTAATACAGGTTTGATGCTACCATTGATACAGGAAGATGCGGTATAGGTATGCAGAATGATTTCGGTTGAATTTGTTGCATTGATCGGGTGTGTAAATTCCTGGAATGTACCATCTCCGAAATCCAGCCGGTATCTGGTCCCGGGAGAGTTTTGTGTCCAGTTACCTATTTCCAATTGAACCGGTACGGATTCGCAGCCGGAAAGTTGCCCGGTAGTTCCAAGACTGGCGTTAGGTTCCACCTGGTTTGCGACAGGATAGGATTTCTGTGAAACGCATCCGTTGGTGCCATTGGCAGTAACAACTAGATCAAAAGCCCCAAGTTGGGTGTAAGTATGGCTTCGCGGAAAGCTTGCCGATGTAAGACCGTTTTCAACAGTTCCGTCTCCCCAATTCAATGTATAGGTGGTAATGCAGGAAGCATTGGGGGAAACGTTGTTGACCGTTAAGGAAAAGCTCGAGTTGCCCGAAGAAGGGTTGTTGTCGCAATTGCTGAAAGGAGAGAAAATATCCTGGTCCTGCAGTTCAACGGCAGGAGCTTGCTTGATTGTGACAGTGTGAGTGACGACCGCTTTACATCCATTCGCATCAGTCACTGTGAGCTTTACAGTAAAGTTTTGATTACCACAACCTAATGACGTAAACACATGGCTTGGATTGGCCGCAGTAGAAGTACCGCCGTCACCAAAATCCCACGCGTACGTATACGGAGCCTGGCCTACCGTCACATTGCTTGTAAAGTTCACCGCAGTTCCTGAGCAGGCATTATTAGTGAATGTAAATGTGGGAACAGGTAGCGGCCGGATGTTCACCACAATAGGGGCCGTCGTTTGTGAAGCCCCTCCGACGGTGTATATAACTGAGTAAGATCCGCTTGCATTGGCTGTGAATGCCTGACTGGTCACACCGGGTATAGGATTTCCATTATTCAGCCATTGCCAGGGCGCTCCGGCAGGGGCAGTAAGCGTAACAGTTTCGCCCTGGCACAGATTGGTAGGTCCGGAGACAGTGATGTTTTGGGCAAAAGAACAAATGCCGCAGATCATTGCAGCAAGAAAAAAGTAGATCCTCATAAGTAGTTATAGGCTTTGGCGGGCTTGTCAGGGAAATAAGATAG
>VFQP010003048.1_pt1 | contig 17618 bp, 13 predicted proteins | sample 3512351 | NCBI WGS metagenome assembly VFQP01 (sample SAMN10412372, study PRJNA504923) | tailings metagenome | isolation source: Relicate 1 Philex TSF1 revegetated site | place: Philippines: Tuba, Benguet | collected 2017-08-29
CTTTTCGGCAAGGCTGCGGACCACCTGCGGGATGACGTCACCCGCGCGCTGGATAATGACGTGATCGCCTGCGCGTACATCCTTGCGGATGATCTCGTCCTGATTGTGCAGTGTCGCGCGTGAGACAATGACGCCGCCGACGTTGACGGGCTTCAGATGTGCAACCGGCGTCAGGGTGCCGGTGCGGCCCACCTGTATCTCGATGCTTTCCAAAACCGTTTCGGCTTGTTCCGCCGGAAATTTATGCGCAATCGCCCAGCGCGGTGCGCGGCTGACGAAACCGAGGCGCCGCTGGTATTCAAGGCTGTTGACCTTATACACAATACCGTCGAGATCATAGGGAATATCCGGCCGCTCTCCATATACTTTTTCGTGAAAGGCCAAGAGCCCCGCTGCATCCGGCGCGATCACCGATGGTGATGGTATTTGAAAGCCAAAACGTGCCAGCGCGCGGCGAATGCCGTCTTGCGTATCTGCAACCGGCGCCGAAACCTCCCCCAGCGCATAGCCGAAGAATTTCAGCGGGCGGCGCGCGGTGATGGTCGGGTCCAGCTGGCGCAGCGATCCGGCAGCGGCGTTGCGGGGGTTGGCGAATATTTTATCTCCGGCGGCTTCCTGCGCGGCGTTGAGTGCGGTGAAATCGTCGCGCGTCATGTAAATCTCGCCGCGTACCTCCAGTATCTCGGGGGCGCCGGTGATTTGTCTGGGTACGTCTCTGATGGTCATGATATTGGCGGTGACGTCTTCGCCTTCTTCGCCATCGCCGCGCGTGGCGGCCTGCACCAGATGGCCGCCTTCATATCGCAGGCTGCATGACAGGCCGTCAATTTTTGGCTCGGCCAAAATCTCCAGCGGCGCATCATGCGCAAGGTTCAGGAATTTACGTACCCGGTCAGTGAAGTCGGCTATGTCTTCGGCGCTGAAGGCATTACCGAGCGACAGCATGGGCATGCTGTGCCGTATTTTGCGAAAGGCGCCCGATGGTTTCGCGCCCACGGTTTGCGTGGGGCTGAACAGGTCGGCAGCGGGCGGAATAATTTTTTCGATTTCTTCCAGCCGCTGTTTCAGACGGTCGTATTCCGCATCTGAAATTTCGGGTGCGTCTTTCTGGTGATATAGAATATCGTGCCGCTTGATCTGCTCGCGCAGCAGCGATGCTTCCATCTCCAGTGTCTTGGCGGTTTTCTTAGGCGGCGGGGACATGGTTATCCGCGTTTTCCAGCAGGCGTGCGGCCTGTGCCCGTGCCTCGGTCGTGATGTTTGCGCCCGACAGCATGCGGGCGATTTCTTCTTGCCGTGCTTTGGTTTCAGTCAGCGGTACGATGCGCGTCAGCACGGTGCCTTTTTGTTCGGTCTTGGCGACATGCCAATGGTGCGCGGCGCGCGCGGCGACCTGCGGGCTGTGCGTGACGACCAGCACTTGGCAATGCAGCGACAGCCGCTGCAATCGCTCGCCGACCGCGTCGGCAACGGCGCCGCCGATGCCGCTGTCGACTTCGTCAAAAATCAGGGTCGGCACGCTGCCGCCGCCGGAGAGGATTAATTTCAGCGCCAGCATAAAACGGCTGAGCTCGCCGCCCGATGCGATTTTATCAAGGGGGCCGGGGGCGGAACCCGGATTGGTCGCCACTAGAAAACGCACGCGGTCGATGCCCTGCGGTCCCCACTGCGCCTCGTCCGTTTGTGCTTTGCACTCCACATCAAACCGCGCCTTGTCCAGCTTCAGCGCGGGCAATTCGGCATTGACTGCTTTGGCCAGCTTGCCGGCGGATTTCTGGCGCTTGGCCGATAGTTTTTCGGCCAGATCGACGAACTGCTTGCGCGCGTGGCGCACTTTGGCTTCCAGCTCTTCAAGCGCGTCGTCCTGATGTGTGATCAGGCGCAGTTTCTGCGTCAGATCAGCCTGTACAGCGGGCAGGTCGTCCACGCTGCAGCGGTGTTTTTTGGCGACATCGCGCAGGGCGAAATAACGCTCTTCGATATCTTCCAGGCTTTCATCGCCGCTTTCGTCCGCGTTCAGCAGCCGGTCGATCTGCCAGCCGAGGTCTTCCAGATCCATGCGGATGCGTGACAGCGTTTCCATCAGCGGCGCAGCTATGCTGTCTGACTTTCCGGCCAGTTTTTCGAGCACGCTTTCAAGGCGTCCGGCCATGTTCTGCATGCCGGCGTCGGCGGCAATAATATCAGATGCCTGCGATAACCCTTCAGCCAGTTTGCCGCGATTCAGCAGGCGCTGGCGTTTTTCGGCCAGCGTGGCTTCTTCGCCCTGTTTAGGGGACAGCTTTTCCAGCTCTGCCACTGTATAGCGCAAATATTCTTCCTGCAGGCGCATGGCGTCGATACCGGCCCTGGCCTCGTCAAGGCGCGCCAGCGCGTCGCGCCAGCTGTCCCATGCGGCGGCGACGGCCTTGGCTTCGCTTGCCGTGCCCGTGAAGGCATCCAGCGTATCCCCATGTGTGGCGCTGTCGAGCAGTCCGTGCGTGTCGAACTGGCCGTGAATTTCAATCAGCTGCGCGCCCAGATCGCGCAGAAACTGCACCGATACGGCGGCATCGTTGACGAAGGCTTTGCTGCGGCCATCTTTGGTAACGCTGCGGCGCAGGATGATATGTTCCGCGCCGTCAATGCCGTTATCGGCCAGCCAATTGCGCACGGGATGCAGCGCAGGCAACTCGAACGATGCGGTGACAGTGGCCTGCGCGGTGCCATGGCGCACCAGCCCCGCGTCGGCGCGTGCGCCGAGGGCAAGGCCCAGCGCATCCAGCAAAATAGATTTGCCCGCGCCTGTTTCGCCCGTCAGCGCAACCAGCCCGGCATCGCCCTCCAGCGAGAGCCGGTCGATCAACACCACGTTTTGAATATCAAGACTGGCGAGCATAGGGGCCTTGCTTGTTTGCGTTTAAAACATCTTGCCGATGGTGCGGTCGTAGATCGACGGACGATCGGGCGCTTTCATGTCTTTGTCACCGACCAGCGCATAGCTGTCTTTATACCAGCGGCTTTCGGGGAAGTTATGGCCGAGGATGGCCGCCGTGCGGCGCGCCTGCTCGGGGATGCCCAGGGCGAGATAGGATTCAACCATGCGGTGCAGCGCTTCTGGCACATGCGTCGTGGTCTGGAATTTGTCGACGACACGCTGGAAGCGGTTGATCGCGGCCTGATGCTGGTGGCGCGACTGGTAATAACGGCCGATTTCCATTTCCTTGCCCGCCAGGTGGTCGCGCGTCAGGTCGATTTTCAGCAGTGCATCGCGTGCATAGACGGACTCAGGGAAGCGGTCGACAACGCGCTGCAGGTTTTCAAGTGCCAGTTCCGTCAGGCGCTGGTCGCGGCGCACGTCGACGATCTGTTCGTAAAAGCACAGCGCGCGCAAGTAATGCGCATAGGCAATGCTGCTGTCGCCGGGGTGCAGTTCGATGAAGCGGTCAAGCGCGAGGGTCGCCTCGTCATACTTCATGTTGCGATAATGGGCGTAACCGGACATCAGCTGCGCGCGGGTAGCCCACTGCGAATAAGGGTACTGGCGGTCAACTTCGTCGAACAGTTTGGCGGCGTCGAAAAATGCGCCTTCGTCCAGACGCTTGGCGGCGCGGTTATAAAGCGTTTCGACAGGCTCTTGCAGGGCCGCTTCGGCGGCGACGCGCTTGGCCGCTTTTTCCTCTTCGGTCGCGCAGGCGGCAAGCGGCAGGCTGAGCAGGCAAAGCAAAGCCAGCTGGGCAAGGCGCGGAGAGGAGGTAGAGCCTGAAAAAACGGTCATGGTGCAGTGGGTCCGGCAGGGGTTTAAAACGTGGAAAACATGGTTTTTATAGCATGTTTTCGCGCGCGGGAGCAAACGGCGGCTCATGCAAAAATGCCGCGGGGATACCGCGGCATTTTGTGGATATTATGTGAATTTGCGTTATACCGCGACTGCTTCGCCGATATATGCGGGGGCGCGCACGGGGGCGGCGGCCTGCGTTTCGGTTTGCTGGTTCAGCGTGACGATGGCATAGGCCGCCGGATCTGCGAACAGGGCGTGTAGCACCTTGTTGTTCATCGCGTGGCCGGCCTTGACGCCATGGTAATGGCCGATCAGCTGTGCGCCCGCCAGATAGATGTCGCCAACGGCGTCCAGAATTTTATGGCGCACGAATTCGTTTTTGAAACGCAGGCCATCGGGGTTCATGACGGTGTCACCATCGACCACGATTGCGTTGTCGAGCGAACCGCCGCGTGCCAGACCCATTTTGCGCAGCATTTCAACTTCGTGCAAAAAGCCGAAGGTACGTGCGGCCGCAATCTCGCCGCGGAAGCTGTTTTCTTTCAACTGGTGCAGGTATTTCTGGCGGCCGATCAGAGCATTATCGAATTCGATTTCAAAACCGAAGTATTGGCCGTCAGCGGGGCTCAAAATCGCTTCTTTGTCGCCGTCTTGCACGCTGATGGTTTTTTTGATGACCAGCACTTTGCGCGCCGCTTTCTGGCGGGCAAGGCCGGTGCGGTCCATCGCGTCGATAAAAGGCTTCGCGCTGCCATCCATGATGGGCGTTTCGGGGCCGTCGATGTCAACGCGGGCGTTATCGACGCCCATGGCGGCGAAGGCGGACATGATGTGTTCGATGGTCGATACCGTCGCGCCTGCTTTGTTGGCGATCACGGTGCAAAGACGCGTATCGGCGACATGATCCCAGCGGGCGGGGATGACGTTGTCGCGGTCGGTGATGTCGGTGCGGACAAAAACAATTCCGCTGCCAGCCGGCGCGGGGTGGATCGTCAGGTTCGCGGCGGCGCCGGAGTGCACACCGATACCGCTGATGGTCAGGGTTTCTTTGACGGTGTGCTGGTAGACAGATTTCAGCATTTTTAATATCCGGTTTGTTACGCTGCGGGCGATCCCCGTATCTTCAGAAGTAACAAAGATTTGCACCCGTCCAAAGTCACTCTTTGTGACAGAGTGTTACAAAATTAAAGCATTGTTTTTAAATGGGTTTTTGGCGGCAAAGGGGAGGGGTAAAAATAATTGACATAAGGGTATTTGCGGCGTAAATCTAAGCCGATTTCAAAAAACTGGCCGTTGCGTCAAGATGCCCAAAGCCCCTGCGGCTTTGGCTTTCCGTCCAAAGTTGGCCTGCCGTTTTATCATTTTTTGCCAGGAGATCCTGCAAATGCGTCATTCCTTTAACCGTGCCTCCGCCCGTCATACCGCGTTCTCCGGCCTGATCATGGGCGCGGTGGCGCTGGGCGTCGTGGGCGCCGCCGCTGGCGGTGTTTATTACCAAATGGCCGCGCCCGAAACCGTCCGTGCGATGGTGACAGACAAGGAACGTCAGGTGAAATCGGACGGCGAGGGCGGCTCGACCAGCAAGTACATTGTATTCACCGACAAAGAAGTTTTTGAAAACACCGATACGTTGGTGCGCGGCAAATGGCGCTCGTCCGATTTGCAAGGCCGCCTGCATGCGGGCTGCACGTATGATTTCAACGTCTATGGCTTCCGCAATGGTCCGTTCAGCATCTACCGCAATATTGTCGATGCGCAGCACGTGCCCACGCCGGCCTGCCCTGAAAACAAACCCGCATCTGCACGTTTGAATCCCGCATCTTAAAGGACCCTGAACATGAGCCCGAAAAACAAACAAGTCCTGCGTGCAAGTTTCACCATGGCGGCCTTCGCACTCGCCGTGACCGCCGTCGCCAATATGGATGGCCCCACGCGCGAGAAAACGCCGGCCGCTACGCCTGCGCCAGCTGTGGCCGCGTCTGCTGTGCCGCGCTAACATCTCACATCGCAAAAATAAAAAGGCCGGGAATTGCTTCCCGGCCTTTTCGTTACGCCCCTAGCGGAGGGGTTAGTCTCTTCGTGCCTTAGTTGGCCTGACGGCGGAGGAAAGCGGGGATATCCAGCTCGTCCTCTTCCTTCTTGCCGCCTTCTTCCACGGTCAGCTTGCCCATGGCGGGTGCGGTGACGGTGGTTTCGGCTTCGACAACTTCTTCTTTGTGGCGCTGCAGTGTGAAGCGTTCGAACAGCGACGGCGATTTTTTCACCGGCTTTTCGGCTGCGGGCGCTGCGGCTGCTTTCGGGGCAACCAGTTCGGTTTCGGCGAACAGGTCGCTGCCGGCAGCAGCTGCACCGCCGCGCGGGTCAACCGGCTTCGGCGGGATGAAGCTGTTGCCGTGACGCTGCGCGCGCGGCTGGGCCGCGGTATCACGCGCTTGCGTGACGGGCGGAACCGTGCGGTTGTAGTTTTGCGTCGGCGTGCTGGGCTTCGTCCAGGTGTCCGCTTCGGTCACTTCGTCGTCCAGCTTGCGGGCGGTTGCCGTTGCGGCAGCTGCACCGTAAGTCGTGGCCGCGGCGTGGCCAACGGCGGGCTGTTCTGCCGTTTGCTCGTCCGCTTGCCAGGTGTCGGCAGCAGCCGTTACCGGCGCAGCGGTTTTCTGCGCGGTGGCGGCACGTGCCTGGCTGGCATGCGCGGGGATGATGGAAGACGGGATGCCGCCGGTAAAGCCCGCATCACGCGCCGCAGGCGCCTGCGGTGCGGCTGCATAGCCGTAGCCTTGCGATTGCGGTGCGGTATTCAGGCCGCCGACCGGCTTCGCGCCGGAAAAGCCGCCACGGCGCGCCGGTTCAACCGGTGCGCCCGCCAAGTGCAAAGGGCGGGGTTGCGCCATTGCCGCAGCTTCGATACCCGTTGCCACGACCGATACACGCATGGAGCCTTGCATCGTCTGGTCGAAGGTGGAACCGAAGATGATGTTCGCATCCGGATCGACTTCGTCGCGGATACGGTTGATCGCTTCGTCAACTTCGAACAGCGTCATATCCAGGCCGCCGATCACGTTGATCAGAACGCCTTTGGCGCCTTTCATCGATACGTCATCCAGCAGCGGGTTGGAAATGGCAGCTTCCGCAGCTTCGATCGCGCGGCGTTCGCCTTGGCCAATACCGGTGCCCATCATTGCCTTGCCCATTTCGAGCATCACGGCGCGTACGTCCGCGAAGTCGAGGTTGATCAGGCCGGGCATGACCATCAGGTCGGTCACGCCGCGTACGCCGGATTGCAGAACTTCGTCCGCCATGCGGAAAGCATCGGCAAACGTGGTTTTTTCGTTCGCAATACGGAACAGGTTCTGGTTCGGGATGATGATCAGGGTATCGACGTATTTTTGCAGCTCCGCAATGCCGTTTTCGGCAAGTTTCATGCGGTGCGTGCCTTCGAAATGGAACGGTTTGGTGACCACGCCGATCGTCAAGATGCCCGCTTCGCGTGCGGCCTGTGCGATCACGGGGGCGGCGCCCGTACCCGTGCCACCGCCCATGCCGGCCGTGACGAAAACCATGTTGGAGCCTTCGAGGTATGCGAGGATTTCCTCGATGCTCTCTTCAGCAGCCGCACGGCCGATTTCGGGGTTTGCGCCCGCGCCCAGACCGCGCGTGACGTTTGCGCCCAGCTGGATTTTATGCGCAGCGGAAGAACCTTCCAGTGCCTGCGCATCTGTATTGCATACGAGGAACTCGCAGCCTTCCAGCTCGGAGTTAATCATGTTGTTGACAGCGTTGCCGCCCGCGCCGCCGACACCGATGACGGTGATCTTCGGCTTCAGTCTATTTGTGGGTGATTGCATTCTTACATTTATCATTTTTGTTATCCTCCGCTTCGTAACGCTGCTGATTCTACTTACTCTCTTTGCCGCTTTCCAGAGTCATCATGCACTTCAGCGCATTTTTTTTGATGTTCGATCAAGTCTAACGTATTGGAAAATCAGTGGAATTTTGGCTCCTTGAGCAAAAAATCCAGTGGATTGAATCGCTTACCAGTTCTCTTTCAACCAAAGCGTGACCTTCTGCAAAACATTGCCTTGAAGCGCGAAGGGCAGCGCGAAGCTGTAATTTTGCGCGGCGCGCGGCGTTTCTTCACTCGCATGTTCGGCGGCGTAGTGCAAAAGACCGGCGCAAGCGGCAAAAGCGGGGCCGCCTGTCGCTTCGGCCAGCCCGCGAATGCGCTGCGGACGACCCAAACGGATCTGTTTGTCGAGGATCAACTGGCCGATATCGCAAAGACCTGGCAGCTGCGATGCGCCGCCCGTCAGCACAACGCGGCGGCCTGCGATCTGGTTGATGCCATTGTCGACAAGTTTTGCGCGTACTAGTTCAAACGTTTCTTCGATACGCGGCTGGATAATGCCCACCAGCAGCGATTTGGGAATGTAGTTCGGTTGCAGCGGTTCTTCTTCGCCAATCGGCGGCACGTCGATGAGTGCGCCGTCGTCGGTCGATGTGGCATGCGCCGCACCGTACAGCGTTTTAATGCGCTCGGCATCGGCAACAGATGTTGTCAGGCCGCGCGCGATGTCGCTGGTGACGTGATTGCCGCCCACGGGAATAGCCGCCGAGTAAACCAGTTTGCCCTGCGCGAAGACGGCAATCGATGTCGTGCCGCCGCCCATGTCGATGACGGTGCAGCCAAGATCTCTTTCATCTTCGACCAGAGTCGAAAGACCCGCTGCATAAGGCGCCGCGCAGAAGCCGTCCACTTCCAGATGGTTCTGGTGCAGGACGCTGGTGATGTTGCGCGTTGCGGTCGACAGCGCGGTCACGGGGCTGAGCAGGACGTCGAGGCTCTGCCCCACCATGCCGCGCGGATCGTTGATGCCGCGCTGGCCGTCAAGCGCGTAGCCCGCGGCAATCACGTGGATCAAATCGTCGCGGCCGTGCTGCGCCGCGCCGCGGCTGTGTGCCAGCGCGTTTTGAATGTCGCGCTCCGATACTTCATGGCCCGAGATTTTGACATTCACCGACATTTGATGCGAACGCGTATGCACGCCCGGAATGTTCACGAAAACGCTGCGGATCGGCTGTCCTTGCAATTGCGGCGCGGCCATCATCTCGGCGGCTTCAACTGCGTGCGAGATCGCCATCTCGGCCGCTTTCAGATCGACAATCGTGCCTGCGCGCACTCCGCGCGACGCCTGATGGCCGATGCCGATCACCTCCAGCCCGCCATGCGGGCGAAGTTCTGCAATGAAGCAGCAGATTTTGCTGGAGCCGATGTCAAGCGCCGCGATGATGTTGCGCGACGGCGCAGGCTTTCGTCCGCGCGCGGGTTTTGCGCCTGCGGACATTTTCTCCAGCATGGATTGTTTTTCAGGCGCGGCGGTATCCAGCGCTTCCGTGCTTTGGTTTTCCGGCGGGGTTTTGCCCTTCTTCATTTTGGTTGTCTCCTTCGGGTGCTTCGATGTGCGGGTATGTTTTTAAATCTGGTTTTTGGGCGGCTCGTTCGCTTCGACGACCAGCTTGCCGTCAATGCGCATGTCGATGTGGCGGATGTCGCGCGCCATCAGGTCGCCGGTTTTTTTCAAGGCGGCGAGCCTGCGCAGCGCAAGTTCAACGTCGTTTTCGGGCAGTTTGACCAGCACGCCGTTTTTCAGGCGCAGATCCCAGCGCCTGTTGCCAATACGCACGGCGGCGGAAAGTTCTTGGGCAATTTCCGGCTCGGCCTGCAGTAACCCCAAAAGGGCGGTCACGTCATGCGCCGCATATTCGCCCACCACCAGCGGCAGGTGGCGCCAGCGGTCAAGGTCGTGTTCGCTCAGCACATGGCCATCGGCATCGATGAGGGATAGTTTCTGGCGGTACTGCCACAGCGCGGCGGGGGTGCGCTCTTTCAATGTCACGACGATGGTGTCGGGCAGGCGGCGCGCGACGGTGGCTTCGCTGACCCACGAAATGGCGGCGATGGCGGCCTGGCTTTCTTCGACGGATACGTCGAACATTGCATCGCCTGCCTGCATGTTCAGGCGCGACAGCAGTTCTTCGCGCGGGGTGTTGATACGGCCGACCACGGAAATATCGTTGATTTTAAAGCCCGCAGACGATGTCGCGGCAATGGTTTTTTGCACAGCATAGGAACCGGCGGCGCTGAACATGCCTGCCGCCCATGCCCATACAATCAGGCCCAGCAGCGCAGATACGCCACCGCACCAAAGGGCAATGCTGCGCACGCGCCCCAGCCATAAGCGGTTGCTGCGCCGGCTTCCCGACGCGCCGCGTTTGAACTTCAAAAACTTCATCAACCCCAAAAACCTGCGGCTCCGACCCCTCGGCCCGCGATGCGACGTAACCCCTTACGTATGCACCCCGGCGTGTTCTACGAGCCACGCCACAAGTTCCCCAAAACTCAACCCCATATGCGCCGCTTGTTCCGGGACGAGGGATGTTGGCGTCATCCCCGGTTGTGTGTTTGTTTCGAGATAGTAAAGCCCCGAAACACCCGGTTCGTTATCATTGTATCTGAAATCGCTGCGGCTGACACCTGTGCAGCCGAGTTTTTCATGCGCGAAGGCCGCCATGCGCAGCGCCTCGTCGAAAACCGCGCTGTCAATCGGCGCCGGTACAACGTGCGTAGAGCCGCCTTGCGCATACTTTGCTTCGTAGTTGTAGAAATCCACATGTGTGCGAATTTCCGTCACGGTCAGCGCGCGCGCTTTTTCATTTTTGTTTCCCATAACGGCAACGGAAAGCTCGCGCCCGGGGATATATTCTTCAACCAGCGCGTAAGAGCCAAAGCTCCAGGTATCCAGCCCGAGCGGCGGTTTGTTGTCGCCAGGGCGCACGATATAGACGCCGACGCTCGACCCCTCGGTATTCGGCTTCACCACATAAGGGCGCGGCATTGCCTCCACGCCGGCGCGGATATCGTCGATATGCACCAGCTTGCCTTCGGGGCAGCGCATGCCCAGCGGCTTTAAAACTTCTTTGGCTTTTTGTTTGTTCATCGCCAGCGCTGACGGCAGGGGGCCGCTGTGGGTATAGGGAATGTTCAGCATTTCCAGAACACCCTGAATGCAGCCATCTTCGCCGCCTTTGCCGTGCAGCGCATTGAAAACAACATCGGGCGCAGGTGTCAGCGCGGCCAAAAGCTTGGAAAGATCGCGTTCGACATCAATTTCGCGGACGTCATAGCCATGCTCGCGCAGCGCCTTGGCGCATGCGCGGCCGCTCGAGAGGGAAACTTCCCGCTCCGACGACCACCCGCCCATCAGGACTGCGACTGTCTTGGCCATGATTAACTCTACCCCATTCGTGAAGCGGCATACCGCGCCTGCTTCTCCCCGCGGATCCCCATCCGCTTGATTTCACAAGCGTAACATGATGCGGCGCGTCGCCGCAATACGTTTACGCATTTCTTTGCGCGGAACTCCCGTATCGGCGGCAGTTTTTTGCCCCTCGTTTGGGCGCTATACACGCGCGGCCGCAAAAATCTGTGCGATGCCGGATTTGTAAACCGCGCACGCTGCGCCGTCAATAAGCAGCCGCAGATTTTCCGCGGGATGAAATGCGAAGGGGCGGGGTGAAACCATCACCCCGCCCGCTTTGTTGTTATTGCGATATCAACCGGCGGTTAATGGTTGCCGTTGACTGATTTGGGCGCGATGCCCAGCAATGCTTCCAGCTCTTTCGGCAGGGCGTGTGCCCAGGTCGTAATGCTGCCCGCGCCAAGGCAGATCACGAAATCGCCCGGCTCCGCGATGTCTTTGACAAGCGCGGCCAGATCCTCGGGCTTTTGCAGGGCACGCACATCTTTGTGGCCTGATTTTTCAATCGCGGCGACCAGCGTGTCGCGGCTGATGTTGGGGATCGGCGTTTCACCCGCCGTATACACATCGGCGATCACGACTTTGTCGGCCAGGCCGAAGCAGGTCGAAAAATCTTCGAATAGGTTTTTGAGGCGCGTAAAACGGTGCGGCTGCATCACGGCGATGATCTTGCCGCCGCCGCGGCCGGTGACCGCGTCGCGGCCTGCCTTCAGCACGGCGGAAATTTCCACGGGGTGATGGGCGTAGTCGTCGATGACGGTAATGTCATTCACGATGCCCGTCGTTGTAAAGCGGCGCTTCACGCCGGCGAATTTTACCAGCGACGTTGCGATCTGCTCGGCGGGAATGCCGATTTCGTGGCCGACGGCGAACGTCGTGAGCGAGTTGACGACGTTATGCGGGCCAAACATGGGCAGCTTTACGCCTTTGATCTCGCGCGGGAAGTTGGACAGGTGCGGATCGTTGATTTTAACGTCGTATACAAGGCCTTCGGGCGTCGATGCCACGTTGACTGCCTGAATGTCCGCCTTGTCGCTGAAGCCGTACGTAATCGTCTTGCGGTGGAATTCCGGCAGCAGTTCGGCCACCACGGGATGGTCGATGCAGGCAATGACCACGCCATAAAACGGCAGGTTATGCGCATAGGCGAGGAATTCGTCTTTCAGCGCATCGAAGGTTTCATAGTAATCCATATGCTCGGGGTCGATGTTGGTGATGATCGACGCAACCGACGGCAGGTGTGAGAACGTGCCATCGCTTTCGTCTGATTCAACAACCATCCAGTTGCTCTTGCCCATGCGGGTATTGCTGCCATAAGCATTGATAATGCCGCCGTTGATAACAGTCGGGTCAATGCCTGCTTTTTCCAGCACATGGCCGATCATCGACGTGGTCGTCGTCTTGCCGTGCGTGCCCGATACGTTGATACACCATTTGGCGCGCATCAGCTCCGCCAGCAGGTCGACGCGCGGAATGACCGGAATTTTTTCGGCCTGCGCGGCCAGAATTTCGGGGTTGTCTTTTTTGACGGCGGTCGATTTGACAACGACGGCGGCGGCTTTGCCTTTTTCGTCGAATACGTTTTTGCTGTCATGGCCGATCAGCACGCGCACGCCCAGATCGCGCAGGCGTTTCACGTTGGCATTGTCCGCCTGATCCGACCCCTGAACCTGATAGCCCAGATGGTGCAGCACTTCGGCATAGCCGCTCATGCCGATGCCGCCGATACCGATGATGTGGATGGTGCCAATGGCAAAGGGGAAGGTCTTGCTCATCTGACGGTTCCTTTCACGCGCGGCGCGAGGGGCAAAACGCCCCGCATGCGTCGCTGTTTGTTGTTTCAGCTTGCCGGTACGCCGCCTGTCATGGGGCGCCAGCGATCTCTCCGGCCAGATCCGCCAGCCGTGCTGCGGCGCCGGGCTGGCCGCAGGTGGCGGCGGCTTCGGCGGCGCGGATTAACTGCGTGGGATCTTGCGCAAGGCTCTGGATTTTATCGGCCAGCCACGCTGGTGTAAAATCCTGTTGCAAGATCACCCATGCGCCACCGGCATTTGCAATAATGTCCGCGTTATGCTTTTGCTGCATATCCTGATGGCCGGGGTAAGGTACAAAAATCGACGGACGGCCTGCAACAGCTAATTCTGCAACGGTGGAGGCACCGCTGCGCCCGATAAACAGCTGACAAGCGGCGAGCCGCGGCCCCATATCGCTGAAAAAGCTCGCAGTTTCCGCGCGGATATTCATCGCCGCATACTTCGCGCGCACAGATTCCACATCATTTTCGCGGCACTGGTGCATGACATAAAGCGATGATTTTATGGATTCTGGTAAATTTTTAAGCGCTTCCGGCACCACCTCGCCAAAAATACTGGCCGCCTGACTGCCCCCTGTAATCAGAATACGAAAATCATTTGCGGGCGGCTGATAGGGCTGTGCGCGTACATCTATTATATGTGTACGCACGGGGTTGCCCGTGACGATGCTGCGGGCTTGCTGCTGGCCGGTCATGCCCCTGGTCTGCGGCAGCGACAGGGCGATACGCTTCACGCGGCTGGCCAGCCACACGTTGGCCTTGCCCAGCACGGCGTTTTGTTCGTGCATGATCGTGGGGTATCCCAAAATCTGCGCCGCCAGCATGCCCGGAAAAGATGGATAACCGCCAAAGCCCACGACCAGCGCGGGCTTGATGCGCATCACCAGGCGCATCGCCGACAAAACGCCAAGACCGATATCGATCAGGGCGCGGATTTTGGACACCATCCCCGCTTTCAGCGTGGCGGCGCGGACGGTATGGATGCTGACGCGCTCGCCCAAGCTTTTGAACGCATGGCCGCGTCTGTCTGTAATAATCTCGACGCGGTAGCCGCGATCCAGCAGCTCCGCCGCCAGCGCTTCGGCAGGGTATAAATGCCCGCCGGTTCCGCCGGCCGACAGCAGAATAGTCTTTGTCATACGGTTGCTCCTTCGCGTGCGCTGAAACCGCGCCACATGGTCGTGCCCGTCATGTGCTGCCGCTTGCGTGTCAGCGAGAGCAGCATGCCCATGCCAAGACCCAGCGCCAGCAGGGACGACCCGCCATAGCTGATGAACGGCAGCGTCATGCCCTTGGCGGGCAGCAGCTGCAAGGACGACCCCATGTGAATAAGGCTTTGTAGCGCGAATTGCGTCAACAGGCCGCCTGCGGCCAGCACCACAAAAAGATCTTCGCTTTGCGATACGCGCCAGATGCTGCGCAGGATCACAAAACAGAACAGCGACACCAGCAGCAGCGCCGCCAGCAATCCCATTTCTTCGCCCGCTACGGCAAAAATAAAATCCGCATGCGCATCGGGCAGGTTCATCTTCACCTGTCCATGCCCGGGGCCTGTGCCAAACAGTCCGCCGTTCGCAAAAGCATCCAGCGATTTTTGCACCTGATAGTTATCTCCGCTCGACGGGTCGAGGAAACGGTCGATACGGCTGCTCACGTGCGGAAAAAACATATAGGCGCCAAACAACCCCACAATGGCAAGGCCGCCCAAAAGGAATACCCAGATCATGGGCAGGCCCGCCAAAAATACCTGCACGCCCCAAATGGCAGCCATGACCAAAGACATGCCAAGATCCGGTTGCAGCAGCAGCAAGCCCAGCACCATGACAAACAATCCGACTGTCAAGGCTTGTCCGGGGAATTGTCCCGTGCCCTGATCCTGATGCCGTGCCATCAGCCACGCCGCGGTGACGGCAAAGGCAGGCTTGGCGAATTCGGACGGCTGCAGCGAAAAGCTGAAAATATGCACCCAGCGTGTCGCGCCTTTGATCTCGGGCCCGAATAAAATTGCGCAGATCATCAAAACCATCGAAAGCAGCAGCGTAACCGACGCCGTGCGCCACAGCATTTTACGCGGCAACATCGATGCCGCCAGCATCATGGCCAGTGCAGGTACCAGAAAAACCAGATGGCGAATGACGAAATAAAACGGCGACAGGCCTATCCGTTCTGCCACCGACGGGGATGCCGCCGATACCAGTAAAATGCCGCAGATGACGAGCGTCATAAGCGCGCCCAGTGTCCAGCGGTCGATCGACCACCACCAGCCGCCCAGAAGCGATTTGTCGCTGCGTGCGAGACTCATGCCTTATGCTCCCTTTTATCGGCACCGAACACGCGCTTGCCGGAGGCGGTCACGCGCAGCACGGCTTCGGTGAAGGCGTTGCCACGATGCTCGAAACTTTTGAATTGGTCGAAACTGGCGCAGGCGGGCGACAGCAGCACGGTTGCATGGCTCAGCGCGTCTTTTTGCGCCATGGCGTGCGCGGCTTCGACCGCTTTGTCCAGGGTGCCGCATCGGGTATAGGCTTTGCCGTGCTTGTCCAGCCACGCGGCCAGTACATCCTCCGCCGCGCCGATCAAAAACGCATGGCGAATATGACGGAGGTATTTCTCGCACTTTGCGTATCCGCTGCCTTTGTCCTGTCCCCCGGCAATCCAGTACACGGGGTCATAGGTCGACAGCGCCACGGCGGCAGCGTCATCGTTGGTCGCCTTGCTGTCGTTGACATAGGTGACATCATGCAGGCTGGTGACGATTTTCTGGCGATGCTCCAGCCCCGGGAATGTTTGCAGGCCGCGTTTGATCGCATCGGTCGCAACACCAGCGGCACGGCAAGCGGTATAGGCCAGTGCGGCATTTTGCCAATTATGGCGACCCCGCAGCGCGGGGCAGGTATTGAGATCCAGCACGGCATGCGGGCCGTCGAACAATTCCCCCTCGGCCGATACGAAAACGCCCTGCGTCATCGGGCGCAGGCACGACACGGGCGTCATGCGGCGCATGCCGTCTTTGCGTTCGCGGGCGAAAATACTGGCGCTGCCTTCGTCATCCACGCCGATAATACCCACGCCACGGCCGCGGAAAATACGCTGTTTCGCCGCCATATACCCGTCCATGCCGCCATGGCGATCCAGATGGTCGGGGCTGATATTGATCAGCACGGGAATGTCGATGCTGAAGCTATGCATCAGGTCGAGCTGGTATGACGAAAGCTCCAGCACATAAATGCCGTCCGGGCCCAGATCGGGCAGGCCAAGTACGGCCTCGCCGATATTGCCGCCCACGGCGCATTCGATATGGGCTGATTTGATGATATGGCCGATCAGCGCGGTCGTGGTCGATTTGCCGTTCGTGCCGGTGATGCCGATGGTTTTGGCGTCGGGCTTGGCGCGGTGGAACAGCTCCATATCACCCAAAACCTCGATACCCGCCGCGCGGGCGGCCACGGCCGCCGGGTGGGGCACAGGATGCGTCAACGGAATGCCGGGCGCCATGCACAGGCATGAAAAGCGCGTGAAATCACCCTTGGTGAAGTCCTCGACCGCAGCGCCTTTGTCAAGGGCGGCCTTGCGCATGCTCTCCCCGTCGTCCCACAAAACGGTATCGATACCAGCCGCTTGGCAGGCGTCGAAAACCGACAGGCCGCTGCGGCCAAGGCCCAGCACGGCAATCGGTTTGTCTTTCAGCAGGGGTTTGAGGGGGGAGAGATCAACCATGCAGCAGCTCCTTATCGCAGTTTCAACGTCGACAGGCCGATCAGGGCAAGGATGATCGAAATGATCCAGAAACGAACGACCACTTTTGTCTCCGGCCAGCCCAGTTTTTCAAAATGGTGATGCAGCGGCGCCATGAGGAAAAATCTCTTGCCGCCCGTTTTCTTGAAATACAGTACCTGAATAACCACCGACAGCGTTTCGGCTACAAACAGGCCGCCGATGATCGCCAGCACGATTTCGTGCTTGGTCACAACGGCAATCGCGCCCAGCGCGCCGCCGAGCGACAGCGAGCCCGTATCGCCCATAAAGACGGACGCAGGGGGGGCGTTGTACCAAAGGAACCCAAGGCCTGCGCCCAAAAGCGCGCCGCAGAATACCGCCAGCTCGCCCGCATCCTTGACGTAGTGGATGCCAAGATAGTTCGAGAAGTTGATATTACCGACCAGATAGGCAATCAGGCCGAAACACATTGCCGAAATCATGATCGACCCGATGGCCAGGCCGTCGAGCCCATCCGTCAGGTTGACCGCATTCGCCGCGCCCACAACGACGATGATGCCAAAGGGAATAAAGAACCAGCCCAGATTGACCAGCAGGTTTTTAAAGAAAGGGAAGGCAAGGCTGCTGCCCAGATCGCCCGTGGTCAGCAGCATGACAGACAGGACGGCGACGGCGGCAATCGCCATTTCCAAAAGCAAACGCAGCTTGCCCGGAATGCCGCGGTGGCTGTTGCGCGTCAGCTTGGCGTAGTCGTCGGCAAAACCGATGGCGCCGTAGCCGAGGAACACGAACAAAACAATCCACATATAAGGATTGGTGATATCCACCCACAAAAGCGTCGATAGCGTGACCGAAAACAAAATCATCAGCCCGCCCATCGTCGGCGTGCCCTTTTTCTTCAAGTGCGTTTCGGGGCCATCGGTGCGGATCGGCTGCCCTTCGCGCTGCTTTTTCTTCAGCCAGCGGATCACGGCGGGGCCGATGGCCAGCGTGATGATCAGCGCGGTCATGACCG
>VFQP010003049.1_pt1 | contig 17616 bp, 12 predicted proteins | sample 3512351 | NCBI WGS metagenome assembly VFQP01 (sample SAMN10412372, study PRJNA504923) | tailings metagenome | isolation source: Relicate 1 Philex TSF1 revegetated site | place: Philippines: Tuba, Benguet | collected 2017-08-29
AATGCCGTTTCCGGATGCGAAATAACTTTGCCATCCGGGTGCTGGGCGCGGAATTGTTCGATATTCTGTTTGCGGAACATCTGGTGTACTGAGCAATGGCCTTTCCACAACAGGATTTTGGCGTCCCTGATTTGTTGTTCTGTGAGGCCGCCCATGGGCAGGTCAGGGTCCCATACTGGCATTTGTTCCAGTGGAATACCCATTTTGTAGCCGCTCCAGCGACCCAGGTGCTGGTCAGGGAAGAACAGGATTTTTTCGCGCTGGCTAAAGCCCCATTCCAGAATTTTTGGTGCGTTGGTACTGGTGCACACAATGCCGCCGTGTTCGCCACAAAATGCTTTTAAATCGGCTGCCGAGTTAATGTAGGTGACTGGTGTGATGGTTTCATCAAAGTTGAGCACCTTATTCAGTTCACGGTAGCTACGCTCGACTTTTGCCAGGTTGGCCATGTCTGCCATCGAGCAGCCAGCAGCCAGATCAGGCAACACTACAATTTGCTCAGGGCGGCTCAGGATGTCAGCCACTTCGGCCATGAAATGTACACCGAGGAAGACGATGTATTCCGCATCCAGGCTGTCGCAATATTTGGACAGCTTGAGTGAGTCGCCGGAATAATCTGCATGTCGGTAGACGCTTTCATGCTGGTAATGGTGACCTAAAATGACCAGGCGTTTGCCCAGTTTCTTGCGGGCAGCCAGAATACGCGCCTGACAGTCGTCGTCTTGCGCGGCTTGAAATTTCTCAAATTGGATGGTGGCAGTTTGCATGCTTTCCAGACATCGGGCCAAGCCCGGTTCTCACAAAAATGATATTTTACAACCGATTAGGATTTATCCCAATCAAAGCGGTTGCTCATAAACTAAGATGGTGGTGCTCCCCTAGTTTTTTCAAGGCGTCGACATTGGTCCAGCTGAATACTTTTTTAGCCGCCTCTCGCCAGTCTACCCATTCGTAACGGGTGTGCTCGTCTGGGGCCAGTGTGACAGGCAGGATGGCTGGCAAACAGAGCCCAAACAGGTGCTCGGTGTTTTCTGTCACCCCGGGGGCGTAGCGGTAACGCCAGTGTGGGTAAATCTCATAGAGATTACTGGTTTGCCAATCCTGAAAATCATAAGCCAGCGCATCGAGGCCGGTCTCTTCTTTCACTTCGCGAATCGCGGCGTCATAGGGTGTTTCACCAGCTTCTATGCTGCCAGTGACTGATTGCCAGAAGCCTGCTTTGTCAGCGCGCTCGAGCAGCAGTACCTGCAAATCCGGGGTGTGAATCAAAATCAGGGCTGAAACGGGAATCTTGTAGGGGTGTGTCATACAAATATTGTCTATAAATGCCAGCTTCTTGTCCATGGCGGCATGCGATTGAATATTTGATGCACTGAAAGATTGTCGTAAGCCGTAGTCAGTATTATCATCAAAAAAACAACATAACAGAGAACATAGGGAATGATTCAATGTTGAGGCGTCAGCTAGGCTGGGCATGCGTGATGCTGATGATGAGCGTGCAATGTTTACTGGCTGCAGATGCCGCACCGGGCGGTATTGATGATCCCGTTGCATTAAATCAATTGTCTTTACAGCAGGCAGAGCAGCTATTTGCTGGAGGCAACCGTGAGTTGCTCGCCGCCAAGCGTGCCGTGGAAGGGGCTGAGGCGGATACCCTCATTGCGGGCCAACGTCCTAATCCTGTCTTATCGCTGGGGCTCTCCAGCGTCAATGTCAATCGCGGCCAGGGTAATCAAAACCAAAGTGGTGCCAATGGCCTCTGGGACAAAACCTATAACTCCGCTTTACAGGTCAGCCAGCTTTATGAGCGCGGCAACAAGCGCGAGCTGCGTGCGGCGGTCGCCGAAAGTGCGGTCAAGGCCTCGGGTTTTGACCTGAAAGAAACTTACCGCCAGCAGGCACTGGCGATGGCCACCGCTTATTTTGACCTCAAGCTGGCACAGGAAACCCTGTTAATACAGCAGGCCAATGTGGGCTCTTATGATAAGACTTTGCAGGCTGCGCAGTTGCGGCTCAAGGCAGGTGATGTGGCCTCTGCCGATGTTGCGCGTATCCGTGTTGATGCCTTGCGTGCCAGCAATGATTTACGGCAGGCGCAAGCTACCTTGCAAAAGGCGCAAGCCATGCTGGCCTATTTGCTGGGTAAAGACCAGGATGCTTCTAAACTGTATGTGACCGACCCTTGGCCTAGCCTGCTGGCCGACCAACTGGCCGCGACAGAAAACAGCTGGTTGCCGCAACGCTCAGACGTGCAAGCCGCAGAGGCGCGCATGGAACAGGCGCAACAGGCAAGAAAACTGGCTGAATCCCTTAAAACCCGTGACCTGACCTGGTCGCTGGCTTACCAACACTTTCCAGGGCAGGAGCCAGGCTCTGCACCAGATACGGTGGGCGCCTCGGTGAGTATTCCCTTGTTTACCAATTATCAATATGAAGGTGAGGCGGCGCGCGCCGAGGTCGGTTATACCAGCGCGATGGAAGCTAAAGAACAAGTTAGAGCCGCTGCCGTGGCTGAAATGCGCAGGGCCAAAGCCGATTTAGAGGCGGCCGTCGATAAAAACCGCCGCTTTGATCAGAGCATCCTCAGTGAAGCGCAACAGGCAGCAGATGCTGCCGAATTTGCTTACCAGCATGGTGCCATGAGTGTGATGGACCTGCTGGATGCGCGACGTATTTTGCGCGCCTTGCAACTGGAGTCTGTCAGTGTCAAAGCCGACTATGCCAAATCCCTCTCTGCCTGGCTGGCAGCCACCCGCCAGGCGTTCATCCCTCAAGACTAACTGCTTATGACCATGCCCAAATTCAATCCTGACACGACATTGACCGCCGCAGTCAAACGCAGCGTTGCGTTGGCCGTACTGGCTCTGGTGATTGCCGGTCAGGCAACTGCCGCAGACAAACAGGCGGGGAGTGCCCGTGACGCCAATGAAATCGTGCTTACCGCAGGGTCGCCACAGTTGAACAGTCTGAAAGTGGAACCTGTGAATGAGATTCCGGTGCCCGTGACTGAACCGTTGAACGGCAAGATTGTATTTGATGAAAATCGGACAGCACGCATTTTTTCCCCGGTGGCCGGGCGGGCGTTGAGCATTAAGGCCCAGGTTGGGGATGCCGTAAAAGCGGGCCAGACTTTGCTGGTGATGGACTCACCCGATGTAGGTGGCGCGGTAGCCGATGTGCGTAAAGCCCAAGCTGATATGCAACTGAAACAGCAGGCGCTGGAACGTAGCCGCATGCTGGTGGATCACGGCGTGCTGGCGAAGAAGGAAGTAGAAGTAGCGCAGGCCGATTGGGCAACGTCACGTGCAGAGTCGGAACGGGCTGGTGCGAGATTAAAAAACCTGGGGGTTTCAACCGCAGCCAATGATAATTATGCGGTGCGCTCGCCGATTGCCGGCATTGTGGTCGACCGTAAAATCAATCCTGGCAGTGAGGTGCGGCCGGATGGTACAGATCCTTTATTTATTGTCACGGATCCTGGCTATTTATGGGCCAGTATCGACCTGCCTGAGCGAGAGTTGAGCCGGATTTCGCAAGGGCAGAAGCTAAGTGTGCAGGTGGATGCTTATCCTGACGAAGTGTTTAATGGTGAAGTGAAAACCATAGGCGTCATGGTCGACCCGACCACACGTCGTATCCCCGTGCGTTGCACGGTAGATAGTAAAGGCAAACTCAAGCCGGAAATGTATGCACGCATCACGCCGCTGGATAATAGCCAGCATCGCGTGATTCGTTTACCCAATAGTGCGCTGATTACTGAAGGTTTATACAGCTATGTGTTTGTTGAAGAGCGGCCATTGCACTTTAAAAAGCGCAAAGTCACGCTGGACTTGCAACGTCGGGAATACGCTACGGTGAAAGACGGCTTGAAAGCGGGGGAGCGTGTGGTGGTCGGTGGTGCAATTTTATTGAACTCTGATCTGTCGGTGAGTAAATAGAGCATGCTAAGAGGCTTAATTACTTTCTCGCTGCAACAACGGGTATTTTTACTCATAGGCGCAGTCGTGCTGACCATTTTTGGTTGGGTCGCGGTGCAAAACCTGCCGATTGAAGCGTTCCCGGATGTAGAAGATGTACACGTGATTATTGTGACGCAGTCACCCGGCATGGCACCCGAAGAGGTAGAGCGCGTCGTCTCGCTACCCATAGAGCACGGCATGAGCGGTGTGCCTGGCCTGGCACAAATCCGTTCGGTGTCTATCACCGGCCTTTCCGTGGTCACGCTGACATTTGCCGAGCGCACGGAAGATTATTTTGCCAGGCAGCAGGTGCTGGAGCGCTTGCAGGGCGTAAGCTTGCCAACTGGCCTGCAACCCACCTTGGCGCCGTTGACCACCGCGGTCGGCGAGGTCTACCGCTACCTGGTCGAAGCGCCTAAAGACATGCCACAACGTGAGATCCGCGCCATACAAGACTGGAAGATTATTCCACAATTGCGCATGGTGCCTGGCGTCGCCGATATCACCAGTTTTGGTGGCACGGTCAAAGAATACCAAATCAAGCTCGATCCTTACCGACTGAAAAAATTTGCCGTCAGCATAGACCAGGTGAACCAGGCGGTTGGTAACAACAGTAGCAATGTGGGTGGTGGCCTGATGCACCGGGGCGATGAGTCGCTGGTGGTACGCGGTATCGGGCTCTATCACAGCCTGGATGATATTGCGCAGTCGGTGGTGGATACGCGCGATGGCAAGCCTATCCTGGTGAGTGATCTTGGCCAGGTGGTGATTGGTGACCGGCCGCGTTCGGGCATTGTCTCGTTTAACCAACAAGATGACATTATCGAAGGCATTGTCTTGATGACCAAAGGCCAAAATGCAGCCAAGGTGATTGAAGCGTTGCGCGAAAAAGTGGATGTGGTGAATCAATCCCTGCCAGCCGGGGTCAAGGTGGTGCCTTTTTATGACCGCACTGGCCTGGTGCAGCACACCGTGCATACCGTGTCCGAAAACCTGGTTGTTGGCGCTTTGCTGGTGGTGACGATTCTGGTGGTGTTTTTGCGTAACTGGCGGGCTGCGCTGATTGTGGCTTCTGTCATCCCGCTGTCTTTGTTGTTTGCGTTTATCGTGATGGACCTGCGAGGCGTTTCGGCCAATCTGATTTCGCTGGGGGCGGTCGACTTTGGCATTATTATCGACAGCGCGGTGGTGTTGGTCGAGGCGCTTATGGTGCGGCTGGCCATGGCAGAAGTGGATAAAAACCCGACGCACACGGGCCTGGCCTGGCGCATGCAAACCCTTAAAAGCACGGCGATTGATATGGGGCATCCCATCCTGTTCTCCAAGGCTATTATCATCACTGCCTTTCTGCCTATTTTTACCTTTCAGCGGGTGGAAGGCAAAATCTTTTCCCCTATGGCGTTTACACTCAGCTTCGCTTTACTAGGCGCGATTATCCTGACCCTAACCCTGGTGCCCGCGTTGCTGTCCTACACCATGAGCCGCGAAGACATGGCTGAAAAACATAGCGACTGGATGCATCGCCTGCAGGAAGCCTATCGCAATATCCTGCTCAAAAGCAGCCAATCGCGGGCACTGGTGGTGATTGCCTCAGTCGCCATTCTTGGTGTGTCTGTGGTCTCTGCCCCTATGCTGGGGTCTGAGTTTTTACCCAAGCTGGACGAAGGTAATATCTGGCTCACGGTCGATTTACCGCCTTCTGCCAGTCTCGAGAAAACCAAGGACGTCGAGCGCGAAATCAGGAAGATTCTCAATAGCTACCAGGAGGTACGTCTGGTGGTGGCGCATGTCGGGCGGCCAGATGATGGCACGGATCCTAAAGGGCCGTATCACATGGAAATTCTGGCTGATCTCAAGCCGCATAGTGAGTGGCAGTTTGTTGATAAAGAAGCGCTGATTAAAGATATGTCGCGCCGCATCCATGAGATTCCTGGCGTGCCGACCAACTTTTCACAAGTGATTCAGGATAGCGTGGAAGAGGCGCTGTCTGGCGTCAAGGGCGAAATCGCGGTCAAGATTTTTGGCCCTGATTTGGCGATTCTTGAGCAAAAAGCCGCTGAGGTCGTCGATGCCATGAATACCGTGCAGGGGGCAACCGATGTGGCGGCGGTGTGTATTTCAGGTAATTCAGAGCTGGATATCACGCTCAACCGTAACCAGTTATCACGTTATGGCTTGATGGTGGGCGACGTGAATACTACTGTGCAAACGGCACTGGCCGGTAACCCAGCCAATACGTTTTACGATGGTGACCGCCATTTTGATGTGACCCTGCGCCTGGATAGGCCTTTCAGGGATTCTGTCGATGATATTGATGAGTTACCGATTGCTTTGCCTAATGGCGGCGGCAGTATCCCGTTGAGCGAAGTGGCAGAGGTGACGATCAAGCAAGGTGCTTCGCGCGTCAGCCGTGAGGCGGGCGCACGCATTGTGTCGATCAAGGCCAATATCACAGACAGGGACCAGGGCAGCTTCGTCAAAGAGGCGATGCAAACGGTGAAGGCGCAGGTCAAATTGCCGCCTGGCTATACCATGACCTGGGGCGGCCAGTTTGAAAACCAGCAACGTGCCATGAAGCGCCTGATGGTGATTGTGCCATTGTCTGTGCTGCTGATTTTTGTGTTGTTGTTCTGGGCGTTCAAGTCGGTGAAAAATGCCTTGCTGGTGTTATTGATGATTCCGTTTACGCTGGTGGGTGGTTTGGCCGGTTTGGCTGTGGCAGGCCTGCATTTGTCAGTGTCAGCGGCGGTGGGTTTTATTGCGCTGGCCGGTATTTCGGTGCAAAACGGAGTGATTATGGTCGAACAGATTAAAAACCTGATGCGTGAAGGCCGCAGTGTGACGGAGTCCGTGATTGATGGTGCCGTGGCCAGGTTGCGGCCGATTTTAATGACAGCATTGATGGCCGGGCTGGGCTTGATGCCAGCGGCGCTATCGCATGGCATCGGCTCTGAAACACAGCGGCCTTTTGCCGTGGTGATTGTCGGCGGTTTGATCACGGCCACCTTGTTCACCTTGCTGCTGCTGCCTTTGTTGTTCCCACTATTCTCAGATGTACGTCGTCGCAAATCCTGATGGGCTGGTTTTAAGAAACCAGTCTGGTGGTTTATTTCAGCCAGTCAGCGCGCTTGAATATGCATGAAAGTAATTAATTGTCTAAAAATCAATGGGTTGCGGTTTTTTGGGAGTTGGCACGTTAAATGCAGTAAGGAAGATAGTCACTCATCTTGCAGGTTGGGCGATCATCTCCAAAATGTCAGTATTGAAGCAACTGCATATAACCACAACAACGAGCAATCTTTCCCCGATTATCCTTTCCCGAGGATATTGCTTGCCCCAAGCTCTCGAGCTTGGGTTTTTTTTGCCCAGAATGCGGGTGAATTACCCGTTTGACTGACCTTGATTGCGCTTTTCGGCGTTGACCAGGTTTTTGGGTAACTGGAACACGACGTTTTCAACCACGCCTTGCAGCTCTTCAACGTGGGCCGCCCCCATGTTTTGCAAGGCTGTAATCACTTCTTTCACCAGCACCTCAGGCGCAGACGCCCCCGCAGAAATGCCGACTTTGCGTTTGCCTATGAGCCACTCGGCTTGCAAATGGCTGGCGTTGTCGACCATATAGGCTTCCACGCCCTGGTTTTTGGCGACTTCGCGCAAGCGGTTAGAGTTTGAGCTATTGGGTGAACCGACGATAATCACCAGATCGCAATCTTTGGCCATGATTTTGACCGCATCCTGGCGGTTTTGCGTGGCGTAACAAATGTCATCGCTTTTGGGCGCTTTGATCGTTGGAAAGCGTACTTTCAAGGCATTAATGACCTGGGTAGCGTCATCCACTGACAGTGTGGTTTGTGTGACATAAGCCAGTTTGTCAGGATCTGCCACTTGCAGTGCGTCCACATCTTCCGGCGTTTCGACCAGATGCATGCCTGCTTCAGACTGACCCATGGTGCCTTCGACCTCGGGATGGCCTTTGTGGCCAATCATGATGATTTCCAGGCCATCTTTGCGCATCTTGGCGACTTCGATGTGCACCTTGCTGACCAGCGGGCAGGTGGCATCAAAGGCAGTCAGTCCGCGCGACTCTGCCTCTGCGCGCACGGCTTTGGACACGCCATGGGCGCTGAAAATGACAATGCTGCCTGCCGGAATTTTTTCCAGTTCATCGACAAAAATGGCCCCTTTGTCACGTAACTGGCCGACGACAAACTTGTTGTGTACCACTTCATTACGCACATAAATCGGTGCGCCGAATTTCTCCAGCGCTTGCTCAACAATAATGATGGCGCGGTCCACGCCAGCACAAAAGCCGCGTGGGTTGGCGAGTACGATATCGGGTGTAGCGTGTGTTTGCATAAATCAATTCCGTGAAGGATGCTGCTGCATCGCTCGGGTGAAAACCAATGTCAACCACAAGGTCTGGCAGGCATCAGGTATAATCTGCATTTTTGTCGCTCGTTGAAGCCCATGTTATGAAAAACACTGCTACTTTGCTGATTACCTGCCCGGATACCAAAGGGATTGTGGCGGCGATTGCGCAATTTTTATATGAGCACAATGCCAATATTTTACACGCAGACCAGCATCAGGATGCGGAAAATAATCTGTTTTTGATGCGCGTGGAATGGGATCTGAGCGATTTCAATGTCGCCGTGGCCGATTTTGAACAGGCGTTTGGCCCGGTAGCGCAACGTTTTGACATGACCTGGCAACTCAAATTGTCTGAGCAGAAAACACGCATGGCGATCATGGTGTCGCAATACGATCATTGTCTGGTTGACTTGTTGCATCGTCATCACAGTGGTGAGTTAGCGTGTGATATTCCGCTGATTATTAGTAATCACCGGGACACGGAAAAGCTGGCGCAATTTTACGGCATTGATTTCCACTATCTGCCCATGACCAAAGATACCAAGGCCGAGGTCGAAGCGCAGCAATTTGCCTTGTTTGACCAATATGGTGTGGATTTAATTGTGTTGGCACGTTATATGCAGATTTTGTCGCCGGACTTTGTCGCGCGTTATCCGCAAAAAATCATCAATATTCACCACTCATTCCTGCCCGCGTTTATTGGTGCACGCCCTTACCACCGTGCATTTGAACGTGGGGTGAAGTTGATTGGGGCGACCAGCCACTATGTGACGGAAGTGCTGGATGAAGGGCCGATTATTGAGCAGGATCTGGCGCGTATTTCGCACCGTGACCAGGTGGAAGACTTGATTCAAAAGGGCCGCGACCTGGAACGCGTGGTGCTGTCCAAGGCCGTGCGCTGGCATATCGAGCATCGTATTCTGCTCTACGCGAACAAGACAGTGATTTTTGATTAAACTGTTTCACCCAATAAAAAACCGAAGCCTCAAAGCTTCGGTTTTTTATTGGCCATAGGGAGGCTTACGGCAGCGTACGTTCCAGTTTAAACAGGTCTGCAATTTGCTCGCGTTCGCGGATCACATGCACATGGTCACCATCCACCAAGACTTCTGCCGCACGGGCACGCGTGTTGTAGTTGCTGGCCATGCTCATGCCATAGGCGCCAGCAGAATGAATCGCCAGGTAATCGCCTTCCTCAATTGACAATGTGCGGTCATGACCTAAAAAGTCACCGCTTTCACACACCGGGCCGACAATTTCATACACTTGCGCGGTAGCCGTTGATGGCGCAATGGTGGTGATGTTGTGGAATGCGTCATACAGGGCCGGGCGCATCAGGTCGTTCATGGCGGCATCGACGATGGCAAAGTTTTTGGATTCACCGGGCTTTAGGTACTCAACCTTGGTCAGCAACACGCCAGCATTACCCACCAGTGCACGGCCGGGCTCAAACAGCACTTTCACATTTCTGCCTGCCAGTTTTTGCAGGATAGCGGCGGTATAGGCAGCAAAGTCTGGTGGCGTTTCGTCGCTGTAAGTAATACCGACGCCGCCGCCCACGTCTATGTGCTGGATATGAATGCCTTTGGCGGCCAATGCGTCTACCAGGCCAAGTACTTTATCCAGCGCATCGAGGAAAGGCGAGAGCTCGGTGATTTGTGAGCCGATATGGCAATCCACACCATGCACTGCAATGTTGGGTGACTGTGCTGCTTTTTCGTACAAGCCCAGCGCATCTTCAAACGCCACGCCAAATTTGTTGTTCTTCAAGCCGGTAGAAATATAAGGGTGGGTTTTGGCATCCACATTCGGGTTCACCCGCAATGAAACCGGCGCTTGTTTGCCCAGGCTGGCCGCAACTTGCTGGATGCGATCCAGTTCATTCACGGACTCGACGTTAAAGCAAAAAATACCCGCTTCGAGTGCAGCTTTAATTTCAGCATGTGATTTGCCTACGCCCGAGAACACCACTTTTTTCGGGTCACCGCCTGCTGCCAATACACGCGCCAATTCGCCGCCAGACACAATATCAAACCCGGCCCCTAACCTGGCAAACAGGTTCAAAATTGCCAGGCTGGGGTTGGCTTTTACGGCAAAACATATCAAATGATCGTGGCCGACCAAGCCAGCCTGAAAGCGCTCGAAGGCCTGAGTTAATGCGGCACGTGAATAGACGTACGTTGGTGTTTGATGGGCGTGGGCAATGTCACGCAGGGCTACATTCTCGGCATGCAGCAAGCCTTGTTGGGTCAAAAAAGCGGTCACGATGTTGAGTTACTTGGTTGAGGTTGAGGGTATTGGCGTTCAGGAATGTACAAGTCTCCCTTGAGGCCGCAGGCACTCAGTTGGGCCAATAACAGGGCCGCAGCCAGTAATCGCATCCAGCAGGAAGGCATGATTCACAGTCCAATATAAACAAAGACTTATTTTACCACTAAACCTCAAGTGGCTTATGGTCGCTGTTTTTGACCACTTGTCGGCTGATCTCAACCGCTGGTCGGCTAGTGCTGGACATGACAGCCACCTGTTTGCATGATAAGGCCATCTAAAAAGGGATTTGATCATGAAGCGCCCAAATCAATATGGTTTTAGCCTGATTGAAATGATGATAGTGGTGGCGATTATTGGCTTGCTGGCCAGTATTGCCGTGCCAGGGTATCAGGATTACGTGAAAAGCGGCAATGCAGCTGAAGCGCCAGCTAACCTGGCCAATTGCCGGGTGCAGGCTGAGCAGTTTTTCCAGGATAACTTTACTTATGTGGGATTTGCCTGTGTGCCTAGCGATGCCAAGTCTTTTGATTACAGCATTGATAACCAGTCAGCGACCACTTACACCTTGAAGGCTGCCGGTAGAGCCGCCAATAACATGGGTAATTTTGAGTTTACGGTCAATCAGGATAATGCCAAGACTTCCAAATTTGACGGCACGGTGGGTAGCACTTGCTGGCTGACTTCGTCTTCAGGATCTTGCTAAAGCATGCGTCAGCAAGGATTTACATTGGTGGAGCTGGTGGTGGCGATGGCGGTATTGATTGCGCTTGCCACTGTTGCGATTCCGGCCTTCCAGACTTCGATTGGGAATGCCCAGATTCGTACCGTCGCTGAGTCTATCCATAGCGGTTTGCAGCAAGCCAGGATGGAAGCGATCAAGCGCAATGCCAGAGTCAAATTTACCCTGCAAACCAATAGTGCCTGGCAAATTGGCTGTGTCACCGTGGTCACGGGGTGCCCGGCGCTGATTACGCAAAGAAACGCCACGGAAGGGTCTTCTACTAATACAGCCGTGTCTGCAGATAATTATACCGCCGTGTTTAGCAGCTTTGGTACGCGTGACCCGGCGACGGCAGTGGGGCTGACAGTGGTCAATGTGACTAATACGCAAGTCAAAAGCGAGGAACGCCGTGCGTTGCGTGTCTTGTTGGCCGCCGGTGGCAATGTCAAAGTGTGTGATCCGGCCGTGTCGACCGTGGGAGATCCTAGAGCATGTTAGTTTTTTCACGACAAAAACGTTCTGTTGCTATGCGCTTGCAGCAAGGCTCGGTACTGATTGAGTCTATGGTAGCGCTGGTGATTTTTAGCATGGGTGTGCTGGCACTGGTGGGTCTGCAAAGTGCCATGATTAAAAACAGTAGTGACAACCGCTACCGCGCAGAGGCACAGTTGATCGCACAAACGCATATTGCCAACATGATGGCATTTGGCGGCGATGCAGCGAACTACATTACGCAAGTCGATAAGGACAGAATTAAAACCCAGTTGCCTAATGGCACGCTGACGTTCTCGGCGCTGACCAACACCATGGTGACGGTGACCGTCGGTTGGCAGGTGCCTGGTGGTAGCCGCCACCAGGTCAATGCGTCCAGTTATTTGTTTGATGTGATGCCATGATGCGGCCTTCAGCGATGTTTTCACGTCAACACCCTGGGCGCGCAGAGGCTGGCCTGAGCCTGGTTGAGTTGCTGGTAGGGCTGGCGATTGGCCTGGTGGCAACGTTGGCCATCAGCAATTTGTTTAGCGGCTTTGAAGCGCGCAAGCGCATGATTGCGGGCGGTTCAGATGCGCAGTCAAGCGGGGTGCTGGCTATGTATTACATGCAGCGCGACGCGCAGAATGCGGGTTATGGCCTGCCTTTGTATAACAGTAGTGACCCATCTCCTTTGCTGTGCCCGATCAACACCTCGATTAACCAGGGCGGAGTGATTATTAACTTGTCGCCAGTGGTGATTGTAGACGGCGGCACAGGCAGCGACATTGTGCGCATCCGCTATGGCAACCCGGCCAGTGGTGGTGCATCTTTGCGCGCCACGGGGACCATGACAGCGCCAACGTTGGATGGACGCCTGATTGGTTGCCAGGAGAATGATGTGGTGCTGTTTCATCAAACACCGACCAATCCGAATTGCAGCCTTGGCCGCCTGCAAAAAGTGAATTCTGATCGCACCATAAATACCTTGTCTGAAATTAATACACCGCCTACGGCCAGCCCGGTGAGTATTTTGAATGGTGCCGACTGGGTGCGCTTTTCTTGTTTGGGCGCATGGAATCAGTATGAATATACGGTGAATGCCGCCATGGAACTGACGCGCACCGGAGGCACATCCGGCACCACGCCATTTCCGAATAGCGCGGCGGTACCCGTCGCCAGTGATATTGTGGCCTTGCAGGCGCAATACGGGATCACCGAGACCATGGACCCCACGGCGACCACCACCACTGCTGCCGCTTATTTGAACCGGGTTGATCGCTGGGTTGATGCCACTGGTACTTTTGGGCCGACGATGGCGCTCATAGACCGTAACCGCATCCGTGCGATCCGCATCGCGGTGATTGCCAGAGACGGCAATTTGCAAAGAAACACTGTTAGTCAGGCATGTAATGGTGCCTCAGCAGGCGTGAGCAGAGTGTGCATCTGGCAGGCAGACGCCAATCCTGCCAGTGTTGACTTAAGTAGTGTGCCCAACTGGCAGCGTTACCGCTACCGTAGTTTTGAAGCCACTATCCCGCTCAGAAACATTATTTGGAACCGCGATGCGCTATAGCCTTTTATCGTCCAGGGTGGCACGCAGGCTTTGGGTTCGCCAAAGCGGTATCGTGCTGTTTTTTGCCTTGCTGGCACTTGCCGTGATGTCGATTGCGGCGGTGGCCCTGATACGCAGTGTGGATACCAATGCCTTGCTGTCCGGCAATATGGTGTTCCGGCAGTCTGCCAGTACGGCCTCTAATGTGGCGTTGGAAGGTATTGCGCAGAGTATTGCTAAAAACGTATCGCTGTCGGTCAGTACTGCGCATCATCCAGCGTTGGGCTATTACGCTAATTGCAGCCAGTTTGATACCCAACCCGATGCGCTAGTATGCGATGGCAATCAGTTAACGACGATGGCGTGGAGTGATGGTAATAGCAGTCTCGCCCCCAGCCAGACCGATGGTAATGATGAGATTCGTAACGGTGTAGACCGTCAGGGGAATGAAATCCGCTATGTTGTTGAGCGCATGTGCAATTACAGCGATGCTGAAATTAATGCCGGTTCGGCATTGAGTGATGCCTCACGTTGCATGATGGCCAGTTCACCCAGCAATGGCGAGAACTGCTCTCATAATATTTCGAATATTGAGCTCTTCAAGCGCTGTATTGCTGGCTCGGATTCACCGCTATACCGGGTCACCTTGCGCATCGCCGGACCCAAAAACACCGTCACTTTTTTGCAAACGTTTATCTCCAACTAAATGGGTGGAACGATGAAAAGCCAACACTGGATCAAAAAACTTCTCTGGCTGGGCCTGTTGCTGCCGGGTATTGTGCAAGCTGAGTTTCTGGATCTGGCGACTATGCCGTTGCAAACCTCTGGTAGCTCGGATGTGAAGCCTAACTTGATGTTTGTGCTGGATAACTCGGGCAGTATGGGCTGGGATTATGCGCCTGACTGGTCCAATTCTTCTTCACCGTGGTTATTTGATAATGCGGATTACAACACACAGTATTACAACCCCGAGGTGCAATATAGTCCGCCGCTGACCTACCTGGGCGTGAGTATGGCTAACCAGACTAATTTTGCGGCGGTGCCGAATGAGGTGAATGATGTGGGCGGTGGCAAAAACGGGACCACTGATATCCGCTCGATGGCGACTTACTATGCGTTTATCCCAGGAGAGTTTTGCTCCACGCCTAGCCTGACCAGTTGCGTGATCTCGAAAGAGGCAACGGGAAGCTATATTTATCCGTCCAATATCCGCTGGTGTAACACCAGCACGGCTGCAACCAGGCGCAGTTTGACCGGCTCCATGTATTGCCAGAAGATCCGCAATGCCAGCAGTACCGTGAATGACGGCAATACCTATACCAATTTGCGCAGGCCTATCTCCACCTATACCCTGACGCTGAACAAGACCAGTAATAATGCGTCCATACAAAGCATAAAAATCAATAATATTGAGCTTTTATCCACTACCGTCTCAGTCAACAACTCATATAACAGCAGCCAGTTTGCCAGTGAGGTGCGCAATAATATGTGCCGTACCAGTCTGTCGGGCAATTGCAACCTGAGCGGTAATACGGTCAATATCAGCAGCAATGTGCTGACGATTATTACGCCTGCTGGTGAGCCAGTGAACACCGCCGCCCCGATTCAAGTCACCATGACAGGTGGCAACTACACGGCTCAACTGACGACTAATACCACCACTGACATTCCCGGCAGCATGGTCTACGTCAAGATTTCAAGTGATGTCCCTTATACAGCCCCGGGAAAAACGACCAAAGGGCTGGATAGGTTGGATTGTACCGGCACTACTTGTACGCTTACCGAGGAGATGACCAACTTTGCTAACTGGTGGGCGTATTACCGTACACGTATGCAGTCGATGAAAACGGCAGCCAGCCAGGCATTCAAGGCGCTGGATTCCCGTTATCGCGTTGGTCTGGTCACCATTAATAGTCCGAGTTCCAATTATCTGGCACTGGCACCGTTTAATGCTAGCCAGAAGCAATCCTGGTACCAGAAACTGTTTGCGGTGTCTGCCAGTGGCGGCACCCCGTTGCGTACGGCGCTATCCAGCGTAGGGCGGCATTTTGCTGGTAAAAAAACATTGGGCAATGATGACCCGATGCAATATGCCTGTCAGTCTAATTTCACCTTGCTGACCACGGATGGTTACTGGAACGACAGTAGCAACCCAACCCGTATCAATAGTACAGCCATCGGTGACCAGGACGGTAGCAGTCCGCGGCCACAGTTCGACAGTAGCGCCAAGTCCAACACGCTGGCGGATACGGCCAAGTATTTTTATGATACGGATATCCGGGATAATACGTTCTCGAATTGTACCGGTGGCTTAGGCTCTTCTGTGTGTGGTACAACCAATGATTATCCAAAACAGAATATGGTGACCATGACCTTGGGCCTGGGCATTGACGGCACATTGGTTTACACCGAGGACTACAAAACGCGGACCTCCGGCGATTACAAGGATATTTCTTCCAATGCAAAAAACTGGCCAGACCCAACCCTCAATGAGGATGGCACCCGTATTGATGACTTATGGCATGCGGCGGTGAACGCAGGCGGCACCTATTACAGTGCCAGCAATCCCAAACTATTGCGTGAGTCATTAGCGAAGGGCTTGTCCGAGATCAAATCTATCCAGGGCGCCAGCGCCGCCGCTGCCGCCAGTAGCCTGGCACCGACCAATGGGGATAACTTCCAGTATGTGGCCAGTTACCAGTCCGTGAAGTGGACAGGCAATCTGGAGGCACGCACAGTCAACACGACCTCTTTGCAAACGTCAGAAAGCGCCGTATGGTGCGTTGAGAATGTGGCCGCAGAAACATGTACCTCACCTGCAACGGCGGCTAGCCAGGACGGTAAGCTGTATTGTAAAACGACTAACTCTGATCAGACTGCGTGCGGGAATGCAGGGGGCGCATTAGGTTCTGCCATTGGCATGAGTGAGCCTGCCTCGTGTTATGTGGCGATTGCAAGCAGTTGTACTGGCAAGTTACAGAATCAGCTGGGTGCAAACCGTCAAATATTCTTTAATGTCAATAATGCAATGGTATTGTTTACGGCAGATAACTTACCTGTGCAGCATCGCACTACGCTGGAAAATGGGTATAAAGCGTTGAGCCAGATGCAGGGCTTGCCTGCCAGCGACCTGCGGATGACTGAACCTAATAAAGCCGGCAAGTTGGTGGATTATCTCCGAGGGAATAAGACTTACGAAGATACCTCATCTAATCCGGTTGCAGATAATCGCTGGTTCCGTGAGCGGTTAGCAACGCTGGGGGATATCTCACAGTCACGCCCCGCTTATTTCAAAGCCTCTAATGTGGATTATCTGGATGCTGGTTATAAAGCCTATAAGGCATCAAGAAAAGCCTTGCAAAGTGGAACGGTCTATGTGGGCGCCAATGATGGTATGTTACATGCCTTCAACGCCGATAACGGTAATGAGCTGTGGGCATTTATCCCCACCCCGGTGATTGCCAACCTGGCCAATCTGGCCGATAAAGAGTATGGCTCCAATTACCATACCAATTACGTGAATGGCAGCCCGGTGGTTACCGATGTTTGTATCTCCGGCTGCAGTGGCGATAGCGCTATTTGGCGCACTATCCTGGTTTCTGGGTTAAATGGCGGCGGGCGTGGCTATTTTGCCATTGATGTGACGAACCCCGGTAGCCCCGTGTTGCTGTGGGAGTTTTATGCGCAGACCACCGGCGCGAATAATAATTTGGGGTATACCTTTGGTAACCCGCTGGTGACTAAAATGCAGGATGGCCGCTGGGTAGTGCTGGTGACTTCGGGCTATAACAATGGCACCAATGCGCGTAAATTGAATGATGGTACATTGGTCGCTAACACGCCAACCGGGAATGGCGGCGGTTACCTGTATGTGCTCGATGCCAATACCGGCAGCGTGTTGAAAACTCTCTCTACCGGTGAAGGTAGTGCTGGCGAGCCTAGTGGTCTATCAAGAATCTCCGCCTATGCTGACCAGATGTTTGAAAATAACATGGCCTTGAATGTGTATGGTGGTGATTTAAATGGCAACATCTGGCGCTTTAACATCAACACCAATGCAGTGACTAAAATTGCGACCTTGCGTGATGGCGGCGGTAATGTGCAAAAAATCACTACCCAACCAGAATTGGGTAAGGTCGACAATAACAAGGTGGTCATGGTGGGGACAGGGAAGTTTCTCGAACCGGCTGATTTGACAAACACCCCACAAAACTCTGCATACACGTTTAAAGATAACGGGCAAACCACGGCGATCGGGCGTGCGCAAT
>VFQP010003050.1_pt1 | contig 17614 bp, 16 predicted proteins | sample 3512351 | NCBI WGS metagenome assembly VFQP01 (sample SAMN10412372, study PRJNA504923) | tailings metagenome | isolation source: Relicate 1 Philex TSF1 revegetated site | place: Philippines: Tuba, Benguet | collected 2017-08-29
CGTGCTGAACGCGTGGCGCAGGGAGTGCGTGCGGTGCGAGAGCCTCGACCCGCCGCCCTTGTCGCCCCTGCTGCTGCGCTGCATGCTCAAGAATAGCGGCTCCGACGCCGTGCACGTCACGGGCAGCTCTCGGCCCCAGCTGGTCGACTGCACGCTCCAGGTGATGACCATCACTGAAGCACCTCAGCGCCGTGCGGCGACACGCGCGCGCTCAATCGGTGCGCACCAACTCGTGCGTCCGAGCAGGCGAGGCGCAACGGGCTGCGCATCTGGACGTCGGGCAGCACGCGCTTCGGGCCCGCGCCGCAGTCCGGGCCGCTGCCGCCTCCGTCGGCGGCGCTCCGCGGAAGCTGCGTGGTGGTCGAGGGCAACGACGGCGCGGGCTGCGTCGTGACAGGTCCGCCACGCGCTCTCGCCGCGCTCTCGTCAAACGGCGGCCGCTGCTCTGCTTTGATGGGATTGCCCTCTGGCGACCGGTCGCTCCGCAGGTGCCGGCGCGAGCGTCATCCTCGACCGCTCCACCGTCCGCGGCGCCAAGGAGCAGGGCGTCCTGGCGCTGTCGGGCGCCACCGCCGTGCTCGCCCGCTCGTCCATCACGGGCTGCGGCGGCGCGGGAGTCGAGGCGTCCGGAGCGCAGGTGCGCAGGTGCGCCAGGGCTGGGCGGCGTCACAGCGCGCATTCGTTGAACGCGCCGAACCACAGCACACATGCCCTCTCTCCAACCTGCCCAGGTGGAGCTGCGCGAGTGCACGGTGGAGGCCTGCGGGGGCGGGCTGTGGCTGTGGGACGGCGCCGGCGCCGAGGTGCGACGCTAAGGCAAGCGGTCGCGTTGTGTCACGTCGTCGTCGGGCCGCCCATGCTCAATCCCCCACACGACGCGTCGCTTGCAGGTCCACGGGCAGGGCCGCATCGCCTGCAAGAAGGGCCCTGCCGTGGTCGAGGGCGGGCAGCAGCGCAGCGTGCCCAGCACGTCGGCGGCGCTGGCGTGCGGCACGGCGCTGCGGGCGGCCCCGCGCAGCGGCGCCACGCCGCCCACGGCGCCTCCAGCGGCGCCGGTGCGATCCGCCCCTGGTGGCGCGGGCGCGGAGGAGGACCTTGGCGCGCAGCTGGCGGACCTGGCGGCCCGAATCAACGCGCTCGTGGACGCCGCTGAGCGTCTCATGATGGAGACCACCTGCCAGTGCTGCTGCAGCAGCGGCGCTCCTGCGTCCTTGCGCGTCATCACCACCACGGTCGAGGGCGCGGTGCGCTGGGCGTGCGTGTCAAGCTCCTGCCTGCCTGCCTCCTCCCAGTGACCCACACACAGCAGGAGCAATCTGCAAAGCACACACACGACGCCTCTGCAGCAGTAGCTGCTCCTGTCGAGTTGGTGCCCCGCAACGCTGCACCTTCCCACCAGCAGCAGCTCGCACGAGTGAGGGAGGATGGCCAGCAGCGCGCTGCTCGACTGGCACGACCCCTTCAGCCTGCTGCAGACCAAGGACGCGGCGAAATTCGACAAGGTGCGCAGCGCGCTTCGGCGTCCCCCCCCTTCAGCCCGGGGAGCGCACAGATCGACCGTGCCCGTGACCCACGAAGAAGGAGCAAGGCCGCTGGTGCTCATCACGCTGGTGTTCCTCAGGTGTTCAAGCCGGCCCAGGAGGAGACGGTTGGGCTGGAGCTGGTCAGGGCGGCCAACGCTCAGCGGCTCACCTCTGCGTGCAAGCACGGGCTCAACGCAGACGGCCTGCCTGACCAGGCCTTCGCAGACAGGTGCGTGCGCATGCCGTTGTGGTTGGATTCCCTGCTTGCGCTGCGTGGGTCCATCACCGGGGAGGTGCGGACCGCGGCGGTGCGTCGCATCACCCTCAACAGGCTGCTCGTGTACCTGGGCGAGCTGGAGGCCATGGTGACCAAGGTGGAGGGCGACGGCTCCGTGACCCCCCTCGTCACGCAGTGGACGTCGCCGCTCGGGGGCAAACCTTCGCACTTCCACCGGCTGACGGGCCTGGCGGCGGAGCTCGCCATGGTGAGAGCCCTCCCTCACTGGCAGCAGCAGCGGCAGCACGCCACCTGGCACGCCCAGCAGGGCATCCAAACGCACACCTCTGCACCACCGCATGATGCGCCCGCCCATGACGCCTTGCTCCTCATTTGCTCGCCTGGCTGTGCCATGCGACACATGCCCACAGGCCGCCAGCCTGTACGCCGCGGCGCTGCGCTCGCTGGCCGCCGCCCTGCTGCTCCAATCCACACCGTCGCCAGGCGCCGACGCAGCAGCGCCGGACAGCTCAGCAGCCGCAGCAGCATCAACATCAGCGCCATCATCATCACAGCAGCAGCAGCAGGGCGAGGGCCCCAACGTGGCGGCGCAGGCCAGCACGCTGCTGCGCAAGGCGGCGGGCGTGTACCAATGGCTGCAGGACCGCGGCATCCCCAGGGCGGCTGCCAAGATCCCCGCAAGCGAACGGTGCGCTCTTGAGCGCGCTTTGGGGCTCCTCCTTGCCCGCAGGCGCTCGCGCGTGGTTGTGGGCGGGCGCCAGAGTGCAGCAAGCGCGTGCCGTGACGTCAAAGAGCAGTGAACGATCTTCTGCTTGCCCACGGGTGTGGTGGTGGCTCGGTGCTCTGTGCAGGCCGGCGGAGCTGTCCTTGGGCATCGCCAAAGTCATGACCCAGGTGCGCACTGCCCCTCATCTCTTGCCCTTCTCCGCCCTGGGCCTACGACGGGCGTCGCTTCCCTCTGGCACTTATGTGCGCTTGCGGGTGGGAACGCCGTTCACGTGCCGCCCTCCCCCCCTTCGCGCTCTCCGTCCCGCGCGCCTGCCCAGGTGTGCCTGGCCGAGGCGCAGGCGGTGGCGGCGTGGCGCGCCGAGCAGCGGGGCGTGACGCCGGCGCTGCTGGCGGCGCTGCACGCCGGCGCCTGGGAGCTGTGGGAGGGGTGCGCCAAGACCCTCAAGGCCATCACAGGCGCGTGCAGCGCGCAGCCGTTGCTTTTAGGGGGGCTGCTGAGTGGGAGGGGTGCGCCACGACGCGAGCCAGGTCATCACAACCGCGTGCGGTCGGGTGCACAGCCGTTGCTTAGGGGGGGTCGTTGTTTCGCAGCCACCCGGCGATGCCACAGGTGCCCTGTTCCACGCTGCGGGTGAGGCGTCGCGCGTTCTCACGGTGGCGCTGCTGCGTGCGGCGTTTCCTGCGTGCGTGCGCAGCGGAGGTGGTGAGCATCAGCGACCACTTGCGGCGGTACATTGCCTGCAGCAGCGCCGTGTGCCGCGCCCGGGCGCTGCGTGCGCTGGCGGTGGAGCTGAGGGACAACAAGGAGCAGGCGGGGCAGGCAGAGGCGGCGTGCCTGGTGCGTGCGCGTGTGTGGGTGTGGTGGGCCAAAGGGAGGGCCTGACTTGAGGGCAGGCAGAGGTGGCGGCACGCAGCACTCGCTGCCAGAGCCCGAGCCTCCGACCTGGCTCACTCGTCGCACGCTTGCGTGCCTGGCCGGACTGCACGCGCCGTCTCTTGCACGTCTCGCAGCACGCGGCGTCGCTGCTCCAGGCCGCCAACGTGGCGGCGGACCTGCACGCGTCCTGGCGGCGGCTGGGTGCCGCCGAGTCAGCCGTGCTCGAGGAAACCAGGTGCGCGCGGGCGGGCGGGCGGGCGGGCGCCCTTCGCTACCCGGCGCCACAGCGTGGGGGGGCCATTGAATCACACGAGCCTCGCAAGGGGGCGCTGCAGTGTGGGAGGGCGTGGCCGGCCTGGCGCTGACTCTGTGCTCCCCCTGGCGCTGCGTCTCGCCCGCAGGAAAAAGTGCGAGAAGGAGCGCGTGCAGGTGCTGTACCAGTCCATCGCAAAGGCCCCGCCCGAGCTGCCGCCGGGAAAGGTCCGCCCTTGGCTCGGCGCACGCTCTCGCTGATAGCCGTGCTCGCGACGCAACTCGCCCAACCTCTCGGGCCTGTCTTCTCCCTCGCGCGCAGGTGCTCAACGGCGCCGTGGCCTTTGTGCTCGAGCCGCCGGCCAGCGCGCTGCAGCAGGCGGCGCAGCAGGAGGGCTCGGCGCTCAACCAGCTCGTGACCGCGGGCGCCGAGGGCTCGGCCTCGCCGCCTCCAGGGCTGCTCGGAGGCGCGGCGGCGGGCTCGCCGGGGGCGCCGGGCACGCTCACCTCGCCCGTGGGCCGGGGCTCCTCCTCCGCCCTGACTTCGGCGCTCGACCATTCGCTCTCCATCCGGGACAAGAAGTCGTGACGAGCGCGATGGCTCTCCTGCTCGCTGGCTTTCTTGCACTGTTATTTACGCGCGACGCACACGCACACCTGCGGCGCGCAGCGCCCTCCCCAATCCTGTACATGTCCCACCCGCACAAAAAACACGCACGCTGCGTCCTGTCTCAAACGAGCACTCGTGTCTGGTGTACACCTCTCGTCAAAGTCTGCGCGGCCTCCCTTCCCAAAGTCAAGGAAGTCAGGAAGAAGCAACGGTCACGCACGGTTGCCGACGTCTGCCTGGCGCCGCCCTTCCTCCTGCCAGCGCCTCCTGCCAGCGCTCTCGTGTGGCGTGATGCACCCAAGACCCACACCCTCGCCCACACACTAGGACAGCCGCTGCGCTCTCCCTCACCCTCGACCGCGCCCACGTCCACAGCCCCGCCCCAAGAGCATCCAAGAGCAGCAGCAGCACAAGCAAACAAGCAAGCCAGAGGAGCCGCAGCAGCGCACAGCCATCCCCCCCCCCGCATAGGTTTGCGGGCCCACGACCCTCCTCCTCCTCCTCCTCCTCCTCTTCCCTCCCGCACGCCCCCTAGCCACCTCCACAGCCAAAGGTGAGGAGCGCGGTCCCCCGGCCCGCTACCTGAGCGCGTTGCACACAGCGCAGCGCAGGAAGCCTGCCTCCCGCCCCTGGTGCAGGTACGTGCAGGCGCTGCACGACCAGGGCGCGTCCTCCGCCGCCGCCGCCGCTCCCACGCCGGCCCGCGCCGCCCCCGGCAGCGGCCCGCTGTGGCTGGCCGGGTGCGCCGGCCCCGGCCGCGGCGGCGACGCCCCCGCCTGGTAGTGCCCGTGCAGCGGCCCCGACCAGCGCGTGGCGCCGCCGGACTGGTTGCCGCCGGCGCCCGCCGCGCCCAGCCCCCGCACCGACGCCAAGTTGGAGGTTTGGGGCTGCATGGGGCTAGGGCTGTAGGGCGCCCAGGGCGTGCCCGGCGGCGGGAGCGGGAGCGAGGAGGGCGAGGGCGCCGAGGAACGAACCACCGTCTCGGGAATGAGCGGGGAGGAGTAGGAGGGTGGCGGCGCGGCGGGCCACATGCCTGTGGTTTGCGCGGTGTGGTAGGGCGGGGGCAGCCAGGCGGGCGGCAGCGGCGTCGGCGGCGCGGGGTAGCTGTACGCGGCGTGCGGCACGCCGTAGGAGGGGGGGTAGTGCGGAGGCGGAAGCGGCGGCGGCGGCGGGGGTGTGGGGCCGGCGGCGAGGGCGCGGCTGCGCGCCGCCTGCTCGTTGCGCTCGTACTCTTCGACGGCCAGGATGGCGGCGAGCGCGCCGTCGCTGTCGGCCCGCTCCAGCGCCTGCTGCCGCTGCTGCTGCTGCTGCTGCTGCGGTGGTGGCTGCGGCGCGGCTGGCTGCGTGGGCGGTGGCGGCGGGGCGGGGCGCGCAAGCCCTAAGCCCTCGAGGATGTCGACGTCGGGGCTCAGGACGAAGGGCTGCGACGAGATGACGGGTTGCGGCGGCGGCAGAGGGGGAGGTGCCGCCAGCGCTGCGGTGGTGGTGGTGGCAGCGGCTGAGGGAGGAGGAGCGTGGCCGCCAGTGTTGCCCGCGCTGGGCGTGACCGAGGTGCCCGCGCCCTTGGGCATGGCGGCGAGCGCGTCAAACCCTACCCAAGGGCTCGCGCCGCCGGCCAGCGGCGGCTGCGGCTGCACCGGCGCCGGGCCAGACCACCCCGTCACGGCGCCGGAGGACGCCGCCACGTGCACGCCCGCCGCCGCAGCCGCCGCGCCCGCCGCCGCCGCCGCACCGCTCACTCTGCCAAGCGAGGAGGCGCCTGCGGGCGCACCCGCCACGCGCTGCGGCTGCTGCTGCGGCGCTGCCGCCGCCGCCGCCATGCCGCCATCGCCGCCACCCTGGGCGGGTGGCGCAGCGGCCGCGGCAGTGCTGTTGCTGGTGTTGGAGGCGGCGAGGAGCATGGAGGTTTGCAGCTGGGCCAGCAGCTGCCGCTGCTGCTCCAGCTGCCGTCGCAGCGCGGCGTTCTCCGAGTCCAGGTCGTGCAACTGCACGCGCGCACACACACAAACGGATGATCAGCGCAGGGGGGTGAGGCGTGCGTTCATGCGCCTGCGCATCTCTGGCCCTGCTGAGGCGTCCGAACACGCGCCCAACCCCCGGCGCACACACGCTTGCGCCACCATCTGCGCACCTGCAGCCGGAGCTGCAGCACGTCCTCAAACACGTCCTCATCACCCGCCGCCAAGCCCTGAGGGTACAGCCGCCCGCCGCCGCCATGCGCGCCGCTCCCGCCCTCGGCGCCCTCGTGGCCCGCCGCCTCCTCCCCCCCGCCGCCCTCCCACCCCTGCTGCCCCTGCAGCGCCGCTTGGGCGGGTTCATGCGGGTGGTGGTGGTAGTGCCCGTTGCCCTGGCCCTCCCCGTCAGTTTCCTGCTCCTCTGCCCCGTCGTAGACTTCGTACTGCCCCTCTGGCACGTCGCGGTCATCGTGCCGGGGCTTGAAGGCGCCCACGGCCAGCCCGCGTGCGGTGGCGCTGCCGTTGGCGTGCGCCGAGCTGGTGATGAGCTCCCACTCCTCGGCAATGTCTGGCGCCATGGCGGGCGGCGCCGGGGCCGGCGCGCGCTGCTGGAGGCGGAGGTGCACCGCTGCGTGCGGTGGGAGAGAGGGTCATCGTGAGGGCGCGGGCGGGAAAAGGCAGCTGCCCGCCAGCCCCCCGCCACCTTCTCAGGTGGGAACGGTGCACCGAGCAGTCCCCTCAAGAGATGCTGAGAGCATGCACCTCCCCACGCCCAGCTGTTGCCTACCTTCGTTGAGCATGACGTCCAGGCGCGCGTTGGGGTCGCCCCAGGCCGTCTGCGCCGCGGCCATGCCCACGTTGTGCGACGCGGGGACGCCTGGCTGGGAGGCCAGAGGCCCCACTGTGTGCGCAGTAGCGGGCCCCAGAGCGCTGCCCTGCTGCTGAAGCATCGCCCTCATGTCTGCGTGCTGCTGCCGGGTGCGCTCCACCACGGCCGCGAGCTGCGCCCGCGCAGACTCGAGCTCCTCGCGCGACGCCGTCTTGGGCTCGCCCATCTGCGCTGGGCCCACAGCGGCGCCGCGACGCAGGGAGAGCTGCGCCTCGTGCACCTGCGCGGCAGCTGCTCGTGTGTGCGGGGCTGCGGGTTGGTGTGGAGACTCGCAAGCTCGCTGCAGGAGCGAGCAGAGCGAAGCGCTGGGCGACGTGAGGGTGCGTGCGGCTAGCCCCGAAGGCTTCCCGCTGTGTGCGGAACAGCAAGCCCTAACATAAAACCTGCAGGCGCTCGGCACGCGCTCAGCGTGGAAGAAGAAGGAGCTAGAAGATGCAGCGCCCCGCTCCCGCCCTCGGCGGCTGCGGCCGCCTGGCCCGCGGTCGGGCGGCGTTCACGTCAGCGGGGCGCCACGCGGGCGGGCGCGCTTTTGCACGCGCGGCGGGGGCACCAGGTGACCGGAGCACGCGTTCGCAGGCGTGCCTCCTGGTCAGGGCTGGCGTGGATCATCCTCCTGGCCACACTTGGAGGACGCCACACTTGGAGGACGCCGCACGCGCCTGATTGCGTTGCCCGCAGACGGCGGCCTGTCCTCGCAGCTGGCGCAGTTCCTGAGCAAGCACCCGCAGCTGCCCGTGCACCCGCAGCCGCAGCAGCCCAGCCCGCTGCTGCCGCCGCAGGCCGTGGTGGCCGCCGTCATGTCCGCCCTCCAGCGACCCGACTGGCCAGACGCAGGCGCTGGGCTGGCCGTGGCTCGCGCCTTCACGCTGCCCGAGGGCGCCGTGCAGGTGCGGCAACACTGCGCGCCACGGCGCCAAGGTGGTGTGCATTGCGCAAGCGCGAGCCGGGCCGTGGGCGCCGCGTGCCGCCATTGGCGTTGCCGAGCAAGTGGCGCCGGGCAAGTGGACATTGTCTTGAAGCCCCTGTGCACCCCTGCGATGCGCAGGGGGAGGCGGTGCTGGGCAGCAGCCGGCGACGCAGCTGGGGCGCGGCGGAGCGCTGGCTCACGCGGCAGGAGTTCGAGCACGAGGTCTGCGGGCCGCCGTTCCACGCGCTGGTGGGCTGCGACGCCTGGCAGGTGCGCCCTGGCCGGCGGTTGCGCTGCGCGAGACGGCGGGCGCTGTCGTGGCACACCGCGTGTCACGAGGAGCGCATCTCTTCCGCGTGCCCCGCAGGAGGCATCGTCCGTGGTGTTCACGGGTGGTACGGGCAGCAGCGGGCGGGCGGTGCAGGTGGTCCGGGTCAGCGCGGCGGCGCGGCGGCCCTCCTCGTCCGCAGGAAAATCTCAGCGAGAAGGAGGAGGAGGAGGAGAGGGCTCAGGGGCGAGACATTCCGGCGCGGGCGGCTTGGCGGGCGGAGAAGCGGGAGGGGCGGAGCGGCTGCGGCAGTTCACGTTCTCCTTCTGCCTGACCCTGGTGGCGGAGGGCCCGGCCAGGGGCTGCTGGTTTGTGGGCGGCGTGCGCGTGGGCGACTACAGCAAGTGAACCTTGCGATCACTTGAATGCCGTGGGCTGGTGCGACTGCAAGGTGCCGGTGGAGCGTGTGCGGTTTCGTGCCGTGTGCCAACGACGCGAGGAGCGGGCAACGCGCGCGGTGGCAGCTGGGGCGAGGCGCGTGCGGACGCGCGTGTCCACGTGTGGGGCAGAACGCCAGCACCAGGCGGGCCGTGCGCTGGTGGAAAACAGCGTCGTTGCGGCAGCGCCTGCCGTGCCGCCGCGCACCCGCCCTCGGCTGCGGTCGCCTGGCCCGCGGGTGGGCGGCGTTCACGTCAGTGAGGCGCCACGCGGGCGGGCGCGCTTGTGCACGGGCGGCAGGGGCACCAGGTGACGGGAGCACGCGTGCGCAGGCGTGCCTCCTGGTCAGGGCTGGCGTGGATCATCCTCCTGGCCACACTGGGAGGACGCCGCACGCGCCTGATTGCGTTGCCCGAAGACGGCGGCCTGTCCTCGCAGCTGGCGCAGTTCCTGAACAAGCACCCGCAGCTGCCCGTGCACCCGCAGCCGCAGCAGCCCAGCCCGCTGCTGCCGCCGCAGGCCGTGGTGGCCGCCGTCAGGCCGCGGCGCTGCAGCGGTTTGGGCGGCGGGGACGCGCCGGCAACTCACACGTGCTGCGCGCGCCGGTGGGGCAGACGGTTGGCGGCAGTGACCACCGTGGCCTCACCCTGCCTGCTCTGATCGGCTGCAACACGCTCTCCTCGCTCGACTCGCTCGCTCCCCTCCTGCTTCTGCTTGAGGGCTTGCGCGGCCCTCGACGCCCTTGCGTCTCGACGCGTGGCGCAGGACCGCAACGCTAGGAACTGGACTCTCTTCAGCACAGTCGATCGTCGGACACGGCGCACCGCCAGCGTCTCGCACTCGCGAATTTGGCTCCTCCTCCCCAGGCTGCGTGCCTCCTCCCCAGCCCCAGCAGCACGCCACAGCGCGCCGCCGCGGCAGGCGCCTGCGATCACCACGCCTGTGGCGCGCTGAGCGCCCCCGCGCTCTCCAACCACGGCCCTGGAGCCCACGACGGCTTCAGAGGAGCGCAGTTGCGCTGGGCCGCCTCGGCGCAGAGGCACAGCCGCACCCACCTGAGCGGCCAGGCAGCGGACTCATCGGCGTGAGGGCACGCGCGTGGGGCTTCGAGCCCCCGCGCGTGGGGGGGGGATGAGCAGCGCTGGGGGGGAGGAGCAGGCGCCCCAGGGGACGCCCCCAGGGGAACTCGCAGCGCCAGCGCCAGGCGGCCCAGCGCAGGGCCAGGGCGCCACAGCATCGGCTGGCACGGCGCAATCGACGTCCCAAGGAGGAGGCCCTGCGCCCGGGCAGCAGGTGCGGAGACTTGGGGCTGCGGATATCTGCACCCAGCAGAGGGAAAAGTTGCGTATATCGCCCTCCACCCCCGACCCGCGTGGTCTGCGCGTCGCAGGTGTGCGCCTTCTACCAGCGCACGGGCTCCTGCGCCTACGGGAACCGGTGAGCGCGCAGGAGGGGCACCTTTTGGGGGCCTCGGGGGGCTGGGCGCGGTGGAGGGCGCGCGGCCAGGCGCGCCGAACACGCTCACGCAGCGCGGGCGAGGCGCCGCATTGGCGAGCCAATGCCCTGGCGCCAGCTGCCGAAGATGCCGCCCAGCCTTATCACGTCGCCGAGGACACGCTGGCCTCCAGCTGTGGCGCAAAGGTCGCGCACCTCTGAGGAAAAGCAAGGCTCCCGAGCAGCAGCAGCAAGCCAAGAGCCGCTTCCCACTTGTGCAAGCGCAGGTGCAAGTTTTACCATGCGCCTGCCTCCGAGGTGCCGCGGCCCGTCCTCAACTCGCGCGGCTACCCGCTCCGCCCCGGCGAGCCCGACTGCGCCCACTACCTGAAAAAGGCAAGCGATCGCCTTGCCTGTTTCCAGGGGTCCAGGTGCACGGACCCAGTAGCTTGAGAGGGCCCTGACGACAGCCAAGCGGCGACCCTCCGTGCGCGCCTGCACAGGGCTGGTGCGCGTTTGGCATGACGTGCAAGTTCAACCACCCCGAGCTCTTCACCAGCCCCACGGCGGGCCTGCCGCCCTTCCTGGCGCCGCCGGGCGTCGTGCCGGCGGCCCCGGCGGCGCACCTGGCCCCGGCCGCCGTGCTGCATCCGCAGCCGCTCACGCTGGTGCCCGCCACGGTGGCCGCCGCGCCGGGCGGCTACACGGCCGTGCAGCTCTACCAGCCGCAGCAGGCGCCGCAGGGAGCGCTGCAGCTGGCCGCCGCGCTGCCGCACCAGCAGCAGCCGCAGGCGCCGCCGCCGCAGCAGCAGCAGCTCTTTCTGTACGGCCCGGGCGGGCAGCTCTACCAGGCCGTCATGCCAGTCTCGGCGCAGCCGCAGCAGCCGCCGGCGCAACAGCAGCAACAGCAGCAGCAGCAGCAGCAGCAGCACGCTGACGGCCTGGCGCCAGTGGGCACCATAGCGGTGCACGCTTTGGCCCCTCAGGCGCCCCAGGCGCCGCACGCCGTCTACTACGTGCCGGCGACGCCAGGTGCGCCGCAGTGTGCAAGCGTGGGACCGCTGCCAGGAGGGAGAACGCAGGCCGTGACACGACGCGGTGTGCCCCGTGCACTGCGCTAATGCGGCGCGGCAATCGCAGGCGCCCTGACGGCCGCGCAGCCCGCCGCCGTGCTTCAGCCCGCATACGCACTCGCGCCAGCCGCGGGCGGCGGAGGCGGAGCTGGCGCCGCGCACCCGGCGCCCCACCAGGCGACGCTGCAGCTCACCCCAGTGGGCGGCGCCGAGCACGCGCTGCTGCTCAACGCCGCCGCCGCGCCGCCGCACAACCCAGGTGGCTCCGCGCTCGAGGGGCTGGCCCCGTCTAACCGCACGGCGGCCCAGCAACAGCAGCAGCAGCAACAACAACAAGTGCAGCAGCCGCTGTACGCGCTCATGCGGGACGCCGTGACGGGCGCCACGGTGCTCGTGCCGCAGCCGCAGGCGGCGGTGGCGGCGGCGGCACCCATGCCGCCACCGCAGCAGCAACAGCCGCAACAGCAGCACGCCGCGCTGCTGCTGGCCGGCGGCGCCGGCGCCGGCGCCGGCGCGCTGTCGCACCTGGTGCAGCCCACCACGCCGCCCTCGCAGCTGCTGACACTGGCGCCGGGCCACGGCGGCGCGCTGACGCTGCAGCCGCAGCAGCAATGGGCTGTCGCCGGCGGCGGCGGTGCCGCCGGATCTTGGGGCAGCTCCATCGGTGCGGGCTCGCAGCAGCAGCAGCAGCCCCGCCGCTCTGCGCCGGAGCTCCCAACGGCGGTGCCCTCGGGCTCCTCAGCGTCGGGCCGCTACCCGCCGGCGGGAGAGCGCCTGCCGCAGCAGCAGCACCACCACAGCGTCGGCGTGCTGGGCGACGGGCCGTACGCCGTGGCCATGGCGCGCTCGGGCGACGCCTTTTACGCCGCCGGCTCCCGCGCCCCGCAGCAGCAGCAGCACGGGTCGGACGTACTGGCGCACGCCATCCAGGGCCTGCAGCTCCAGGGCGGCGCGGAGCAGCCCCACGCGGCGGCCGTGCACCGGCGCTCGGGCGGTGGCCCCGGCTCCCGGGGCTGAGTCGTGCGTCGCACGCCTGCCTGTCCAGAGGGCTGACGGCGCGCGCGGAGCGGCAGCGTTGCGCGCTGCGTCAGGCGCTGCCGAGCGCCGGTGCCGGTTCGGCCGCCTGTGGCGCCTGCTGTCCGGGCCGCATTGCGTGGACGTCGTGGGCGGTCACGCTCAGAGCGCGCAGCGGCCCACAGCGCCGACGTCACTGACGTCGCAGCTAGGATTTCTCGCACGGTCGCCCTGCCCTCCCGCCCTCCCGGCGCTTGACAGCACACCACGGAACCCACCATGGTGGCGTCATGGGAGGGGCCGGGGGTTCGTGTGTGCGGGCGGGTGTGGGGTTGGCAGACGGGCGGCGCGAGGGTTGAAGAGCGGATGTAGGGGGAGTGGGAGGTCAAAAGGAGAACAAAAAGTGGTCGCGCGCGCGACGCCGCGCGACGTCAGGCGAGAGGAGCCAAGAGCCCCGGCATGCGCACGGCACAGTGCTGCTGCTGCATTCGGGGCGTCTTTGAGTCAGCACAGCAGGGCCAAGCAGAAGAGCGCACCACACGCGCGGCCTGCGGGCGCGTGCGGCGGTTGCGTTTGACAACCGCCGAGAGGTGTTTGTCGTGGGTTGCGTCTCGGGCTCACGCCCCCTGGGTGCGCGCCCTTGCGCCCTCACCGGGCGCAAGGGCGGCCCTTTGTTGGTTGTTGGCTGGTTACCGTGGTTGGTTGCGCTGGTTGTTTGTGCTTTTGGCTGACATGGCGATGCGCCTGAGAGCTCGTCGGGCAGAGGCGGGCAGCGGCGCCCTCGGCGGCCGACGCGCGTACGCGGAGCGGGGAGGCGCGCTCGTGGCACATCGCCGCCGAGCGTGCGCCGGGCGCCCGCCGCGGGCCTGCGCGCAAGCGGCGTGCCTGACGCGTGCCGGTTGGCAGCAGCAGCGGGCGCGGCCAGAGCCAGAGCGCCGGCCGCAGGCGAGGCGCGCGCGCACCTTTTTGAAGCCCCAAGCTGCTGATTGGTGTACGACCGGCGAGAATGACTGCACTAGCACTATGACTAGCACTAAACTGCCGCGTGACTAGCGACGTTCCTCCTCTCTGACTGACGGTTCCCCCAATTGTGGGCTGCCTGTCTGGCGCTTGGTGGCGGTGGGCCTGTGCTCGCCCAGTCCGCCCTGCCGGTGTAGATGACCCTCCAGCACTGTTGTTTGCTACCGCAGAGTCTCTCGCGTGCGGATGGTGGTGCGCTATGATGTGAGGCGAGCGCCGGCATCCTTCCCCACCCCCCAATAGCGCGCCTGGCGGCAGCTGGTCCTCCTCGCTCCCGTCTCCCTGCGTGCGCCGTGCTGCGCCTGCTGGCCCTCACATCATCAGCCACCCCTCCGCCAAACGGCCCCACCGCCCCGGTGCTGGGCCACGTGCGGTATGCGGTGTGCGGTGCGGCGCGCGCCGGTGCGGCCGGGAGCGGGGGCGTCTGCGCAGACAGGCGCGTGGGGTTCTAAAAGGCCGCTTTTGCAAAGCTGGGCTGTGGGCACTAACACTTCAAGCACTAGTGTGTTGCCCTTTGCCTGCCTCCCTTTTCCCTCCTGGGCCCCCTTTCCAATCGTGCCTCGTTCCAACGGCTCGCCGCCTTGGCGTGCCAGCTGCCCCGCGCGCCACCTCAACACCCCCCCCCCCCCCCACACCCGCCGTCCCCCCTCGCACATGAGTGCTTGGCTGAGCGAAGCGCCTGCGTCCATCATCGGTGAGGTGATGATGGGCACCGCCCCTTTTGCGCACATGCGAAAAGCTCGTGTAGAGCCTGTTTACGAGCCTGCGCCGTGTGTGGGACGACGCAATAGCAGTAACGACCTGCGCTAGCCCGCATAGTACGCACAAAGCACGCAACAAGCACTACGGAGAGAGGGAGGGATGAGAGGTTAGCATGCGCAAGTTTGATATCTACCTGTTTGAGGATTTGATATGTCGTCGGGACCTCCGTCCTGCGTTTCGATGCCCACGCGGCCCCACAGCCGCACGGGGCAGCGATGTCCTCTCCCCTGCGTTCTCCTCGCCCTGTGCTGTTTGTCTTGCCTTCTCCCTGCCTCGTCTGCTCTTCTTCCTCCGAGGAGGGGAAGCGGAAGAGGCGCCGGCGCGAGGGCGGGGCGCGACCTCGGCCAGGCTCTGGGCCGTGCAGTCTGGAGGCCCAGCGGCCTGCGCTCAGCGCTCTCTTGATGCTGCAGGCGTGTACGGCCGGCGAGTGCAGAAGGCGGTTGGGAAGGGCACACGCTGCGTGCGGCGCTGCTCGCCCGCCCCTGGGCGCGCGCCGTGCGTGGACAGCGCCGCCCGTACGGCCGCTGCTCTCTGCCCCCCCAGGCCTTGCCGCACTTGGCCCAATACTGCCACAAACTCCCGAGCACTAACTCATTTCGTTTTGGATTTCGTACCGTGCCTCCCTTCCCCCTGGTACTACTACTACTACTACTACTAACCCGTACTACTGCGCCCCTCTCCTCTCGCTGAGGATCTTGCCCTTCTGGACAAAAAGCGCCACCCGCGGCCGCGGTGCCCCTGGCCTGGACCTGCGTCCCCGCCGCCGCGGCCCCCGGCCCCCGGCCGCAGCGCCCCGGTGAGCGCCAGTCACACTTTCCGAGTATCGACCTGTGGGGGCGCGCCGGTTGGTCCGTCGTTTGGCTCCCTGGGCGCAGGGGAGGGGCAGAGACGGGCGCCCCGCACCCTGCATCGTCGCAAGAGAGGGGAAGGCAGCAGGGTGCTGCCCTGGTGGCGCACTTGACAGGCTTGAGAACGACACACTCCAAGGCACCAGCAGCATACTGGAGAGAGCACACCCGCGGTTGGGGAGCTGGGCCGTGCCCCCCTGGGGCTGTGGCATGCGTGGCTCGGGCGGCCGAGGCCCGCGCAGGGTGGCCAGGCGTGGGGGGGGGGAAATGGTTCGGCGTGCCCATGTCATCATCCGCAAACCGCGCTGAGTCTATGCTCTCCCAAGTGTGGCCGGCCCCCGGACGATGCGGCGGCCGGGGTGTGTGGCGCTCGGCGCCGTCGCGATCGTCGTGGTGGGGGTCCGGGCAGGCGCCGCTTGGTGTGCGCCGCCACCACGCGCACATGCGTGGGCGGCCCTCAACTGCGAAACTGGCGCGGCGCCAACGCCTCGGTGTGGGCGTGTCTGGTTTGGGCGTGTGCCCTCGTTGACTTGGTGGTGGTGGTGGCGGTGGCGGTGGTGTTCGACGTTTCGACGTTGGTCGGTGCTGCGTATTGGCGCAGCGCGCACGGTGCTGTGATGGAAGGGCGACGACGGCGCGCAGACCGTGACTGCCGCTGGTGTTGTGTGCACGGCCGCCTGGGCCCTGCATCCAGTCGAGGCGAGGGTGGTGGCCAGGCCCCAGAAGGGAGGGTCTGCTGCCCTTGCTGCGCAGCGTCGGCGAGACGAGGCAGGCACACGGCCGCGCGCACCGCTCTTGTACTGACGACGGCCCACGATCCCCTTTTTCCCAGGCGCCTCCCCCTTCCTACTACTTGCTCGCTGAGGGGCTGCTGAGGGGCTGTCGTACTACCAGCGCGCTCAGAGGGGGGGGCGGCACGTGGGAGTGTGGTGCGCTCCCAGCAGGACGTTCCTCGAGCTCTCCCCAAGTGTAATAAGCTTGACGCTCCCTGGACGGTGCTGACGCTCCCCTGGGCGTCCTTCACATGGTTTGAGGGCGCTCGAGGGTGGAGCTCGCGCACAGGGAAGAGCGAGCGACCCCGCAAGCACGAATGTCAACGACGATGAGCGTCGAGCAGCAGCAGTGCGAGTCCGACGGTGAAGGCGGCTCGAGTAAACAAGGCAGAACAGGGCCCGGCCACCTCCACCTCTGCGAGCCGCAGCAGCATATCCCCCCAACGGGAGCGCACGCGGTGGTGGTGGCCGGGCGACCTGAGCAGGAGCAGCAGCAGCAGCTGGAGCCGCCGTCCCCCACGGCGTCGTGGTCCAGCTCCTCATCGCGCCGCAGCTTGGCCCAGAAGCTCCACAGCCTCTTCTCCCGCCTGCTGGACGAGGTTCTCCGCCAGGACTGGATCGAGGTGCGCTGGTGCCTGCTGGACCTACCACTCTGTTTGCAGGATCCGGCTTGGCGCGGGCAGGGCATCCTCGAGGCGAGGCGTGCCACCTACCGCGCGTGCGGCACTGGCCCTGCCTCTTGCGCAGCACCTCGGTCCCTGGATCAAGTGGGCCGTGTACGACGCGCTGCTGTCGCTGCTGGTGAACCTGCTGGCCCACAAGAGCACGCTGGCCCGCTCGGTCTTTGTGCTGGTCGGGTGGATGTGAGGGGCGTGCCAGCAGCGAGCTGCACGGCAGCAGCAGCACCACAGCAGGCGCCAGTGCAACCTGCGGCGACCCGCGCCGCAGCGGCTGTGGTGACGCCCGCGGTGCAGCAGGACAAGGACGGAGGCGCAGGCGCAGCGACGGCGGCGCGGCGGGAGCCTTGGCGCGGTCATCGCAGCACGCGTGCGTGTGGAGGGATCCGTGCAGTTGCTTTGGGGGGGAGCACACGCAGGTATTGCGCGCTAGCAGGGCGCTGGTGCGGCTTGGTTGGACCAGGGACAGAGAGCAGCAGCGGCGGCAGCGGAGAGGAGAGGTGCTCCCATGCCTTCGCCTCGGCATTTTTGGGGGCGCACCCACGACCGGGTCGCCCTGCGCGTGGCTTGACGAGCGCCGTCGCGCTTGCGGCGTTGTGATGACGAGGAGGAGAGGCTGGCAAACCTGCGCCGGCGCTGACGCGCGGATTGCATTCTTGGGAGGGTGGCGAGTGAGAGTGACCGAACACCCGCAGGCTGTGAGTGCCTGCACCCGCGTGGGCAGGGGCTGAGCGATCTGCTTGGGATGCGTGCGTGTGCTCGAGAGCCGGTGGCCCCTCCTTGCGTCAGGGCGCTCCGGACGCTATTTGATTCCTTCGGACCCTGGCGCGGCTCTTTGTTGGAGTCTGGGCCGTGCTGGTTTGCGTTTCGTTTCGCCCTGTTTTGCTCTGCAATCATCCGGACCATGCAGCGCGCACAGCGCGCCCGTCAGCGTGAGCTTCAGCTTGTGGCTCCACCACCAGCAGGAGGCCGAGGGCCCAAGCTTTCAGGGCGGACCTGGTGCAGAGACGACGCGTTTGGCGCAGGCGCTCGCGCCGTGCAGGAGCATCGGTCCACCCCTCAGCGGGTGCAGGAGCAGCCAGAGCGCTGCATACAGGCTGGCTTGGTGCTGTGAGGACCTCACAGTGTTTAGGCCCCCTGGAGTCTGCGAAGTGGATTAAGTTTCCCTGACCATGCGCCAAACGGCCGGAATCCAAAATGCAAAGGGGGCTGTCGCGCGGGGCGGGGGCGCAGGAGCGGCGCTGGAGGCGCGGGCGCGGGCGCGGGCTGCAAAGCGCGCGAGGAGCGCTCTCGGACGCCGCTCGCGGCTCCTCCTGAGGTGGACGGG
>VFQP010003051.1_pt1 | contig 17610 bp, 12 predicted proteins | sample 3512351 | NCBI WGS metagenome assembly VFQP01 (sample SAMN10412372, study PRJNA504923) | tailings metagenome | isolation source: Relicate 1 Philex TSF1 revegetated site | place: Philippines: Tuba, Benguet | collected 2017-08-29
GCCAGAATCGCCCGCCGGGTCGGATCGGCCAGTGCCGCAAAGGTGAGACTGAGGGGGTCTGGAGCGTTCAGCATTTCACTACTTGGTTAATTAACCTAGTAGCTTTATACATCGAAATGCGCCGAGCCGTCAAGCTAAAAGAGCGAGAGCTTAGTCCCAGCCGCCGCCTAGGGATTTGTAGAGTTGGACGAGAGCTAGAAGCTCGTCGCGTTGCGTGCGGGCCAGGTTTAGCTCCGCGGTGAAGAGGTCGCGGTCGGAATCCAAGGCGTTCAGAAGGGTGTCGACGCCGCCGCGGTAGCGGAGGTAGGCCAGGCGGGAACGATCCTTGAGGGTGTTCACCAACAGGTTCTGCTGGGTGAGGATCTCTTTGACTCGCTGGTATTGGACCAGGCTGTCGGAGACCTCGCGGAAACTCGATTGGATGGCGCGTTCGTATTGCACAAGCGCGGCTTCTTGATTAGCTTTCGCTATGGAGACGTTGGCACCCAAACGGCCAGCTTGGAAGATCGGCTGCGTCAGTTGGTGAGTAACGTTCCAGATTGCCGTAGGACCGGTCCAGAGGCGCGACAAGGCGTTGCTTTGGAAGCCGGACGAACTGGTGAGCGCAATCCGCGGGAAGTACGCGGCCTTCGCGACGCCAATCTGCGCATTGGCCGAGATAAGGTCCTGTTCGGCGGCGCGGATGTCGGGGCGACGTTCCAGAAGTGTGGAAGGAAGCCCAGTGGGAATTTCCTTCGGCTGCCTCTGCTCGACCAGCGAAGCACCGCGGGGAATGCTCGCGGGAGGCTGGCCCAACAGAAGACTCAGCCGGTTCTCCGTCTGCTCAATAGCGCGTTCGAGGTCCGGAATGGACTGCGCCGCGCTGTAGACGAGCTGTTCGGCCTGTCGCACATCCAGCAACGTCGCGACACCGCCTTTCTGGCGGACCTCGATCAGTCGCAAGGACTCTTGCCGAGTCGCAACAGTGCGCTTGGCGATCGCCAATTCCAAGTCGAGCTCGCGCAGGGTAAAGTAAGTAGCCGCAACGTCGGACACCAATGTAGTGATGACGGCCTTGCGATTTTCCTCGGCGCTAAGAAGCTCCGCGCGAGCCGACTCCGTGGCGCGGCGAAGCCGTCCCCAGAGGTCGAGTTCAAAGGTCAGCAAATTGAGGCCCGTGCTGCCGAAGTTCCTCTCTTGCGCCACCGTCGGGGGAAGTGGAAAGGCGCCGGTACGAGAGTTGCGCAGCGTTGTGATGTCAGCGGTAGCGCCAACGTTCGGGATCTGATTGGCGCGAGTCACGCCCAGGTTGCCGCGAGCGGCGTTGACTCGCGCGACCGCAAGCCGCAAGTCGTAGTTATCTTTGAGGGCCGTTTGGATGAGCTTGCGCAGTTCCTCGTCCTGGAAGAGGTCAAACCACTTCGTATTGGCCAAAGACTCAGCCGTCGGCTGTGGCAGCGGCGCAGGCGCGCGGAAAACCGGCATCGAGGGCGTCGCGGGTCTGGAGTAGTTCTCGCCGACTTTGCAGCTTGTAAGCGTGATGAGGAGGAGAGCTATCCAGCGCATTAGGCTTGCTCCTTTTTTTCGACAAAGCCCTGGATCACGACGTAGAAGACCGGGGTTAGGAATAGACCAAAGAAGGTCACGCCAAGCATCCCGAAGAAGACGGCGGTGCCGAGCGATTGTCGCATTTCGGCGCCCGCGCCCTGGGCACGCACCAGCGGCAACACGCCGAGGATGAAGGCGAAGCTGGTCATCAGAATCGGCCGCAGGCGCAGGCGGCAAGCTTCGATGGCAGCCTCAAAGCGATTGCGTCCTTCGTCCTGCAATTGGCGTGCGAATTCCACTATGAGGATTGCGTTCTTGCAGGCAAGGCCAACCAAAACCACGAAACCAATCTGCGTGAGGATGTTGTTATCGAAATTCCGCAACCAGACGCCGCCAATGCCACACATTAAGCACATGGGGACGATGAGGATGATGGCCATCGGCAAGGACCAACTTTCGTACTGAGCGGCAAGAGTCAGATATACGAAGAGGACGCAGAGAGGGAAGATGAAGAGCCCCGCGTTGCCGGCGAGTTTTTGCTGGTAGGCGAGGTCCGTCCATTCGATGGAGAATCCTTCGGGCAACTTCTCCATTGCGAGACGCTCCATCACTTCAAGGCTCTGGCCGGAACTGAAGCCGCGCGCGGTGTCGCCGTTGATGTCGGCGGCGGGGAAGAGGTTGTAGCGGATGACACGATCGGGGCCAGTAGTCTCCCGGACATCGACAACCGAACCCAAAGGTACCGCGCCGCCTTGGCGGTTGCGTGTCTTTAGCTTCGCAATATCCGAAGGATCGTCGCGGAACTGCGGCGCTGCTTGTGCTGTGACGCGGAAGGTGCGGCCAAAGAGATTCAGTTCATTGACGAAGACGGAACCGAGATTGATCTGTAAGGACTCGAAGACGTTGGACAATGGCACGTCAAGCATCTTCGCCTTGGCGCGGTCGACTTCCGCGTACAGTTGCGGCGTGGAAGCTCGGAAGGTACTAAAAACCTGCACCAAACCGGGTTCGGCGCGGGCGGCGTCAATGAGGCCGTCAGTGGCAGCTTGCAGTGCTGCGGGACCGAGGTTCTGGCGGTCCTGAACTTGCAGTTTAAATCCGCCGCCGGTGCCCAGGCCGCGAACGGGCGGAGGTGGAATCACGACCACGACAGCGTCCTCAATGGCGCTCAACTTAGCGCGGAGGTCGTTGATGATGACGGGTCCGGAGCGGCCAGATTTGATGCGCTGTTCGAAGGGTTCGAAGGCGGGGAACATGGCGCCGGCGTTGGTGGCATTCGTGCGGGTGGCGCCCGAGAAGCCGACGAAGTTCACGGTGCTCTTTACGCCGGGCACGGTAAGTGTAATGTCGGAAACCCGGCGCATCACCTCGTCGGTGCGTGTGAGCGAAGCGCTATCGGGCAATTGCACGGAGATGATGGCGTAACCCTGGTCCAGTTGGGGAATGAAGCCTTCCGGGGTAGCGCGGAACAAGAAGACGGTAAGCACAATGAGGCCACCGTAGAGGAAAAGAGCGAACTTGTTGCGCCGGATCAGGACGCCCACAGCATTGGCGTAAGCTGGCGTGACGCGATCAAAGGCGGCGTTGAAGGTGCGGAACACAAAACCAAAGAGCTTGTCCCAGAGCTTTGCGAACCAATCCTTGCCGGCGTGCTTGTCTTTGATCAGGATGGCGCCAAGAGCGGGACTGAGGGTCAAAGAAACAAAGACCGAGATGAGTGTGGAGACGGCGATGGTGAGCGCAAACTGGCGATAGAACTGGCCCGAGATTCCGCCAAGGAAAGCCGTGGGAACGAAGACCGCGGCCAGCACAAGGCCGACGGCGACGACAGCGCCCGAGACTTCGCTCATCGCGCGCCGCGTGGCGGCAAGCGGCGCCATACCGTCGTGGATATGGCGCTCAATGTTCTCAACCACGACAATGGCGTCATCCACTACGATGCCGATGGCGAGCACAAGACCAAAAAGCGTGAGGTTGTTCAGCGAGAAGCCCAGCAGAGACATGACGCCGAAGGTGCCAATGAGGGAAACGGGAATCGCCAGCAGGGGAATTAAGCTTGCGCGCCAGGATTGTAGAAAGAGCATCACGACGAGCACCACGAGTATTACGGCTTCATAAACTGTGTCGCGAACGGAGTCAATGGACTCCTGGACGAAGATCGTTGGATCGTACACAACACGATAGGCGAGGCCCTTGGGGAAGTTTTGGCCCAGGCGGGCCATGTTGTCCTTGACTTCTTTCGCGGTGGCAAGGGCATTGGAGCCAGGGCGTTGTTGGATGACCATAGCGACGGCGGCTTTTCGCCGTTCTTTGGGAAACTGCACGTAGCTATTGACGGAGTAGTCGAGAGCGCCAAGCCGCACATCGGCGACATCTTGCAAGCGAACAATGCGGCCGCCTTCACCGGTCTTGACTACGATCTCCCGAAACTGATCTTCTTCGGTGAGGCGCCCGAGGGTGCTGACGCTGAGTTGGAAAGCTAACGGCGTTGCAGTGGGTTGCTGGCCTACAACGCCGGCGGCGACTTGTACGTTCTGTTCGCGTAACGCCTGCACCACTTCGCCGGCAGTTAGGTTGAGGCCGGCGAGTTTGCCCGGATCGAGCCAGATGCGCATGCTGAATTCGCGCGCTCCAACCACTTGAACCGAGCCGACGCCGTCGAGACGCCGCAGCGTGTCGAGGACTTGGAGAGTGGCGTAGTTGGAGATGTAGAGCTGATCCAGAGTGTTGTCCGGCGATAGCAAGTGGACCACCAGGAGCAAGTCGGGTGAACTCTTTTCCGTAGTGATGCCGATGCGCGTGACCTCCTGCGGCAGACGTGCCTGAGCAATGGCGACCCGGTTCTGGACAAGGACCTGAGCTTTGTCGAGATCCGTACCGAGCTTGAAAGTGATCGTGATTTGGAGGCGGCCATCGGTGGTGGCCTGTGAGGACATGTAGAGCATGTCTTCGACACCGTTGATCTCCTGTTCAATGGGAGAGGCAACGGTGTCGGCGATGACCTGGGGGTTCGCGCCAGGATAAACGGCGGTGACGACGACGGTGGGTGGTACGACCTCTGGGTACTGCGCAATGGGAAGGTTGAAATAAGCCAGCGCGCCGACGATCAGGATTACGATCGATATCACGGAGGCGAAAATTGGGCGCGAGATGAAGAACTGCGCAATGCCCGTCTCCTGTTGTGACGTCGGCTGGAGAGGCTTAGGGGAATCTGGAACGATCATTATTGCGCACCATTCGCGGGCGCGCTTTGCGCCTTGACCTTCGCACCCGGACGGACGCGTTGGATGCCCGCGACGATGACCCGGTCCGTGGGGCTTACCCCTTTGCGCACGATGCGCAGCCCCTCATGCAAGGGGCCGAGTTCAACGGGGTGCATGGCGACGATGGATTCGTTGTTTACGACATAGACAAACTTCTGCCCAAGGTTCGAGCCGACCGCTTCGTCGGGGATGAGCGTGGCACTAAATTTGCCACTGCCTTGGAGACGTACACGGACAAAGAGGCCTGGGGTGAGAGAGAGATCGCGATTAGGAACTCGGGCGCGGCCCTGTATGGTTGAAGTGTTAACGTCCAGGCGATTCTCGACGAAGTCCATGACACCTTTATGCGGGAAGCCCTCTTCATCGGAAAGACCAATGAGAACGGGATTGTTGACGTCACGGGAACTGGGTCGCTCGCCGCTCTTGGCCAGGCGGGTGTACTTTAGGTAGGCGCGTTCATCGGCTTCGAAGTAGACATGGATGGGATCCATCGCCACCACGGTGGTAAGCAAGGTGGCCTGCGCGGAGCCACCGCTGATGAGGTTGCCAGCGCTGGCTAAGTGGCGGCTGGCTCGGCCGGCGATGGGCGAGGTGATGCGAGCAAAACCAAGGTTTAACTCGGCGGATTGAACGCGGGCCCGAGCGGCTTCTATGGAAGCGCGCGCTTCAATGACGGCGGCGTTGGCGGTTTCAATGCGGGCGCGTGAAGCCTCGACGTCAGCTTTAGCGGCGAGGTTCGCCTGCTCGGCGTTGTCGAGTTCTTGTTGTGTGATGGCTTGGTCCTTGGCAAGTGGCTTGAAGCGTTCGAAATCGAGTTGGGCCTTGGTCTGGTTCGCTTGGGATTGCAGGAGCTGGGCGCGGGCTTGCGTGACTTGGGCCTGAGCTTGGGTAAGACGGCTGGTGGCTTCGGCCACGCCAGCTTTGGCTTGGTCCAACGCGGCTTGGAAGGGACGCTGGTCGATGATGAAAAGTAAGTCGCCCTTTTTTACGATCTGACCATCGCGGAAGTGGATAGAGCTCAAAAAGCCAGTGACTTGGGAGCGAATTTCGACTTCTTCGAGAGGCGCTACGCGACCGACATAATCGTCCCATTCATTCAGTTCTTTTTGGACTGGAGTCGCGACAGTGACCGAAGGGGGGGCGGCGGGCGCTGGCGAGGAATTGCTGGCGCAAGCAGAGAGAAGGGCGAAGAGAAGGGCAAGCAGGCCAGCTCGCGGGTAGAGCGTCACAAAGTTTTTGATGAAACAAGTTTAAAAAAGGATGCGCGAGAATCTGAGTTCAAAGTTTGACGTTTATTTGCGCGGACTGGGGCTTAAACAAGTGAAGGGCGCAAGCGGCACCCGGAAACGAATAGGAGGACAGATGAATAAATTTATTTTGACGCTTGTAGCGGCGTCGTTCGTGTTGCTCGGTGATGCATCACTGAAGCAGGCTCTAGGTTTGAATATGGATCAGGCGCGTACTGTCGATGAGATTCAGAAGAAGCACCAAAAGCCCTATATCGCCAAGCGGCATGAGTTGACGAACAACGAGCGATGGCTGCGGGCGGCGAAGGTAAAGAACGATTCGAAGAAGGTCGCCGAACAGGAAGTAATTGTGCAGCGTCTGGCCGCCGAGTTCAAGGCGATTCAGATGAGCGAGGACGCCGAGATCCGCAAGGTCTTAAATCCCGAACAGAACCGGAAGTTCGATGAGTACCTGAAGCTGCGCCAGGAGATGAAGGGCGCTTCGCGGGACGCCCGGTATTTCAACTAAATGAAAAGGCCGGTTGGCGTTATGCCAACCGGCCTTTTCCCTTGCCCTTGGATTTAGAACGACAAGCGGCCCGTGAATTGGACTTGGCGGGGGGTCCAGTAGGATTGCTGCAACTGCTGGATACCCGTGGAGGCATCGGGGTTCACCATACCTTGGATGTTGAAGGCGTTGAAGGCGTCGATGTTGAAGCGCAGCTTCCAACGTTCGGTGATGGCGAACTCCTTGTAGAGCGAGATATCGCTCTGGAAGTTCTTGGGTCCTTGAAGGACCATGGCGTTGTAGGGATTCACGCCGGCGGGGCCGGGCGAATAGGCAGTGAGCACCGTTTGGCCGTTGGCCAAGGTAACGGGCACATTGTTGTTGCCGAACTGGGCGGTGCCAGGAGTGTTGTTGATGGGCGCCAGGTATGGCACGTAGTCCGACGGAACGCCTTGGACGCCACGGCTGGCGGCGTTGATGACCGTGGGCGGCAGGTAGCCGTTGAACCACATGAAGGCCTCGCGGCAGACTCCGGAACGGCAATCGGTGACGGGCTGCGAGTTCTTGTACATTTTGATAGGGCTGGTGGCGCCGAAGTTGGTGTTGCCTACTTGGAAGGCTTGGGAAACCATGGTGCCGACGAAAGCGATTTGGTAGCCGCCGACCAAGGCATTCAGGAAGCGGTTGCTATTGCCTAGGAACTTCTTGCCCTTACCGAAGGGAACGTCGACGATGCCATTGAAGGTAAAGCGATGGAGCGGGATCGCCGTGTCGGGGCGGTAGTTCTGCCAGCGGTTGAATTCGCGGCTGGGCTCAAACTGCGTGCCGACATCCATACCTTGCGGGATAGCGCCGGGGGCGAAGTTGGCGGCGGGGAAAAGCGTGTTGTCGCGGAAGGTGTTGCCACCTACGCGGAAGGCGCGGGAATAGACATAGAAGGCTTGGTATCCAATGCCTTTACGGAAGGGGCGCTGGTAGTTAAACTGCAGCGCGCTGTCGTTGGAGAAACCGTACTTAGTGGATTGCGTGATGGCGCCCCAGGTGCGGTTGTCGTATGGACGGGTGGCGACGTTGGCGAAGGTGCCCGTGGGCGGGATCGTGCCCGTGGTGGTCTGCCAAACATACGCGGAGGGAGCGTTGTTGATCAGGTAGTTTTGATCCAGATTTTCGCCGTGGGTGAAGACGTAAGAAATGCGGAAGACCGAGCCATCGCGGAAGGGTTGCTCGATGGTCATGTTGGCTTCACGAACGCGCGCCGGAGGATAGTTCTGAGCGGCCACTGTGCCGGTGCTGATACCCGGAGGCAGCGCATTGATCGAGTTAGTGTTCACGACATTCTGCGTATTGACACCAGTGATCGTCGTGAGTGGGCTACGCAGCAGATAGTTGGGCAAGCCATCCGGAGACTGGTTGGCGGCATTGAAGTTCTGCGAGTAGCCGGCAGTGAAGGGATAGCTGGCCGTCAAGTAGCGGATGGAGTTGCGGACGGGAACGGGATAAATGTACTCGCCGTAGCCGCCGCGGATGACGGTGCCACCGCGGCCGAAGGACGGGGTGTAGGCAAAGCCGAGGCGCGGCATGATGTTCCAATTCGCGCTATACATGCCACGGGAGGGCATGCCACCTTCCTCCATGGTTTGGAACTTGACGCCCAGGTTGCGCAGGTTCGTGATGAGCGCGGGGTGGGTAAGACCTTCGTTGACGTAGTAGTCGAGACCACGCGGCAGGGAAAGCGCGTTGTTCTTGATGTCGAAAGCGACCATGTAATCCTGCTTGGCGTAGGCGGCCGGGTGGGCTTCCCAGCGAAGACCAAGATTGATGGTCAGCCGCTGATTGACTCGCCAGTTGTCCTGAATGTAGGAGTCGTATTCAATCAGCCAGCAGTTGTTGAAGGGCGCGTTGCGGTTCTGCGAGAAGCTATTGGCCGCTCCCAGGAAGAAGTCCGCATCGGCGTAGCCGGTGTTGGGACGGGCGCCGAAGTTTGCACCCGTGGCGGGGTCGTAAAGCGCAGTGGCTAGGTTGCTATAGGCGATCTGATTGGGCGAGCGGTCCGACATATAGCCGAACTTCTCGTGGCGCACGCGAATGCCAAATGCGAGCTGGTGCTTGCCGGCGATCTTGTTGAAGTTCTGGTCGAGCGTAGTCAGGCGCTGGCTCATGCCGTAATTCCATTGCGAACCGCCGTAGGGCATGAGGAGGTTGGCGCCGATGGCGGGGAAGCCGATCTGGCCGAAGTTATCCGGCAGTCCGAACTGAGCCGAGTAATTCTTTTGCGAGGCTTCGTTGCCTTCAACGTACATGCGCTGCCACTGCATGCTGAGGATGGTTTCCGAGAAGAGAGTGGGAGAGTAAGTTTTGGAGTAGCCGAGCGCGCCGCTGATGGTTTGGATCGGGATGCGCTGGTAGCCGGTGGCGCCTTCGGGCAGATCGGCGCTGGCGACGTTGGCCGGCGACGCGGAGGGATAGTTGCGCAGGGCCTGTTGTTGCTGGTCGATTTCGGTGAAGCGGAAGTACATGCGATTCTTGTCATCGAAGACGTGGTCGAGGCGCGTGGTGTAATTCGGCACCGTTTGCGAAGTGGGGTTCTGGCCGTTCAAGTTGAAGTTGACCAGGGGATTGTCGTTGGAGGTCGGCGTGGGCGTGGCCCCATAGAGTATGCGCGCCAGCGGACTGATACGGCTCATGGGGATCTGGTTATTGGGGAACGGAGTACGCAGATAGTTGTTCTCGCGGCTCTGCGTTGAATTCGGGTCGTAGAGCTGCTGGAGCAGGTTGGCGCTGTTGACTAAACCGGAGAAGTCGCCCTGGCGCATGGCCATGGTGGGGACGCGCATCAACTGCTGCGCGGAGCGGCGCAGGGAGAAGCGTTCGTAGGCGAAGAAGAAGAAGGTGCGGTTCTTGCCGTTGTAGATTTTGGGAATCCAGATGGGGCCACCTATGGAGCCGCCGAATTCGTTACGGATGAGAGGAGGCGCCTTGAAGTCGGCTGGATCCTGACGGGCGCGCGCGATACCGAAGTAGTTGTTGCGGGCGGTTTCAAAGAAAGAGCCATGGAACTCGTTGGTGCCGGACTTGGTGGTGAGAATCACGGTGGCCGGAGTGGCGAACTGGGCGCTGGAGTTCATAGTCTCGAAGCGGGCTTCTTAGACGGAGTCGGGATCGGGAAGAGTGGCTTGGGCGGAGTTGGATTCACCTCCGAAGTTGCGATTGGTCATAGGCGCGCCGTCCTGGGAGTATTCCATTCCTTCTTGCATGAGGCCGTTGGCGCGGGTACCGCCACCTTCCAGACCGGGTACGGTGTTCTGGGCGAGGCCGAGAACGTTGCGGCCATTTTGCGGCAACTGCTGGATGCGAGCGGCGTCGAGTTGGGTATTGACCGTGCCGCTATCGTAGGTAGCGAGCTGTAGAGTTTCCCCGGAGATGGTGATCTTCTCGCTGACATCGCCGACCGTGAGCTGGGGGTTGATGACGAGGACTTGGCCGTTCTGGAGAGTGACGTTTTGCTCGGACTTCTTCATGCCAGCGGCGCCAAAGGTGAGCTTGTAGCTGCCGGCGGTAAGACCTTTGATGGCGTAGAAACCGCTGTCGTTGGCAGTGGTCTCAGTGATGATGCTGGTGCCGACATTGGTGGCTTGAATGGTGGCGCCGGGGAGGGCGGAGGAACTTGCGTCTTACACCGTACCTTGGATGGTGGCGGCGCCGGATTGAGCGAAGAGCCCAGGGAGAGTAAATGCTGTGAGGCAGGTAATGCGGAACGCCGCCAGCAATGTGCGACTCGATAGATTCATGTGAAACCCCTCAAAAGTCATTCCAGACTTTGGCGGCCTTCTTACCGCTAGCCGATCTGCCGGAACGACGGCGCGAGCATATCACACTCGAAAGGTGGTCCGTTTGCTAGGATGGGCAGCGTTGTTACGAGTCTGTTTCATCGTTGGACTGTCATCGCTATGGGCCTGGAATGCGGCGGCGCAGGAGTGCGCAGCTTGTCACCGCGAGATCTGGGAGAGCTACCAGAGGACAGGGATGGGGCGCTCTTTCTACAAGCCCACGGCGGGGAAGATGGTGGAGGATTGGGCGGAGAAGAACAGCTATTTTCATGAGCCATCGCGGAGCTACTTCCAAATGCTGCTCCGGGGCGGGCAGTTCTTCCAGCGGCGGCATCAGTTGGATGCGCAAGGGCGAGAGATCAACGTGATGGAGAAGCGCGTCGATTACGTCTTGGGGTCGGGGAACCATGCACGGACATACCTGCATCGGACGCAGCAAAACCAATTGGTGGAACTGCCATTGGGTTGGTATGCCGAGAAGGGCGGCTATTGGGCGATGAACCCCGGCTATGATCGCGCGGATCATGCCGGGTTCCGGAGACCGATCACCTACGACTGCATGTTCTGCCACAACTCGTATCCGAAGATTCCAACAGCTGGCGAGAAGTGGGTAGGTAATGCCGCCTATGAGGGGGATTTGCCGGGAGGAATCGGATGCGAGCGATGCCATACAGGGGCTCCGCAACACGCGAAGCTTGCGGCGAGCGGGAAGGCGACAGCGGCGGCGGTGCGGTCGGCAGTGTTGAATCCGAAACGGCTGAGCGGGGAACGGCAGTTAGAGCTGTGCATGTCGTGCCACTTGGAGACGACAAGCTTTCCGCTGCCGAATGCGCTACCGAAGCATGGCCGGGGGCCGTTCTCGTTCCGGGCAGGAGAGGCTTTGGCAGACTTTATTCTGAATTTCGATCATGCGCCGGAAGCGGGAAGAGGAGAGAAGTTCGAGATCGTGAACGCCGGATACCGGATGCGGCAGTCGGCTTGTTATCTGAAGAGCGCGGGGAAGATGACATGTACAACTTGTCACGATCCCCATGGGGTTTGGCGGGCGCCAAATGCTTCGTGCACGCAGTGCCATTCGAGTGGGATGAGCGCGCGGGCGGATCATGCGACAGGTGGCGATTGTGTGCAGTGCCATATGCCGAAGCGGCGTACTGAGGATGTGATCCATGTGGTGATGACGGATCACAAGATTGTGAAGCGGCCACCGGCGGGGAATCTCTTGGCGGAGTTGGCCGAGCGGCACGATGAGTATCGTGGTCCGGTGGCTTTGTATTATCCAGAGCTGCTGACGGGGGCGGAGGGGGAGTTGTATCTAGCGCTAGCGCAGGTGAAGCAGAAGAGCAATTTGAAGGCGGGCATTGCACAGTTGACGCGGGCAATCCAAAAGAATGCGCCGGCGCGGGCGGAGTGGTATTTGGACTTGGGCGAGGCGTTGGAGAACGATGGACGAGTAGGCGATTCGTTGCGGTGGTATCGCGAAGGGGTGCGGCGGGATGGCTCGGCGCCTGCGTTGCTGCGATTGGGGACGGCGTTGCGGCGAGCAGGCAGAAAGGCGGAGGCGTTAGGGACGTTGCAGCGGGTAGCGAAGATGGCGCCGGAGCGGGCAATTGTTTGGCATGAATTGGCATTGGCGCAAAGGGCGGCGGGGGATGTGGCGGGCGCAATGGCTTCGATTGGGAAGGCGTTGGAACGAGACGCGGAGATGCCGGAGGCGCACAACAATTTGGGCGGGTTAGTGGCGGCGAGCGATGCCGCGCGGGCGGAGGCGGCGTTCCGGGAAGCGATACGAGTAAAGCCGGATTATGCCGATGCCAGGGGGAACTTGGCTCGGTTGTTGGCGGGGACGGGTCGATCGGAAGAGGCGCGGCTGGAGTTTTTGGAGGCTTTGCGATTGCAGCCTAGGGATACAGCGGCGCGCTATGATTATGCCGTTTTGTTAGGGAAGGCGCGGCAGTACGATGAAGCGCAGAAGCAGTTGGAGGAGACCGTGCGGGTGGATGGGTCGGCTTGGGAGGCACGGGAGTTGCTAGCGGATTTGATGGCGGCGCGGGGGCAGGCGGGCTTGGCGGTGGCGGAGTATGAAAAGGTGTTGGCACAGCGGCCGGATGTAGCGCGAGCGCGGCTGGGATTGGCGGCAGCACTGGCGACGATTGGAAACCGGGAGCGGGCCATCGCGGAGTTGCGCAAGGTGAGCGCAGGCCGGGACGCGGAGGTGCGGGCCAAGGCGGCGGAGATGTTGCAGCAGTTAGGGGTACTACCTTGAGGCTTCCTGGCGCGAGGGCAGGCTGACGCCGGCGAGCGCGAGTTTTGGGTTCGTTAGGAAGGCGATGCCGGTGGCTCCCAAAGGGATGCCGTTTTCGATGGGGCTCCAGGTGCGGCCGTGATCGCGGGAGCGGTAGATGTACGAGGAGACTCCGGCGAGGGCGAGGCGGTTATTGGCCGCGAGTTCCCAGACGGGCGCGTTGCCGAGGTTGGGTGCGAATGGGAGATTGGCGGCCGACCAGCCAGCATTGGCTTCGTTTGTTTGGTGGATGCCGCCGGGGTTGTGTCCGGAGAGGAGAGTCTCCCCTGAGCTAGCCAGAGCAAGCGGCAGGACATTGCCGACTTTGGTCCAGATCTTTAATTGGGGTTCCAACTTGAATAGACCGTTGCGGTAGAGAGCAGCGTGGAGCGCACCTCGATGGAAGACCATGCTGAATATCTGCGATTGCTGGGGGAGGCCGCTCGATAGTGGTTGCCAAGTTCGGCCGTTGTCGGTACTGGCGAACACACCTTGGGCGTCCGTGCCGGCGTAGACGACGCCTTGGTGGGCGGCTAGAGAACGGGCATAGCGGAACGGCGCCGCCGTAGGTTGCCAATGGAGGCCGGAGTCGCCGGAGCGGAGCAGGCCGGCCTGGTCCGTGCCCGCGAAGACGTGATTTCCCGAGACGATGAGGCTCAAGGCGCGAACTGCGGGATACGCGAGCTGCCAGGAATTGGCTTCGTTTCGCGAGATGTAGATGCCATGGTCCGTGGCCGCGAGATAAGAGGCTCCGGATACGGCGAAGGCGTTGACGCGGGCCGACTTGGGTAAGCCTGAGCTCGAGTTCGTCCAGGTAGCGCCTTGGTCCGCGCTGCGATAGACCGCGAAGTTCTGCGCAAGAAGGGAAGTGGCGAGGAAGATTGCGGTGTAGAGCATTTTCTCTGTGTTTAGACTACTCCTTCCGGGGTTGCGCCATTCCGGCGAGGACGTCCTGGAAGCGTTCCAGGAGGCTGTTGACGCGCTTGGGGTCCATGCTGGAGAGCAGGGGGCTGGGGCCGTGGGCTTGTTGGAACATGGCATCGGCTTTGGCTTGGTTGGCGCTGACATCACGGATGGCTTCGGCGCGGGCGAAGTAATCGCGGATGGCGTGGTAGTCCTTCAAGGCAGCGGCGGCTTCGCGGGCGAGGCGGAGGCGCATCTGAGTGAAACGCATCCAACGCTTTTCGAGATCGGGATTGCCGAAGTCGTTGGCCATGTCCATTTCGGCGCGGGTTTCATAGGCTTGGGCACGCTTGAGTTGGAAGGAAGCGAAGACCCAGCGATCGAAAAGAGGTTCCACGGCGGCGACTAGGGGGCCGTAGTCTTTGCGTAGAGTGGCTTCGTAGGCGCGAAACTCTTCGGCGACAGCGGGGGCGTTGGCGAAGAGTGTTTCGGGGGAGGCCGAGAGGCCGTGGGTGAAGGCGTTGCGGGCGGAGGCGGCTTTGCCGAATTCCGTGCGCGGGCCGGTGGACTTCTGAGCGTTGGCTTGATTGGCCAGAATTTGCTTGGTCGTGGACATCGTTTTGTTTCCTTTGCGGCTTGAGTTAGGCAAAAACCTCCCGGCGCGAAGATGGCGCACGGGAGGCTTTGACGAAACCAAGGTACACACCGTGGAGCAGGAGTTTGCAGGATCTGGCGCGCAAGTCATTGAAGGGGATGGGAATATTTATTTTTTTCGGCAGCGAACGGTGGGGAAGATGTCTGCGAGAGTTTGGCCCCAAGTGATTTGGCATGCCAGTTGCATCCGTGAGGCTCATGTCATGTGTATTTTTTGATGTTGGGCGTGGATGCTACGCGGATGCGGGATAGTAAAGGCGATGCGAATACTCTTAGGGATTTTGATGCTTGTGTTGGGCGCCGGTGCGGAGGTGGTGACGGCGGTGCCCGAATTGGATTTTCAAAAATACTCCGGGACCTGGTATGAGATTGCGCGGCTGCCGAATCGCTTTCAAAGCAAGTGCGTGGGGAACGTGACGGCGACGTATTCCCTGCGTGAAGATGGGAAGCTGCGTGTGGTGAATGCGTGCAAAGAGGCTAATGGGAGAGTGAAGCGGGCGGAGGGGCGGGCGAGGCTAGCCAGTGCGAAGGGACCGAAGAGCAAGCTCAAGGTGACGTTCTTCTGGCCTTTTTATGGGGATTATTGGGTGATCGATTTGGATGCGCAGTATCGTTGGGCGGTGGTGGGCACTCCGGACCGGAAGTATTTTTGGATTTTGAGCCGGACGAAGGCGCTGCCGGCGGAGACGGTGGAGCGTATTTTAGGCAGGGCGCGGGCGCAGGGGTTTCAGTTGGATGGGCTGGTGCGGACGGTGCAGGAGTGAGGGGGAACGGCTGAGATTCTTGTAGTGTCGAGGGGAGATCTCCAAAGCATGCCCTCGTCTTACGCGTCAAATCAGGTTGGCCGATATTAGTCCCACGATTTCGGTATGCCATCTAGGGAAACAGTCAAAACCAATTGTGTTTGTTGGAAGGGTTGGTAGCCGCAGAGAAGATCCGAGCTTCGAGACTAGACAACTGTTGTCAGATATGACAACATTTCATTAGCTGGACGCCAACCATACCCGATGGCCGAGACCCGAAACACACGACCGATCTCATGGATAAAGGCAGCACTTAAGGATTTTGGGAAGTTTCCAGAGCGGGCGCAAACCATTTGCTTGAATGCACTCACAGTTGCCGCTGAAGGCGGGAAGCCAGATGTAGCGAAGCCGCTACACGGGCTGGGCTCCGGGGTGATGGAAATTGCCCTTCCCTTTGATGGCAGTGCATACCGTGTCGTTTATGCATTGCAGATCGGAAGCGAGATCTGGGTCATCCATGCGTTCCAGAAAAAGTCAACGCATGGCGTCAAGACACCGCTGCGTGAAATTGAATTGATTCGGGACAGGCTGAAGAAGCTGAAAGAGGAACTGCAATGAAGAATCGGAGCGAAATTGAATTGGTTCGTGGCAGCGGGAACGTCTTCCGGGACCTGGGCCGCGAAAACGCGGATGTGCTGCAACTAAAGGCGATTCTTGCAACGGAGATTATCAAGTCGCTGGACCGGGAGGGTTTGTCCGTTCGGGAAGCACATGCCCGTTCGGGTTTTGCGGCAGCGGATTTCTCTCGCATTCGAAATGCGGACCTGGAGCGCTTCACAGTGGACCGACTCATGGCGATATTGAATGGACTTGGAGCCCAAATTGAAGTTCGAATCCGGGTGCGCAGACCGAAGGCGGCTTGATTTGGTGCCCGGGGCGGGACTTGAACCCGCACTCCCCTTGCGGAGAAACGGATTTTAAGTCCGTTGCGTCTGCCGATTTCGCCACCCGGGCGGGGTGGGATGGGGCGATTTGGAGCCCCTATGCTTCATGATACTGGAGGCGGCGATGGGTGCGGGGCGGAAGTAGTGGTGGCGTTTGGGGCTCGACGTTAGAATGACTGGAATGCCTGCCTTTGAGCGTGGTGACCGGATTGGGCCGTATGAGGTGGTGAGCCGCGCGGGGGAAGGCGGGATGGGGGTGGTGTATCAAGCGCGCGATACGCGGCTGAACCGTATGGTGGCGATCAAGGTGCTGCCGGGGAACTCGGAGGGCAAGGCGGCGCAACAGCAGCGCTTTCTCCGTGAGGCGCAGGCGGCGTCGGCGTTGAACCATCCGAACATCGTGACCATCTACGATATCGGCACGGCCGAGGGAGGGAACGGCCACGCCGACTACATCGCGATGGAGTTCGTGGAAGGCAAGACGCTGAGCTCGTTCTTGCGGCGGGAGGGCATGAGCTTCCCGGAGCTGCTGCGTTACAGCGCGCAGATCGCGGACGCTCTTTCCAAGGCCCATGCGGCGGGAATCGTGCATCGGGACTTGAAGCCCGGCAACATCATGGTGACGGCGGACAATCAGATCAAAATTCTCGATTTCGGTTTGGCGAAGTGGAACGAAAGCGCCACGCCGGACCAAAGCGACGAGACGCAGAGCTTCGCTCCGATTACGGCCGAAGGGACCGTGGTGGGCACGGCAGCGTACATGTCGCCGGAGCAGGCGCAAGGCAAGGCCGTGGATGCGCGGTCGGACTTGTTTTCGTTGGGCGCGATTCTCTACGAAATGGCCACGGGGCAAAGGGCTTTTCACGGCGACAACCAGATGGCGACGATCTCAGCGGTAATCTCGTTGGAGCCGAGACCGGCTCCAGAAATTCGACCGGAGATACCCGCCGAGTTGAACCGGATTATTGCGCGGTGCTTGCGTAAAGATCTCGCGCGGCGGATGCAAAGCGCGGCGGATTTGAAGATCGCGCTGGAGGAATTGCGGGAAGAGTCGGAATCGGGAAGTCAAGCGGCGCCAAAGGATCGCGGTAGCGAATCGCGAAGCAAAGGCTGGATGTATTGGGCGGTTGGAATGGCGGCGTTAGTAGTGACCGGGGTGTCTCTCTACAAGCGAGTTCCCCAGGAGGATGCGGGACCGTTGCAGATGAGTCCTCTTACTTCGTATGAGGGTTCCGAGCGTAGACCAGCACTTTCGCCGGAAGGGAATCAAGTCGCATTCGTTTGGGACGGAGGGAAGCGAGGACCCCTGCATATCTTCCTCAAGCTGATGGGGCCGGATCCGCCGCTACAACTTACCAATACCAGTGAAGAGGACCTGAGTCCAGCCTGGTCGCCCGATGGAAGAAGCATCGCTTTCTACCGCATTGGAGAGGATCGCAGTTGGAAGATCATGGTGGTTCCGGCTTTGGGCGGGAACGCAAGACAGATTGGGGCTACCGTGGACCGCATCAGTTCTCGACTGTGTTGGACCCCAGATGGGCGAGGCATCCTGACGCATATGCCGATCCCGGGAAGTGGGGCGACGGCGATTGCAATGCTTCCCGTGGCCGGCGGAGAATTGCGATGGGTTACGAAGCCGAGAGAAGCGAATGCGAGCCATGCCAGCCCCGCCGTCTCGCAAGACGGCAAGAAGATCGCGTTCACCGAGACCGCCTCGGGGTTGGGCATCGGGGT
>VFQP010003052.1_pt1 | contig 17608 bp, 13 predicted proteins | sample 3512351 | NCBI WGS metagenome assembly VFQP01 (sample SAMN10412372, study PRJNA504923) | tailings metagenome | isolation source: Relicate 1 Philex TSF1 revegetated site | place: Philippines: Tuba, Benguet | collected 2017-08-29
TCTATCCACGCAGCCCTTACGCGGTCGCCAAGCTCTACGCGTACTGGATCACGGTGAACTACCGCGAAGCCTATGGCATGTACGCATGCAACGGCATCCTATTCAACCACGAAAGCCCGGTGCGCGGCGAAACCTTCGTCACGCGCAAGATTACGCGCGCCATTGCACGCGTTGCGTTGGGCCTGCAGGACACGCTGTACCTGGGCAACCTGTCCGCATTGCGCGACTGGGGCCACGCGCGCGACTACGTGGAAATGCAATGGCTGATGCTGCAGCAGGGCGCGCCGGAAGACTTCGTGATTGCCACCGGCGAGCAGCATAGCGTGCGTGAATTCGTGGCCTGCGCCGCCGAGCGGCTGGGCATCACGGTGACGTTCGAGGGCACCGGCGTGGACGAAGTCGGGGTTATCTCGGCCATCCGCAGCGAAGGCCGGCAACTGTCGTCGCGTTGCAAGGTTGGTGACGTGATCGTGCGCGTTGATCCGCGCTATTTCCGTCCGACCGAAGTTGAGACGTTGCTGGGAGACCCCACGCGTGCGCGCGAGAAGCTCGGCTGGACGCCGCGCACCACTTTCAATGAGCTGGTGAATGAAATGATCGAGGCGGATTTCCTGTCAGCACGCCGCGATGCGCTGGTCAAGATGGCAGGCTTCCGGACCTATGACTACCATGAATAAGCCCATTCAACGAGTCTTCGTGGCCGGCCATCGCGGCATGGTCGGTTCCGCCATCGCGCGTGCGCTATCCAAGCGGGACGACGTGGAACTGGTCGTCCGCACGCACGCCGAGCTCGATCTCACGGACCAGCAGGAAGTCCGATACTTCTTCGCCACCGAAGGCATCTCGCAGGTTTATCTGGCGGCGGCACGTGTGGGCGGCATCCACGCCAACGACACCTACCCGGCCGAGTTCATCCAGCAGAACCTGATGATTGCCGCCAACGTGATACACGAGGCCTGGCACAACGGCGTCAAGCGTTTGCTGTTTCTTGGATCGAGCTGCATCTATCCAAAGTTCGCGCCCCAGCCGATCAAGGAATCCGCGCTGCTGAGCGGTGAGCTCGAGCCCACCAACGCGCCTTACGCCATTGCCAAGATTGCGGGCATGATGCTGTGCGAGACGTACAACCGCCAGTACGATGTCGACTATCGATGCGTGATGCCGACCAATCTCTACGGGCCCGGCGACAACTACCACCCCGAGAACAGCCACGTGATCCCGGCCCTGATCCGGCGCTTTCACGAAGCCAAGCTTTCAGACGCTCCGAATGTCACGATCTGGGGATCGGGAACGCCGATGCGCGAGTTCCTGTATGCCGACGACCTGGCCCGTGCATGCCTGCACGTGACGGGCCTGTCCAGCCAGGCATACCGGACACACACGGGTAAGGCGGGCTTCCTGAACGTCGGGACCGGCGAGGAAGTCTCGATCCGCGAACTGGCGTTGCAGGTTGCGCAGGTCGTGGGCTACCAAGGCAGCATCGTGTTCGACAGCACACGCCCGGACGGCACGCCGCGCAAGCGCCTGGACTGCAGCGTCATCAACGCAACCGGCTGGCAGCCACTGGTGACACTGGAATCAGGTCTCCAGCTTGCATACCAGGATGCGATCACGAGCGGACGGCTTGCCGCCGGCACGCAACCCCACGCGCTGGAAACTCCCGCATAGGAGAGCATCATGCATATGTCGCGCAACCTCGTGTGGGACATCGTGCTGGCGGCGTCACTGTTGCTGATCGTGGGCTATTGCCACACGGTGTCGCATATCGATTCGCCGATGCTGCTGCTATCCACCTTGATGCTGGCCGCGACGGTCATCGTGCACTGGTGGATCCACACGCGGGAGCGCGCGCCGTCACTGGCCGATGCGGGCGTGCTGCTGTTCGAGATCCTGTTTATCGTGGTGGCCCCGGCCGTCCAGCGCGCCTACTTCGACGGGCAAATGGTCAACACGGGCGAGCTCGACGAAAGCCGCGCGGTGGCCACCAACCTGCTGTGCATGCTGTTCGTCATGGTGTACGTGGGCACGCGTTGCTACATGGCGCGACGCGACCGGTACCGGGCCCTGCGGCCACGCAGGCCCGTCCACGCGCAACCGCTAAAGCTGAACGTGCCGCGTGCATTCGTGATGATTGGCGTTGCGACCGTGGCCGCCTTGCTGTCATGGAAATCGGTCGACCTGCGCGCGCAGTCGGAGATCATCGAGGCAACCCCGCAATACCTGCTGCAACAGAAGTTCCTGTGCTTCCTGCCGGTGCCGATGTTGCTCATGCTGGTGAACGTCAAGGGACGCAACCTGTTACGCCAGCCATTCTGGTTGCTGGTTGCGGTGTTCCTGCTGCTCTGTGTCTTCGTTTCGCAGAATCCGCTGATCGAAAAGCGCAACGCAATCGGGCCGGTGTACCTGAGCCTGCTGCTGCTGATGGTGCCCTGGTTCTCCCGTACGTCGCGCCGCCAGGCATCGACGCTGCTGTTGCTGATGGGTGTCTTCTTTCCGTTGCTTTCCGTCTTCACACACGCCGACATGTCTTCATGGCACCCATCGGACGTGCTCGATCCCTGGCTCTATCTCTCGCACTTCCTGGACCTGCACTACGATGCCTGGGCCAATATCAGCACGGTCCTGGAGATGGTCAACCGCGACGGCTTGCACTATGGCGAGCAACTGCTGGGAAGCCTGCTGTTCTTTGTGCCCCACACGCTGTGGGAGGCCAAGCCACACGCCACGGGCATCGACATTGGCCAGTTCCTGATGGCGTACTACAAGCTTGATTTCGACAACCTGTCGGCGCCACTGATCGCGGAAGCCTATATCGACTTCTTCGTGTTCGGCGTAGTGGCCTACGCGGCGGCGCTGGCGTACATCGTGCGCCTGCTCGACAAACTTTGCCACGGCGCCGGCGCGGTGGCAAAGCCTGCCGGGATCTACTTCTCGCTCTACCTGATCTTTGCCCTGCGCGGTGCGCTGATGATCGCCGTGGCTTACGGCAGCGGCGCTGCCCTCGCGTTCCTGACCATCGGATGGTTTGTCGGCGGCCAGCGCGGCCACCGCGCAAAACGCACGCGCAACGTTCAGCCTCTGCGCCCTACGCCGGCTCGCCCGGTGCTGTAATCGCACGCGCAACTCTGAAAGTGCCGTCACCCGCTGTTCTGCGCACCCCTCGCCCATGAAATGGGAGAGGGGTGGGGGAGCGGGCCGGCGACTCAAGCTGAGACGAGCCGCAACTTGAACCTCATGCCCTCTCCCCCAGCCCCTCTCCCGCGCCGCGGGCGAGGGAAGCCCACCAACGACATATCAAACGCTGACGGTTCGCTCCCCACTCCCGCATTACGGGCGAGGAGAAACTATCAACGACATATCAAACGCTGATGGTTTGCCGGGAGACGTCAATGCGCAGCGCCTGCCAGCTTTCCCTTACGTACCAGTCCAATTGCACGTGCCGGCATCATCCAGAGCGCCGTGATCGCGTTGGCCGCGATTAGCGCGATGACGATATTGGGGAAGCTTACCGCGCCGGCAGCATACAGCACGGCACACAACACCGCGGCCGCTACGAATTCCAGCGCACCGATGTTGCCCAGGCTGGCGAATGCCTGGCCGCCCATCAATACCGGCGCGCTCGCCGCCGAGGTGACCATCACGGCAAAATAGACTGCGCACAACGTTGCCAGCTGATTGGAGATCGGATACTCGCCAGCCGTCCATAACGAAACCGCGGCGCCACCGAACAGCGCCGCGCCCGCAATGGCCAGAAGGCCGTAGCTCACATAGCAGGTGGCGAGCCTGCGATAGGTGCGTGATACCCACGGCCAGTCTCCTGCCAGCATATTGCGATGGATGATGGGCCAGAGGGGCTGGTTGATCATGAATACGAAACTGTGCAGCAGCATGTTGGCGCGAAACAGCAGCGCCAGCAGCGCCGCATCGCGCGGCATTCCCATTTCGTAGCAGAGCAGTACCGTGCCCTGCTGCAGGAATGCCACGGCCAGTTGCGCCTGTACCAGAGCCCGGGTATTGCGGACCAGTTCAAGGGCGAACGCCTTGCCGGGGAATGCGCGAGGCCGGCCCACACGCGCCACTACGCCAGCCATGTTGAATACACGCAGCAGGATGAAGCCGAGCTGGCTGGCCACGAACAGCAGCGTTACGTCTACGTGCTGCTGGCCTGGCGCGCGGAAGAAAAAGGCCACCGCAACGATGAACACCACGTTCAGCACGCTGCCGCCCGCCGTGATCAGGTTGTTGACATGCTGCCGGTGCTGTCCCTGGTTGACGGCCTCACCCACCGACAGCACGGTCAGCAGCGCATAGCAGACCAGTGCCGCCGTGAACAGGCTGTAGTGGCTGGCCGAGAACAGGTTGACGCCACTGTGTTCGAGCACCGGCCGGAATACCAGCACCAGCACGATCAGCGACAGGAAAATTGCCGAGAGCCCACCCAATGACACCGCGAGTACGCCCGGCAGCAGTCCTTCCTTGCGGTCATCGGCGGCAATTGAAGTAATCGTGGGCCAGACGCCGATCGCCACTAGCGACAACCATGCCGAGATGCCGAAGTAGACCATCATCGCGCTGAAGTCGTCGGTGGTGAGCACTTTGGCAAACAGCGGAATGCTGACCACCTGGAGCGCCGTGCTGCAAACCTTGGACACCATCGAGCTGGCCACCGCCAGGCGCAAGGCCCGGGTTGCCTGGCTGGCACGTTCAGTCGTGGCGTCTTGCCTTGCCGAGGCCATCGCCGCATCCGTTTCGCTGCCAAGCAGCTCGCCTTTCAGGGTTGTCACGCAAAACTCCAGATTGCCAGCCATGGTTGGATCACGCCGGGTGCCGGTCACGGCACGCGCGGACTGGGCGGACGGACCGCTTGTCGCATTGGAGCGTAGACGCTTGTCGCAGGGGCCTCTGTTCGCTCGCACACAGGTTGGCACCGGCCGGCGGCAGCGTGCGGACTCGAACATTCCAGACCTCGCGCGCTCCGTAGACTGCGTTCCTGAATGGCCCCCCTCGAACGGTGGCTGGCCGATTCATGCCGCTCGAACCGCCCTTGCCGCATGGCATCACCAGGATGGAAAAAAAAGATGAAGATCCTGCTCTATTGCCTGAACTACTCTCCGGAGCTCACAGGTATCGGCAAGTACACCGGCGAACAGGCCGAATGGCTTGCCTCGCGCGGGCATGAGGTACGCGTGATCACGGCACCGCCTTATTATCCGGCCTGGAAAGTCGATTCGGCCTATGGCGGCCTGCGCTATCGGCGCGAGATGCGCAATGGCGTCGATGTCATGCGTGCGCCACTGTGGGTCCCACAGCGCCCGTCGGGGCTGAAGCGGGTCCTGCACCTTGCGTCGTTCGCCATCACCAGCGTCGGATGGCTGGTGCGCCAGCTGACGTGGCGCCCCGACGTGCTGTTCATCGTCGAGCCGCCGTTGTTCTGCAGCCCCGCGGCGCTGATCTTCTCGCGGCTAACAGGCTGCAAGGCGTGGCTGCATATCCACGACTACGAGATCGATGCCGCATTCGAGCTGGGTCTGCTCAAGGGCAAATTCCTGCGCCGCATGGCCAGTGCGTTCGAGCGCTTCGTGCTCAAGCGCTACGATCACGTATCATCGATCTCGAATGCGATGGTGACGCTCGCGCGGCGCAAGGGGGCCGACGATGCGCATCTGACCATGCTGCCCAACTGGGTGGACCTCGATGCACTGGCGCAACGCAGCGGCGTCGACTTCCGCAAGCAGCTCGGCATTCCCAAGGATGCCATCGTAGCCCTGTATTCCGGCACGATCGGCGCCAAGCAGGGGATCGAGATCCTGCCCGAAGCCGCGGAACACCTGCGCCACCGCGAAGATCTTCATTTCATCTTTTGCGGTGCGGGGTCCGGTGTGGCGGACCTGCACACGCGTTGCGAAGGGCTCGCACGCATTCACTTCCTGCCGCTGCAACCGGTTGCCGATTTTCCGTCGCTGCTGGCCTGTGCCGACATTCACCTGATGCCCCAGCGCGCCGACGCCGCCGATCTGGTACTGCCGTCCAAGCTGGCGGCCATGCTGGTCAGTGCCAAGCCCGTGGTAGCCACTGCGGCACCGGCCACCGAGCTTGGCAAGCTCGTGGTCCAGTGCGGCATCGTGGTCGAACCGGGAGACAGTGTGGCACTTGCCAATGCCATCGAGGAACTGGCCGACGATCCGCCGCGCTGCCGCGCACTGGGTGAGGCGGGCCGGCTCTGGGCGGCAATGCATCTCGATCGCGACGCAGTGCTGGCGGGGTTCGAGGCCACGCTGCAGCGGGTACATGCTCCGCAAGGCACCGCTGGCCCGGCAACGGTCGATTACGTGGGGGAATCGCCGGAATAGCCGCGCCCCGGGCGGCGCCCGTCCGCAGCTTTGTGGGCTGGCGTACGGTGGATGCGGCGGTGCAGCGTCACGATACCTGCATCGTTGCCGGCGCGGCCGGATTGAGTCCGGGCCATCGAGCCCGGCGGGAGGAGGCGCAACATGTTTCAGGATCTGTCGACCTTCAGGATGCCACCCGGGTTCCGCGGCCGCTCGGCGCTTGCCGTGCAGTTGTGGTGGTGCGTCCAGAGCCTGTTCTTCCACCGGTCACCCCAGTTCGCCAACGGCTTCCGGCGCTGGCTGCTGCGTTGCTTCGGCGCGCAGGTGGGGCGCAATGTGGTGATTCGTCCGAGCGTCAGGGTCACCTACCCCTGGAAGGTAAAGATTGGCGACTATGCGTGGATCGGCGACGGCGCGGAACTGTACAGCCTGGCCGAAATAGAGATCGGCAATCACGCGGTGGTATCGCAATTCACATACCTGTGCGCCGGCGACCACGATTACCGCAGCAGCGACTTTGCCATTCGCGGTCGTCCGATTCGCATTGCCGACGAAGCCTGGGTGGCCAGCCACACATTTATCGCGCCGGGCGTCAGCATCGGCCATGGTGCCGTCATTGGCGCCCGCAGCGCGGTATTCCGCGACATGCCTGCCGGCATGATCTGCATGGGCAGTCCGTGCCGGCCATTGCGGCCGCGCCTGGATACCGCGCCGCAAGGCCAGGCCATGCCACACCACGCTTCAGCCCGAGCACCGCACGACGTGGACGTTGTCCACGCCGACTAGACGGCAGCCGGGATCCACGCAGCCCAGGGACTGACGATGATCGACATCTACCACAACATGCTTTGGCCGAAGTACAAGGGTGCCGTATTCAGCGAGGCGTTTTCACACGCGCGCGGCACCGGCCATGACGTTCGCTTCTTTCATATCTCCGCCACCGGCTACGGCCGCTCGGCCTATAGCAGTGTGGACACCAGCTATCACCAGTATCCGTATCAGATCCTGTTCGATGAACCGTACGAGACGATACCGCGCTGGAAGGTCGCGCTGCGGCTGATGCGGGAAGTCTGGCGTTCGGAAAGCCGCCTGATCCTGATGCCTGGCTACCACCGCGTGGAGTTCTGGGCCATGCTCGCCGCATGCATGCTGCGTGGCAAGCGTCGCGGCGTATTCTGCGATTCCACCATGCGCGACCAGGCCGACCATCCGGTCAAGCGCCGGATGAAACGGTTCTTCTTCCGTCAGTGCGATGGCATCTTCGTCTATGGCCAGCGCTCGGCCGAGTATGTGATCGCGATGGGCGCCGATCCCGCGAAGATCGTCTACCGGTGCCAGGCGGCGGCGCTGCCCCATACCTACAGTCCCGCGGATGCCGCGGCTCAGCGCCTCGCCAACGCGGCGCCGGCGGCTGCCCCGCGCTTCCTGTTCGTGGGCCTGGTATGTCGGGCCAAGGGTATCGAAGACCTGCTTCATGCATTCGTCGAGGTGCGGCGGCAACAACCCGCGGCCACGCTGGTGCTGGCCGGACCGCTCGTCGAAGCCGAGCAGTTGCCGCAGTTGGCCGAATCGCTGGGTATTGCCGATGCCGTGCAATTCCTTGGGTCGATGGATATCAGCCAGCTTGCGCAACAATATTCACAAGCCACCTGCCTGGTGCTGCCGAGCCACACCGAAGCCTGGGGCCTGGTGGTCAACGAAGCGCTTAGCTATGGCTGCCCGGTAGTGGCCAGCGACTGCTGCGGCTGCATTCCTGAACTGATCCAGGAAGGCGTCACCGGCCACACCTTCGCCACCCGCGACACTACTGACCTCGCGCGCGCATTGATGCAGGCCACCCGCAGCTTTGCCGATGTGCAGGCCACGATGCGGCAGTGCCTGAACGTAGCCGGCCAGTACACGCCCGCGTGTGCCGGCCGCTCCATCATGGAAGGCTGCATGAAGATTCTGGAGGACGCCCGAGCATGACGATGCCCAACACCCTTGGCCCGATTGCCAAGCAACCTGCCGAACCTGGCACACCGCCGGCTGGCGCGCCGCATCATGAGACCGCCGGCATGCCGGCCGCGCTGGGCCGGCCCGTGCTGTTCCTCGGCCCCCTTCCGCCGCCGCACAATGGCTTCTCGGCGTCGAACCAGCGCATGGTGGATCGCATCCGCGAGCGTGTGCCGGTCGAGGTGCTGGATGTCTCCAGGCGTGCAACGGGAAAGTTGTCGGGACTCAAGGCACTGGGCAATCGCGCCCGGCAACTGTGGCGCATGAGCCGATTGCTGACTGGTGACCAGCGCCAGCGGCCCCATACGCTGTACCTCGGGCTGTCGGGCGGATTCGGCCAGTTGCTCGACGCACCGTTCGTGGCGCTGGCGAACCTGTCGGGCATGGACATCTACTTTCATCACCATAGCTTTGCCTATATCAATCGGCCCAGCTGGTACACACGCCTGATCATGCGCTGCGCGCCGCGCGGCAGGCACCTCGTGCTGTGTGACCTGATGCGTACGGAACTGGCCAGGATCTACCGGCTGGCGCCCGGCAATGTGCAGGTACTGTCCAACCTGAGCCTGATCGATCTGCCCGGCACGGACGCATCATCGGGCACACAAACAGGGTCACAAGCGGGCGCACCGTCGGAATCGATCAATATCGGCTTCCTGTCGAACATCACGGCGGCCAAGGGCATCTTCACGTTCTTCGAGGTAGTGCGGCTGGCGCAGGAGATCGGCATCCCGGTGTGCGCGCGCATCGCAGGGCCCGTAGCGCCCGACATCCGCGCGCGATTCGACGCCGAACTGGCGCGCACCGCTTGCGTGCGCTATCTCGGCCCGGTACATGGCGCGCCCAAGGAGGACTTCTTCCGCGACATCGACGTGCTGATGTTCCCCACCACGTACCACAACGAAGCGGCGCCGCTGATCGTGCTGGAGGCACACAGCCATGGCGTGCCTGTGATTGCGCACGACCGTGGCTGCATCGGCTCGATGATCGACGAACGCAATGGGGTGCTGGTGCCGCGCGATGCCGACTTCGCCGAAGCCGCGATTGCCTATTTGCGCAACATGATGCTCGCGGGCGAGCAGTCCGACGGACGCCGCACTGCGCTGCTGGCGCATTTTCATGGCGAACGCAAGCGCGCCGAGGCCGTGCTCGACAACACGGTTGCGGCCATCAGCCGCGGCGCGGCCTGAAAGCAACGCGCTGCATCGTTGCCGATGCCGCGCCAATCACTGCAAACGGGATGTGCGGCTCAGATGTCGTGATAGCGCAGCAGCGCAATGCCAGCCTGCTTGAGGACATTGCCAAGCGGCTCCGGCTCCATCAGCGGCGCGCCCTCTTCCTTGCGCCACGACTCGCTGTAGCCCGGGTGCACCGACATCTCGGTTACGCCTTCAGGCAGGATCGCGGGCAACTGCAGCGCCCACCCTGGCTGCCGTGTATCGGCGCCCACGTAGAAGTCCGGACTGCGCAATCCGCCAAAGTGGCGCAGCAACAGGACATTCATCGCGCCACGCACGTGATTCTTCATGAAGTAACAGTTCTGCGGACGCCTGACGCGCGAAATGCCGGCGCGCAGCATTTCCTCGCGCAGTACGCGCATGATGGCCGGGTACTTGTGCATATGGCCATGGCCATCGACGTGGGACACGCTCACGCCGTGGTCGCGCAACTCGTCGAGCTGGAGCCGGAATTCGCGGCGCAGGTCGGCCGGGTCGATCAGTCCGGCCATGGCACGCGCACGCTGGATTTTCGGTGGGAACAGCGAGCCGTCCTTGCGGCACAGCGTGGCCGATGTGCCTTGCGGGCGCCATCCTTCCACGATGTTGAAATGCAGGCCAAACGAAAAGCGCCCATGGTTGTCCCGTGCGTAGCGGCATGCCTGCGCCGTGGCCGGACGCCCGGCCAGGATCGTGGCACTGGTGAGCAGACCGGCGTCGAAGCAGGCAACCGTGGCCCGGAAGGTATCTTCGTCGTAGCCGAAATCGTCTGCGTTGATGATCACACCCCTCATGTGTATCCCCTTTCGTGCGGCGCATGCGCCAGGCGCGGGCCAGTCTTGTGGTCCGTGTTGCGAACGATATGCGGCACCGCAACCTGGCTTCGGTGCGATACGCAACGTTCCACCGTAGTGCTCCGGCATCAATGTGCGAGAGCGCACCGAAAGTGCACTTTGCAGACTCCTACGATGCATCTAATCGCGACGGACAGCGATGCCGCGTCTCGTTTCAACGACTGGGGAGAGGATGCCGTGAAGACTAGCCAAGACCACGCCTGCGGGCCCGATTCCGGATCACGCCGTTCGCTGGGCGCCATGCTGGCCTCGGCGTGCGCCGCACTGCTGCTGGGCGCATGCGCGGCATCGCCGGGCATGCAGTTCAGCGCCAACGCTCCGGTCAGCGCCGTGAGCCCGGATGCCATGCCCGATGTCACGCCGATCACGCTTGAGCTGGTCCGCGAGCAACAGGCCAAGTCCAGGCCGGCCAATGCCGGTGTGGAAGAGCTGTTCGCCACGCCCACGCCATATCGCATCGGCGCCGGCGACATCATCTCGGTGGTAGTCTGGGACCACCCCGAGCTTGTGTTTCCCACGCAGACCTACAGCATTGGCGCCGCGTTCGAAATCCCAACATCGAGCGGTGGCTCCAACATGCCCGGCTACGTGGTCAGTCCCGCCGGCGATATCCAGTTCCCGTACGCGGGCGTGATGAAGGTGGCCGGCAAGACCGCCAATGAGGTGCGCGACGAAATGGCCCGCATCCTGTCGCGCGTGGTGCGCGACCCGCAGATGACCGTGCGCGTGCTGGGCTTCCGCAGCCAGCGCGTGTACGTGGACGGCGAAGTCAAGACGCCCGGCATGCTGGCCATCGACGATGCGGCAATGACGCTGGTCGAGGCGCTGAACCGCGCCGGCGGCGTGCTCAACCTGACCGGCGACAACAGCCGCGTACGCGTCACGCGCGGCGAACGCAGCTGGTACGTCAACATCCCCGCCTTGCTGGCCAAGGGCACCGATCCGTCGCGCATCCTGTTGCGCTCCGGTGACATCGTGCGCGTGGAACAGCGTGAAGACAGCAAGATCTTCGTGACCGGTGAAGTGGTCAAGCCCTCGTCGCTGCTGATGCGCAACGGCCGCATGACGCTCAACGAGGCGCTTGGCGATGCCGGCGGCGTGAATCCTGCGTCGGCCAATGCCGAGCAGATCTTCGTGATCCGCAAGACCAGCGACGGCAAGCCCAAGGTGTACCACCTGGACGGCACCTCGCCGGTGGCACTGGCCATTGCCGAGAGCTTCGAGCTCGAACCCAAGGACGTGGTCTACGTGGATGCACGCGACCTGGTGCGCTGGAGCCGCGTGATGACGCTACTGATCCAGCCGGTCGTCGGCACCGCCAGCATCGCCAGGCCATAAGGCCATGGCGCCATTGAACCAGACGGGGTGGAAATGATCCGGTCGATCCTCGTGGTGTGCATCGGCAACCGGTGCAGAAGCCCGATGGCAGCAGCGTTGCTGAGCCGCGAGCTGCCGCAATGCAGTGTGTTGTCGGCAGGCCTGGCGCCGCCCGTGGGCGCCACGGCAGATCCCCGCGCAGTACGCCTGCTGGCACTCGAGGGCGACGACCTGAGCGCGCACCGTGCGCGCGCCGTGGACGACGCACTCGTGGCCGGGGCCGACCTCGTGCTGGTCATGGATGAAGAGCAGCGCGACGCGCTGGAAGACATGTTTCCAAAGGCACGCGGCAAGACGTACCGCCTGTGCGAAGAGCAGCAGACCGATGTGCCCGACCCGTTTGGCGGATCGCAGAGCATGTTTGTCATCGTACTTGGTTTGATCAAGATGGGTGTTGAATCCTGGTCGGCACAAATTCATGCGGCAGCGCCGGCCCACCGCCATGGAGGGGCATGATGAGCAACGTAAGGAATTTTCGGGACAACGTGCCTGATACATGGGAAGAAAGCGAAAAGAGCATGGACATGACGTCGTATGTCGATGTGCTGGTTCGCTACCGCTGGACCTTCCTGATCGTCGCCGCAACGATTCTCGGTGTGGGCATGTTGTACGCCTACCTGGCCAGGCCGGTCTATCGGGCCGACATCCTCGTGCAGGTAGAGGACACCAACGGGGGCACCACCGCCAGCAAGCTTGCGGCGAATATCTCGCCGGTATTCGATGTGAAGCCGGCGGCGACCGCGGAAATCGAGCTGCTGCGCTCGCGCATGGTGGTCGGCAAGGCCGTCGACACGCTGCATCTGGACATCGAGGCCACGCCGCGCTACTTCCCGCTGGTTGGCGCATCGATTGCCAGCTACAACAAGGAACTGTCCACGCCCGGCCTGTTCGGGCTTGGCGGCTTTGCCTGGGGTAGCGAGTCGATCGTGGTGGAGCGGCTGGACGTACCGGCGCAAATGGAAGACCGGCGCATGGTGGTGACCGCGCTCGGCGATGGCAAGTACAGCCTCGCATTTGCCAGCAGCGACAAGACCGCCGAAGGCCAGGTTGGCCACCCGTTGACCGTGGCCACGGCCAGCGGCACGGTGTCGCTGGAGATCAGCCGACTCGACGGCCGACCCGGCGCGCGGTTCTATGTACGCCGGCTGCCACGCGGTGCCGCGATCGCCAATCTTCAGGACCAGTTGCTGATCGGTGAACGCGGCAAGCAGAGCGGCGTGATCGGCGTGGCGCTGGAGGGCACCTCGCCGGCCAATACCTCGGCCATCCTCAACGAGATCGGCAACGAGTACGTGGAGCAGAACCTGCGCCGCAAGGCGGCCGAGGCCGAGAAATCGGTGAACTTCCTCGAAAGCCAGCTGCCGCAACTCAAGCAGCAGATGGAAGCTTCCGAGTCGCGCTATAACGCGATGCGTAACCAGCGCGGCACGATCGACCTCAGCGAGGAATCGAAGCTGATCCTGTCGCAGTCGGTTCAGATCCAGACCAAGATGCAGGAGCTGCGCCAGAAGCGTCAGGAACTGATCGCGCGCTTCACTGCGAACCATCCCACGATCGAGATCCTGGACAACCAGATCGCCGGCCTGAACGCGCAACTCAACGGCGTCACGGGCAAGATCCAGAAGCTGCCGGACGTGGAACAGAATGTGGTGCGCCTGATGCGCGACGTAAAGGTCAGCACCGAGCTCTATCAGTCGCTGCTCAATGATGTGCAGCAGCTGCGCCTGGTGAAGGCCAGCAAGGTTGGCACGGCACGCCTGATCGACAATGCCGATGTGCCGATCAAGCCGGTGCGTCCGAACCGCGGTCTGATCGCCGGTACGTCGACGGCCCTGGCCATCATCATGGGACTGCTGGTGGTAGCGGTGCGCCGCATGCTAGACGGCGGTGTCGCGGATGCCGAAGAGATTGAAACGCAGTGCGGCATGACCGTCTACGCCACGATTCCGATGAGCACGCAGCAGGCTCGCCTGACACGCACCAAGGCCGACGGCAAGGACGTACTCGCCCTGAGCGAACCGGACGACCCGGCCATCGAGAGCCTGCGCGGCTTCCGCACCGCCCTGCAGTTCGCGTTGCTCTCGTCGCCGCGCAACCACGTGGTGGTCTTTACCGGCCCCGCACCCGAAGCCGGCAAGTCGTTCCTGAGCGCCAACTTCGCAGTGGTAGCGGCCGCGGCCGGGCGCAAGGTTCTGCTGATCGATGGCGATCTGCGCCGGGGTGCACTGAACGAGCACTTCAATGTCACGCGCAAACCCGGCCTGACCGAAGCACTGACCGGCACCCGGCTTGACGACGTGATCCAGCGCAATGTAGCGCCCGGCATGGACTTCATTTCCACCGGAGCGGAACCTCCGCTCGCAGCGGACCTGTTGCAGAGCCCGGGCATGGATACGCTGCTCGCCGAAGTGCGCTCGCGCTACGACCTGGTGCTGATCGATACGCCTCCGGTACTGGCGGCAGCCGATGCCGGCATCCTGGCGCCCAAGGCTGGTGCGGTGTTCATGGTGGCGCGTGCCGACAAGACCACGGCAGCCGAACTCACCGCCGCGCGCCGCCTGGTCGAGCAGGCCGGTGGCGAGGTCAAGGGCGTGCTGTTCAACGGCCTTGCGGTGGAAGGGCGCTGGTACCGCTCGCATTATCAGTTCGGCAAGTACCGCTACCTGAACCGCTACGGCAGCGAACAGGCCAAGCGCGCCTGACCTGCGCACAAGTCAATAGGCCGCTTCTTCGGAAGCGGCCTTTTTCTTTCTGCATTTGCCATTTCGAGGAACGATGGAGATCCGCCGAAGGAGCAAGAACTGGAAGAACAAGCGGAAGAGAAACTGGAACCAGAACGGGAACCGCCCGCCTAGCCGATGTACTCGACCAGTGCCACGGCATCGGCGCCAGGCGGCTGATCTGCTCCGGAACCTGGCGCGAGGGTGATGGTGCAGCGTTGCCGTGTATTGCAACGGAACAGCATGCGCTCATCGGCCTTCTGGCTCGGCTTGAGCAACGGGGACGAAGGATCGCCGGACACTACCGCGTAGCTGCCGCCGCCGGCCACATCGAGAATCACGCGTGTGACGATGGCATTGAGGGGCAGGATTACGGTCTGTCCGCCGTCGGCGCGTGCCGGAAGCCGACCAAACGCATTCCTCAGCGATACCATCTTGGGCCTGACCGTGGCCGACGCGGCCACATGCCAGCCAATCTCGGCGTCGGCATAGACACCGGCCGCGCTATTACCACGGCATCCTTCCAGCGTCACCACGCGGCGGCGACCAAGCTGGTTGCCGGACTCGGAGAACATCAGCGCCTCGTCCGGATAGGTGTAGTTCACGAAATCGCAATTGCGATACACCGCGCGCCCCTGCGCCGTGGGGCCCTGCCCCGACGCATAGTGGTGACGGCCCATGATCTGGCAGTTATCGAACACCACCTGCGCGCCAGCCGTGTTCCCTGGCGAGAACACTGCCGAAACGGTACCGGCCGCGAACGACTGATAACCTTGCGAGCCGAAGTCGCAGTCCTTGAAGCCGATATTGCCCTGCTCCCATTCGCACAGCATCACACCGGCGTTGCGTGTCTTCTGCTCCACACGCAACCCTTCGGCCTTGAACGAGCACACGCCCATCGCATGGTTGTTGCCGCGCAGGTTGAACAGGTTGGTCGGCACGGCTGGGTCATAGCCGCTCACGTCGCAGTCGGTCAGCTTGATATTGCCGCCGCGCTGCATGTCGATCCAGTTGCTCGAGCACCAGTATTTGCAATGGTCGAACCAGTAGTTCAGGAACTGGTCCGAGGTGCGCTTGTCGCCGACGTACAGGAACGACTTCCATGTACCGGCCCAGGCGCAGCGCCAGAACTTCCATTCACTATTGCAGTTATCGCCGGTCAGGTTCACGCCGTAGCGCCATTTGCCGGTGAACAGGCAATCGTCGAATGCATAGTCCTGTGCGCCACCGGAACTCACGCTGTCGATCAGGTCGTTGTTCGGGGCGTTGCCGTGGAACTGCAGATTGCGCAGCCGCACCACCAGTGCCACGTCCTGGTTCTTGAACAATGCGCCGTCGCCACGTGGCTCATAGAGGATGACAACGGTCCCGGACGGGCCGTCACCTTCGATCGCAAGTCCCTGTGTGCGCCCCGGAAACAACGACGAGTCGAACAGCGCGCCGGGACGCGTAAGGCGATACGTGCCCGGCGGCACGACAATGCGCGGACCGCCGATCAGGTTGGGGTTCTCGCCGAATTCGGCCTTGCGTACCTGTCGAGCCACTGCGCGCAGCGCACTGGCAAACGCACCGTCCGACGGCGCGCGCCCGGTCGGGTCCAGGCCATCGAAATCGGCAACCGAAATGGCACGTTCACGAGAGCCTGGCGAACCACCCGATCCAGCGTCGCGCGCGCCTGCTGCGGTGGCCACACCCGCACCGGTCAACACGCCGAGCCGGGCCAGGAAACTGCGTCGGAAATTGGGCATTCGCGGGCTCCAGTCCCATTCTGCGCGATGCTCGTGCTCGCGCGCTATTGCGCCATTGCGCTATTGCGTTATTGCGTTATTGCGTTATTGCGTTATTGCGTCAGCAGGTAAGACCAGAGTGCGGTGCACTCTGGATCGGACAACTGGTATTGAGGCATTGCCTTGGCCAGCACCACGCCAGTGTTATCGACGCTGTTGGCCAGCACGCGGCAGAAGCTGTCGCGGTCGTACGCCGAGGCCGGACCGCCTCTGCGCGATGCCAAGGTCAGCAGCGTGTCGGCGGTCAGGCGTGGCCCCAACGGCTCGGCGCCCTTAGGGGCCACGTGGCAGTTGACGCAGCGCACCGCCGAGGCGGGCAACGCGCGGGTTTCGCCGCGCAGGTGCACCGGCGCCTCGGTCGTAGCCTGCCCGAGAAACAGGGCCCGGCCCCGGGCGACCACATCCTGCGTGGACGCCTGGGCCTGTACCGGTGCAGCAAGACTGGCGGCCAGCAGGGCCACCAGGGCGATGGGCGCCCGCATCAACGGACGCGCACCACGGCCGCCGTGCTGGGCACGCCTGCGGCATTCATCGCGAACAGCATGTAGTAGCCCGGCACCGCCACACCAGCATCGGACGGGATCTGCAGCTTGTATTCGCCCGCCGTACCCAGCGTGAAGGTCAGCGGCACACGACGCTGCTCGTTGTTGACCGAATGGGTTACCGACGACATCCGTACCAGCGCGAACGTCTTCATGTTGGCCGTGGCATTGACCGAGATCGTGGTGCCAAGATAAGCATCGGCCGGCGCCGAGGTAATCGACGGACGCGTAGCAGCCGTGCCGTCGGCATTGAGCAGGTACGGCGGCGTCAGGATCTCCACATTGGAATGGTTGGTCGCGCATGCGCCACACAGGCCGCCACCGCCACTCATCACACGGCCATCGGGCAGCAGCAACGCCACGCTGTGATAGGTGCGCGGTGTCACCATCGCGGCCAGTGACGAGAATTTCTCGGTGGTCGGATCCCAGAGTTCCGCGGTCAGCACGGCGCCGTCGTCGCTGAAGGTCACCGGCCACGCCTGTCCGCCGATCACGACTACCTGGCCATTGGGCAGCACCACGCTGTTGTGGAATGCGCGCGCGTAGGCCATCGATGCCACCTTGCGCACGGTGGCCGTGCCGGTGCGAATGTCGATCACGTGCGCATTGGTGGTGGCTGCGGCATTTTCGTAATCGGGTGCGCCGCCGAGCGTAAGGATCCTGCCAATGTCATACATCACGGCATTGCCGTTCATCGAATCGCCATCCGCCGCGCGCAAACCGGCCGAGGTCACGCTACCGTTGCCGGCGGTGTCCACCCAGTTCATCTGCTTGCTGGGGCCGGCAT
>VFQP010003053.1_pt1 | contig 17596 bp, 15 predicted proteins | sample 3512351 | NCBI WGS metagenome assembly VFQP01 (sample SAMN10412372, study PRJNA504923) | tailings metagenome | isolation source: Relicate 1 Philex TSF1 revegetated site | place: Philippines: Tuba, Benguet | collected 2017-08-29
TTCAGGCATCGGCTCACACCTTCTCCTTGGGCGCCGCCATCGCCTGGATGGTCGAGTTCGCCTCGGGCGCCAGCGGCCCGCAGCTGACGCCCGTGGGCGGCGGCGACGCGCAGCCGGCAGCGGCGGCAGCGGCGGCGGCGCTGCAGCAGCCGCAGGACGCGCGCACGGCGCAGCTGGCGCAGCTGGCGGAGCAGCACGACATCCGCGGGCTGGAGGCCGCGCTCAACGCGCCCACGCCGCTGGACGCCACGGGCGGCGCCGGCGCCGCCGGCGCGCCCACCGCGGCGGCCGCCGCCGGCGGCGGCGGCGGCGCGGGCGCCGCGGCGGCGTCGCCCAAGGCAGCGGCGGCGGTGGCGTCGGCGGCGTCGGCGGCCAAGCCTCTCGCGGGCCTGTCGGTGGAGCCGGTGCGCACGCAGGCGCGCGAGGAGCCGCCCGTGGTGCAGCTGACGGTGATTGAGCGCGACGTGCTGCTGGTGCTGACGGCGTTTTGCAAGCTGGCCTCGCGCGAGGCCGGGCTCACCGAGGTCGAGTCGTACCTCCACCAGGTGCGCGGCGCGGCGCGGCGCGGAGGGGTGTGCGCGGCGCTGCTGTTCAGGCGTCGCCATCCGTCTGAGCGGACCAGATGTTGCTGACATATCCTCCTCATTGGCCTCCTCAACGCACCTCTGAGCGCCCCTGTTTCAGGCCTCGCTTTCCTTGAGCATTTTCTTGACGAGCCCATGTCGTTGCTGTGGCGTCCTTGTGCGCAGGGCAAGCTGCTGGCGCTTGAGCTGCTGGTAAAGGTGCTGCAGAACCCGCAGCACCGCTGGGAGAACGTGCGCGACGCCTTCACGCGGCACCTGCGCCAGCCGCTCTGCATCACGCTGCTGCGCAACTGGGCCGCCACCGACCCCTCGGCCTTCCAGCTCGCCATCAAGCTGCTGCTCTCCATCATGATGCAGCCCCGCCTCAGGGCTGGGCTCAAGGCGGAACTGGGCGCCTTCTACCCGCTCTTTGTGCTGCTGCCGCTGGAGCAGGGCGTCGGCAACGGCGCCGCCAACGCCGCGCAGCAGGCCGCCTCAACAGGCGGCGCCGCGCCCAGCGGCGGCGGCGACGCCGGCGGCGCGGCGGCGGCACCGGCGGCCGGCGGCGCGGGCGCGGCGGCGGGCGGCGGCGGCGGCGCCACGGGGCAGCAGACGGACCTGCACACGCTCTACATTGTGCTGAGCAACCTCAAGCAGCTGTGCGGCGACGCGCAGCTGGTGGCGGACCTCTTCGTCAACTACGACTGCGACGCGCAGGCGCCGCCGCTGTTTGAGCGCACGCTGCGGGTGAGCGCATCGCTTCGTGGGCCCTCCCCCAGCTGGCTTGGTGGCCGCGACGGGTGGCGGACACGCGGCGCCCTCTTCACAACCTGACTGGTCGTGGTGTGGTCGTGGCTGGCGTTGCAGGTGCTGGGCCTGGTGGCACAGCGCACCGACGTGACGGACCGCGACCGCGCCGCCTCGCCCAACCAGCCCGCCGCCAAGCAGCAGGCCGAGGCGCTGGCCCGCCTCGCCGCCGTGCGCGAGGCGGCGCTCCGCTGCATCGCCGCCGCGCTGCAGTCGGTCAACGCCTGGGCCGCGCCGCTCCGAGAGCACCTGCACCACCAGCAGCAGCTGCAGGCGCTGCAGCAGCAGCAACAACAAGGCGACGGCGCCGCCGCCGCGGCGGCTAACGGGAACCACGGCGCGCAGCCGCCGTCACCAACGCACGAGGGCGACGCGGCGGCGGCCGCCGCCGCCGCCGCCGAGGCCGAGCGGCTCGAGGCGGTGTGGGCGCACAAGAGCACGCTGGCCAAGGGCATCGCGCTCTTCAACGGCAGCCCCACCAAGGGCGTCAAGTTCCTCATCCAGCAGGGACTCGTCGAAAAGAGCCCCCAGGTGCGGCTTTCCGCGCCGCCGCCGCCCCGGAGGTGCCCTCCGCCAGCCCCGCAACTCCCGTAGCGCGTGTGTGTTTCGCTGAGACGCTGCGGCGTTTTGCGGGCGGCTCGCGTCGCAGGCAGTGGCGGTGTTTTTCCGCGCGCACGCGCGCGAGCTGGACAAGGGCGCCGTGGGCGAGTACCTGGGCCACCACGACGCCTTCCCCGTGTCGGTCATGCACGCCTACGTGGACCAGGAGCGCTACGCCGGCGCCAGCATCGACGTGGCGCTGCGGCGGCTGCTGGGGCAGTTCAGGCTGCCCGGCGAGGCGCAGAAGATTGACCGCATCATGGAAAAGGTGAGCTTGGGTCGGGCAACGCCAGAGGGCGGGCGTCACACGGGCCCTTGCGGTGGCTCACGCGGTGAGGAGGAGCGCCAACGGCTGGTGCCGCGCTGGCTCCCCCTGTGGGTGCAGTTTGCCGAGCGCTTCTACCTGGACAACCCCGCCCAGTTCCGCAACGCCGACGGGCCCTACCTGCTCAGTTTCGCCATCATCATGCTCAACACGGACGCGCACAACCCGCTGGCCGAGCGCCGCCTGGGCAAGCAGGACTTTGTCGCCATGTGCCACCAAACCCTCAGTGAGCGCCGCCGCATCTTTCCCCCCGCGCCCACCTGCTGCTTCCCATGCATCCCGCTTTCGCACGAGCGCTCACCTGCTCGCGCGCCTTGGCAGCAGCTGCCAGGCGCCGGCCGCTGCCCCGGTGCCTCACCGTCCGCGTTCCCTGCCTACCCGCCCGCGCACAGGCGAGGACGAGGGCGGCGGCATGGCGCCCGTGCTGGACCCCCCGCTGCTCGAGGCCATCTACGAGCGCATCCTGGCCGAGGAGATCAGCATCCTCGACCCCGACGCCAAGCAGCAGCAGCAGCAGCAGCAGCAGAAGGACCAGCGCGCGCGCGCCGCGTCGGTGAGCCGCAACCGCCTGGCGGCGGCGCTCGGCCTGCACGCCTTCGCCGCGCCGTTCAAGCCGCTCACGCGCAGCTGGGGCAAGGCCTCGCAGGTGCGCGCCTGCCTCGTTGCCCGGGGTTAGCCATGCTGCCCGCTCACCTCGCGCGAGCGTGTACGCCGCTCGGCCGGACCCCGCACGTCAGCGCAGAGTGCGTTGTCGCGACCGGCCATAGCGGTCGAGAACGCTTCATGCCTGCACGGTCCACGACTTGCACGCGGCGTCTCTTCGTCTCTGCTCTTCCAGCGCGAGGAAGAGCTGCGCGCACGCCACCTCCCGTCCCTCCCGCCTCCTGCCCCTCCCGCCTCGTGCCGCAGGGCCTTCCGGAGGCCGAGCGCAAGCGCGGGCTGCTGGAGCTGGCCGAGCGCGCCATCACGCGCGGCGCCGGCAGCACCTGGGTCGTGGCCACGCACTGCGAGCTGTGCCGGCCCATGCTCACGGTGGGCGCCGCCGCCGTGCTCGACGCGCTGGCCGCCGGGCTGGCGGCGGCGGCGGCGCCCGGCGCCGCCGACCCCCTGGTCGCCTCTATCGTGCTGGTGGCGCAGCTGGCGGCGCTGCTGCGCCTCGACGAGGTACGCAGGCTTTTTTCCCTTTTGTCCTGTCTTTCCACCTTGTTCACCGCGGGATGTGGGTTGCTCCCCGGGCGTGCGTTTCCGTGAAGATTGTCCGGCGTGGGGGTGCGTGCGTGCGTGGTGATTGGTGCTGTTGCGCAGGTGTGTGAGCGGGCGGCGGGCGCGCTGGCGGCGGCGTGCCGCGTGTCGTCTCCGGCGCCGCCGGGCACTGTGCAGGAGGCCAAGCAGCTGCTGGCCCTCAAGGCGCTGCTGGGGCTCACGGGCATGCCCGACGTGGGCAGCCTGGGGAGCGCCTGGGCCGTGCTGCTGCGCACGGGATCGGCGCTGGGGCAGCTCGCCGAGGAGCTGCTGCAGCCGGTGCGTTGGGCTGGGTGCTGGCGCGTGTGGCTGGGGCGGTGGTGGTGCGGCTGGGCCCTGTGGGGCGCTGGAGGCAGTTCACTGAGCTCCCGTGGCCTGTGTGGGGTGGCGGCGCGCGTGGTTGGCGTAAAGCCTTGCGCGGGTGGATACGCAGTTTGGTACCCCAGCAGTGGGGCCGGAGCCGGTGGCGGCGTGCATCGCAATCGGTTCGCTACGCCGCCTCCACAGTTGCCATTATGTGCGCACGTGCTCTGCTTGCGCAGGACGTGGCGCACACCCCGCCGGCGCAGCCGGCGCCCAACCCCGCCGCCGCCGTCGCCAGCCCCTTCAACAAGATGTTCCAGGCCTGGGGCATCAGCCTCGGCGGCGCGCAGCCCGCCACGCCGCCCCTCCCGCCCGGTGTCGGCGTCCCCGCCAGCGCCGCCGCCGCCCGCCCTGCTGGCCCGCTGGGCGGGTCGGCGGGCGGCGTGCAGCACCCGCCGCTGCCGCGGCCGGCGGGCAACGGCGCGGTGAGCAGCTCCGAAGGTGGCGCGCTCGCCGCCGCTTCTGCCGCCGCCGCAGCAGCGGCGGCTGCGCTGCCCAGCGTGCGGCAGGCGCCAGGCGCGGCGCTGGTGACGTGGGCGCTCACCGACGGCAAGCCAGTTATTGAACAGGTGTGGGGGCCTGTCAGGAATCGATCGAAAGGGGAAAGAAACCAGGGCGCTCTGCCCGTTTGCTTCCTTGCGCTCACCGTGGCGGTGCCTGCCTTGCCCTGGAATGTGGTCGGTGTGTGTGTGTGTGTGCGTGCGTGTGCGCAGCTCTTCAGCGTGAGCCGCACGCTGGACGGCGAGGCGGTGGTGGTGTACTTCCGCGCGCTGTGCGCCGTGAGCACCGAGGAGCTCGACCTGCCGCACCGCCCCCGCACCGCCTACCTGCACCGGCTGGTGCAGTGCGCGCATGCCAACGCCGGTGAGTCGCTCGGCGCGCCTGCCCACCCACCCACCCGCCCACCCACATAGGGGCAGGCTATCGGTACACTTTGAGGCCATCGTTGGAGCAGCTGCCGGCTTGCGTCAGCGCGCACGGGTCGCTTGGTGCTCCGCCTGCCGTGTGCTGCGCCGCGCCCGGCCGCAGACCGCATCCGCCTCATTTGGGGCAAGCTGTGGGGCATCATTGGCTCGCACCTGGTGTCGGCCTCGTGCCACCCCTCCCAGGACGTGGCGCTGTACGCCGTCGACGCGCTGCGCGCGCTGGCCGCCCGCCTGCTGTCTAAGGCAGAGCTCGCGCACTTCCGGTGCGTCCCGCGACCTTCGGGCGCAGCTCGAGCACGGCTTCGAAGAGCGGGTCAGACGGCATGTGGCGGTGCCTGCGCAGCCGTCAGTCTTTGCGCAATCGGTGGCGCCTGCTCTCATGCCCTGCCGTGCGCAGGGCCCAGGAGGAGGCGCTGCGCCCCTTTGTGGCGGTGCTGCGGCAGTGCGACGACCCGGCCGTGCGAGAGGCGGCCGTGGCGCACCTGGCGCAGGCCGTGGCGCAGCAGCCGCACGGCCTGGGCTCGGGATGGCGCACGCTGCTCGAGGCCGTCACGCGCGCCGGCGCCGACGCCACCGAGGCCGTCGTCTCGCGCTCGGTGCAGGTGCGAACTTCGCCTTCGCCCTCCCTCGCCTGCCCCTGCCGCTCTCACACTTGCCCACGCACTCGCACACGCCGCGCTTCGCGTGCGGCGGCGATTCGCGTGCGGCGGGAACAGCCACCCTCGCTTCCTTGAGCAAACCCAACGCATCGCACCCGAGCAGCGAGCAAGGAGTTGAAGAAGAGTCCCCCGCGCGTGCGTGTGAGCCGCGCGCAGGTGCTGGGCCTGGCGGTGCGGGCGCTGTACGCGGCGCCGCCGCCCGTCGGCCACGGGTACCTCCCCGAGTGCGTGCGCGCGGCGGCCGCCGTGGCGCTCAACCCCGCCGCCTCGCAGCAGACGTGCGTGGCGGCGGTGCAGCTGCTGGACGCCACCGCCGCGCAGCTGGCCGCCTTCAGCGCGGCCGTGGCCGCCAAGAGCGGCGGCGCGGCGGCGGGGCCAGGGGGCTTGCTGGAGCCTCCGAGCGGCAGCGGCGACGTGTCAGGGCTGCGGAGCCCGATGAGCAACGCCACCTCTGCAGGTAAAGAGGCGTGTGTGGGGTGGTGGTGGTGGATCGGGTCAGGTTTGGTGCACTCGATCGTAAGGCTGGGACTGCACACGATCCGGTTCGACCGCCAGGCGGAAAGGGCGCTGTGTGCGCTGTTTCTCCTTGCCTGTGGTGGCGCAGAGCTGGGCCGGGCGGCGAGCGGTACGGGCGGCGCGCCGCCGCCCCCGCACCCCGCCGCCGTGCACCACTGGACGCTGCTGCTGCTCACGTGCGCCGAGGTGCTGTCGCGGCAGGACGCGCGGCCGCTGGTGGCCAACGCCGCCGCGCAGCTGGCGCTCACCATGCTGGGCGAGCACAGCGCGCCGGCGCGGTGGCCCGACGCCGCCTGGGCCGTGCTGCTCGTCCCGCTGCTCTCCGCGCTGTTCCACGTGCCGCTCGACGTGCCGCCGGGCAGCCAGCTGGTCGTACCGGCACTTCCAGCGGGCGCGGCGGCGTTCGCGCCGGCGCCGGCGCCGCAGCAGGCGCCGCAGCAGGAGTGGGGCGCGGCGGGGGGCGTGCCGGCGGCCGAGTTTGTGTCGCGGGCGCAGCACTACCTGCCGGCGTGCTGCGAGCAGCTGGCGCGGCCGCTGCCGGCGGCGGTGCGGCGCGACCTGCTGTGGCAGCTGGGCAGCACGGCGCTGCAGTGGATGCAGCAGGTGAGGGACGGCTCGCGCGGCCCGCGGCCCCTGTCCGATTGCAAGCCTGCGGCGCGACGAGGTGCCTCTTCGGGGCGTGCTCTTTGCGCGCTCGGCTCACGCACACGCACGCGAGACATCTGATCAGCACCCAACAAAAGCTGGGCTCCGGTCCCGCCGAGGTGTCCAAACAGGTGCAGGTTTCTCACACGCACAAGCGCGCTTGTTTCTGCGTGCACGTGCAGAGCCACGAACCGCTCATCAAGGTGGGCCTGTCAGGCCTGGAGCTGCTTCTCTCTCACTGCGCGGCGGCGGGCGACCTGCGCAGCCTGCGGCAGCTGCTGGGCCGCCTGGAGCCGGCGCTTCACGCTCAGCTGGCGCACGTCATGCACGCCACGCAGCACCTGCAGCAGGCGCAGCTGGCGCAGCACCTGCAGCGGCACCTGCTGGCACGCGCCGGCTCCTCCTCGGCGGCGGCGGCGTTTGCCGGCGGGCAGCAGGGCGGGGCCCAGCAGCAGCAGCAGCAGGCGGCAGTGGCGCGGGCGGCGCTTTTTGGCCCGCTGGTGGTTTCCGGCGGCGGGCCGCAGCAGGCGGGCGGCGGCGCGTGGCCGGCGCCGCTGGCGGCGGCCAGCCACATGCTGCTGCTGGCGCACCGCATGCTGGCGCGCGTGCACGCCGCGCACCGCCGCGCGCTGCCCTGGCGCCTGCAGGCGCTGCTGCTGCGGCCGCTGCTGCACTGCGCGCGCCAGTGCGCCGTGTTCAACCAGCGCCTCGAGCAGGAAGCCACCTGCGCGCAGCTCGTCGTCGCGGCCGGCACCGGCGACGGGCCCGGCGCCGCCGCCGCCACCTCGCTGCTCGCCCAAGTGCTCTCGGGGGCCGACGTCACCGCCGGCCCCTCGTCAACCTCGGGCGCAGCTAACAACGCAAAGACCGCGGGGGAAGGCGGTGCGGAAGGTGGCGCGAGCGTGCATGGGGCGGCGTTCCCGCCGATCTCGCCGTTCCAGCGTCTGTCGCACCTGGCGTCCTTCACAGCGCCCAACGTGACGGCCGAGGTGGCGGCGGCGGCGGCGGCGGCCGTGGCGGGCGCGGGGACGGCGGCGGCGGCGGCGGCGGCGGCAGCGGCGCCGCGGCGGCAGTCGACGGACCAGGACGAGGTGGTTGCGGACAGCATCTTGGAGGCGGGCACTGCGGCGCAGGCGCAGGCGCAGCTGGCGGCGGGCGCCAACGCGGCGCGCGTGGCGGCGGCGCGGGCGGCTGCCGAGCAGCCCGTGACGCCGACGGCGGCGGTGGCTGCCGAGCCTGGGCACGCGTCGCGGTCGCCGCCGGGGGCGGTGCGGGCGTCGGCGTCGCCGCGTCAGGGAGCGGTTGGGGGCGTGGTGGCGGCGACGCCGCTGACGCTGCTTCCGGGCGCGGCGCATGTGAGCTTGGTGCGGCTGGAGATGGAGACGGCGCGGTGCGTGATGGACGCGGCAGAGGCCTGCTGCGCCGCCCAGCAGCAAGGCGGAGGCGGCAAGCAGGCGGTGGAGGAAGAGGCGGACGAGGACGGGCAGGAGCAGCGGCCGGCGCTGGCGCCGGAGCTGTCGGGTCCGTCTGCGCTGCTGCGCGCGCTGTGCGGCGACGTGATCCGCCACAGCGCGGCGGCGCTGACGCAGGCGCTGCAGCTGCGCGTGGGCGACGACTCGCTGTGCCTGCTGTCGTCGCCGGGCCCCAGCGACCGCCTGGGCGGCGCGGGGGGGTCGCAGCCGCTGCAGTCCGCTTCGGGCGTGGTGGCGTCGGGCGCGGTGGCGGGGCCGGGCGGGTGGCTGGAGGAGCTGCGGGCGCCGCTGGTGGCGCACGCCGTGCTGGTGGCGGGGGGCATGCCGGGCGGCGGCGAGGCGGCGCACGTGCGGGGGCTCTTCCCGCACCTGGTGGTGGTCATGTGCAGCTACCAGGCCATGGTGCGCGAGGCGGTGGCCGTGTACTTCAGCCAGGTGGTGCGGCCCATGGTGATGGGCGGCGGCGGCGGCAGCAGCGCGCTGCTCTAGAGCGAGCGCACTGTTGGCGTTGTGCAGGCGCGTGAACCTGCCCCGTGCATTTGCGGCAAATGCAAAAGCCTGTGCCTGGGCTTGAGGACTGTGTGCCGTACGCCGCGAGAGGAGGCCGACAGGTGGGCAGCTGCTGGCAGCTGCTGGAGGACGGGCGGCGCGCGACATTTCAAATGCGGCGGGTGATGCGGCGGGCCAGAGGGGCAAGCGAGGCCGGGGTCCTGGGTGGTGGGCCTGGGTGCACACGCCATGAGGTCCAGCAGGCCCAGCGTCCCCACCTCTGACACGGCCTCTGCCATGGATCCTGCAGCTGCCGCGTGTGCATGGTGGAGGTGTGGCGGTTCGAAGAGCAGTCGTCCTCAGGCCCAACGCGCCCAGAGGTGCTCAAGGCCCACTCCAGTGCACGGCGTGCCTGCGACGCAACCCACTCGGCCCCATCTGCGGTCAGAGACCACTCTCTCGACCCCAAGGACGTCGTCACGTTGGCCGGACACGCCTTCCCGTGACCCATGGCATTCGCACTGAGGCAGCCCCAGCAGGCCGGCGTGACGAGCCGTGAGAGGAGTGCCGTGCCGACGGCTCCGTTGCTGAGCGGCCTGCGCGTGCCAGCGGCGGCTGGGCGCGCACCACACACGGTGGCCAGGCGTGCCCAGGTCGTCACGCGCGTCGTCGTCAAGAGCCGGGCGGAGCGCGCCGACACCGACGTGCGTGGTGCCAATGGTGGTGCTCAAGGCCTCTCCGACGGCGAGAATCCAGCTGCGGCGCGCGCCCACGTCGATGCGCACCTGCGAGCACCTTCAACTGGCGCGCGCGCGCGCAGATCGACAAGGTCCTGTTCAGCACCGAGCAGCTCAACGAGGTCCTGGACGAGCTCGGCAGGTGAGCTTCCGGCGGTGGACCGACTCGTGGCCGCCAGGCTTCCAGCTTCGCTCGTATCGCGATCTCAAAACTGGATCGCGCATTGCAATTGCAGGACGATCGGCACGGACTACGCGGACAAGGAGCTGCTCATCCTGGGCGTGCTGAAGGGCGGCTTTGTGTGAGTGGGTCAAGCGTGGACAGCAGCGCGGTGCTGAATGCATTGATGCGTGTGCCACGCCGACGCATCGCCACGTTGACGCACCGTGCACCCTCACGCTCACTCGCAGCTTCACGGCGGACCTGGTGCGCCACCTCTCGCCAGTGCCCAAGTCGGTCCAGGTGGACTTCATCAAGGCGCAGTCCTATGGCCTGGGCATCAGCTCCTCGGGCGAGGTGCACATCGACGAGGCGTTTGACCTGTCCGTGGTCAAGGACAAGCACGTGCTCGTGGCCGAGTGAGTGGCTTAGGCGACGCACTGTGGAACGCCCTGCACCTAGCCACGCCCCCACACACTTTGCTGACCCCGCCGCTGCCCCACACCTCCCGCGTCACGCGCCGCAGGGACATCATTGACACGGGCCTGACGATGAGCACGCTGGTCAAGCGCCTGCGCCAGGCCGGCGCCATGTCGGTGCGCGTGGTGGTGCTGCTGGACAAGCGCGCACGCCGCCAGGTCACCTACGACGCAGACTACGTCGGCATCCAGTGCCCCGACGAGTTCGTGGTGGGCTACGGTGAGCGCGCGGCGCACCAAAGGCACGCGAGCATGGTTGGCCCCCCAGTTCACATGCCGCCTCCATTCACAAGCGTCGCTCCCGCTGCTCCCCCCGTGCTCTCTGAGCGCAGGCATTGACTTTGCCGAGCGCTTCCGCTGGCTGCCCTACATTGGCGTGCCCAAGCCCGAGGTGGTGGCGGCGCTGAAGGCCGAGCGCGCCAAGCAGCTGCAGCTGGAGCAGGAGCGCGCACACCTCGAGCAGGCCGCGCAGCAGCGCCTGGCGGAGCAGCACGAGGAGGAGGAGGAGGAGGCGCGCGCCGCCAACGGCAACGGGCGCGTGCCGCACGCCAACGCCAACGGCCACGCCGCCAGCATGAGCAGCAACGGCAGCGCGCGCGGCGCCGGCAGCAGCGGGCCCAGCGTGTCGAGCGTGGTGTCTGCCAACGGGCTGCTGCTCAAAGTGGCGTCGGCGTCCTCGGCGCACCACGGCGTGGCGGCGGGCAGCAGCAACAGCAACGGCGCGCAGGGCCACGGCGCCTCGGCGCCGCTGCAGCTGGCCAAGAAGCCCGTGCCCAAGAAGCACGGCAAGTGAGCAGGAGGAGGAGCAGGTGGACGGCGGCCCCGCGCTTGGGCTCGGCGCCTGGCGGCGTGCGGCGCGGCGGGGCGGCGAGGGCACCGCGCCAGCCAGCAATGCCTGGCGGTGATGTGTGTGCTGGTGGGCCTGGAGCCGGCCGCGTCGTGTACATGATGATTGAGGCGTCCCTCTGGGTCGCAGGTTTAGTTGGAGAATGGGGCGATCAGGTCCCTCGCTTGCTTGTGCCAGGCAGCGTTTTAGCGTTCAGGGCGTGCTTGCTTTTCGCTCTCCCTCCCGCGGGGTCTCCCCACAGGCCGATTGCTTGCTGCACCATGCTGCCCCTGCACGCGCGCTTCAGCTTTTCGGACGCAGCATGTCTGGCTGCGGCAGCGCCCTCTGGCGCGTTTGAGCCGCTCCACGTGAAAGGACGGTGTCCCGCGTGACCCACGTGCGTGTGCGTGTGCTGCCATGCCCACAGCGCTTCCCTTGCGTTGGCCCAGCAAGGCGGGCCAGCCGCAGAGCGGGCATGCGTGACGTCGGGCCCGTGTACACGGACTCTGGCCACTCGTCTCTCGTTGACTCGTCAGGCGTGTCGTGTGGGTGGCGCGACCTGTGAGAGCAAGACGCAGTGGCGCAGTTGAGCAGGCCCCGCTCTTGCCCCCGATCTGGCGTGCGATTCAGCGCACGGCCCATCCTCTTCTCCTCGTTCCCTTCTTTTTTCCCCTCCCCCGTCCTCCGGACGCCTTGCTCGCCCGTTGTCAGCATCAGCGTTGGGTTAGGGATGTCGGGTCGGGGGGCGCACGCGCCGTCCGAGCAGCAGCAGCGTCAGCAACCACAGAAGCAGCAGCAGCGCCCGCGGCTCCGTCTGCAGGACATATGTGACCTTCCCCCTGACACCCTTTGTTGCCTCGCTCTCACGCGTCTGGATGCACCCTCCGGCCCCCCCCTCCCCCCAGGCGCCCTCTTGCTGCCGCCACGCTGCTTGCCGCCCTCCACCTCCTCCTGGGACGGTCACAACACACAAAACGGCGTGCGTAGGCGTAGGCGTGGACAAAGGCCTCCGCCTTGCTCCTGCAGTTGCCACGCTGGGGGCGCGTGATGAGGTGTGCACACGCGAGGGAATCAACGCAGCGCTCTTCCGCCCTTGTTTGCTTTTGCTGGTTTTTCGCTCTTGCTCGTCCTGCGCTGCACCCCGCGCTTTTCTTCTTGCTCTCTTCCCGCTCTACCAAGAGGCGCACGGCTTTTTCCTCCTGCTGTTTTCTTCTTCCCACACGCACGCGTGGCGTGTGCTACCCCCTTCATCCGTGTGCAGCGCGTGTGTGTGTGGGCGCTCGTCGTGCTCGGAAGTGCGGGCAGGGTTGGAAGAAGCGGCAGCAGCAGCGGTGCTCAGAGACGGACCAGATTCTTTTGCGTTAGGGCATGGGGTGGGCCACGTGCGCACTTGTGTGTGTGCTGGCAGTACGCCCTCTGCTGCTGCGTCATGATGATGGTGTACAAATAGCATGCAAGCGACCCCACACAGGAGCACGGAGCACGCGGCAAGGGCGTGCAGCAAGGGCGCTCAGTGCAGGAAGGCCACGTCCGCCAGCGTGGCGCTGCACTCGAGGCAGGGGTTCTGCGCGTAGCCCTGAGTGGAGAGCATCTCCCGCACGGCCGTCACCAGCGCCCTGCGCATAGCGTCACAACGTCAGCTCGTTGAGAGCCAGGTGCAGCAGGCTCACTCCCAGTTGGCTGGCAACAGGCACGTGCCTGTTGGTGATGGGCCGCGTGGGGTCCTGCTTGTGGTGCTTCCTGATGACGGTGCAGATGGCGTTGGAGAGCGCGCCGCACGCCGCCGAAGGGTCGTTGCCGGGCGTCACGTCGGCGCTGGTCTCGTTGGACTGGCACCCTGCGCGCGTGTGGACCACACCAGCGGGGGGGGGGGGGTGCCACACAGCGCGTGCGATCGCGCTGTGACAGCTGTCCTGGCAGGACGCAGCACCCAACTCACCCGTGATGAGCACCGCGCGGTCCGCGCCCTGGCCGACCGTGGGGTTGGCCGAGGGAGGGCCGCCCGAGGCGGCGGGCTTGGCGCCGTCGGCGCTGGGCTTGCCGCCCCCGCCGCCCAGCAGGCCGCCCACGACGCTGCCGACGGCCGACGCGGCCGCCGCGACGATGCCGCCGGCCGCAGCGTTGATGGCGCTCGAGGCGAGGTTGCCCAGCGACGACAGGAAGCCGCGGCTCTTGACGCTGGCCTCGTCGCCAAACACGCGCGTGGCCACCGAGTGGTACTCGGTGGGCTTGGCCCCCGTGTCCGCGCCCAGGATGCTGCACACGTCCTCGATGGGCAGCTTGCGCGGAGCGACCGCGTCCTGCTGCGGTGCAGGCGACGACGCAGCCGGCGCAGCCGGGGCGGCGTCCAGGCCCTTCTTGCCAGCTCCCAGCGCCGCCAGCATGCTCTGCGCGTGCGCAGGCAGGGCTCCGCGGCTCGGGCGCTGAGGTCCGGCGCGGCGAACCGAGTCTCCTCCCTGAGGCAAGAGCGCGCCGGTGCGTTCCCCCAGCCCCACGCCCGCGCTCCCACTGCCGCACCTGCGTGGCGGCGGCCTCAGCAGCGTTACTGGTGCGGCCGTCCTTGGAGCCCGAGATGACGACGGTCGCGCCGTCCAGCAGCGACCCCGAGTGGCAGCAGTCCCCCACCATGTACAGCCGCACGCTGGGCTTGGCGGACAGCGGCTCCAGCACCGCCGCCAGGTCGTCGTCTGCACACACACACAGTGTGGGGCGGCCAGGTCACGCTGGCTGGCTGGGACGCGCGGGCTGTGAGCGCAGTGCCAGGCGGCGCGCCAGGCGCGGCAGGCTGAGCGCACCTGCAATGAGGTTCATGTCGACGGGACATAATGCCTCGTCCAGCCCGTCGGCCTCCTCGCCGTCCTTGCACGGCACTTGCGTCCCCTGCGCAGCGCAAGCCAGCAACGATGCACGAGCCTGAGCTCCCTCCTCCACGCAACAGGGAGGCCGCAGCATGACAGCGGGGCAGGGCCACCGAACGCGCGCTCCCCCAGAACCCCCTCACATGGCCGGAGAAGTGGAAGAAGATGACGTCGCTGCCCTGGGCGTCGTGCACCAGCTGCTTGAGCTTGGCCTTGATGTTGGCGCCCGTGGGCCGCGTGCCGCCGCGCTCCGTGTCCACCATGAGCGTGATGTCGGCCTCGGCGAACCCATACACGTCCCTGATCAGCTGCTTCATGTTCTTGGCGTCGTTGACGCAGCCCTTCAGCGCGGCCTTGGTGCCTGGTAAAAGCAGCAGCCACAAATGAGTGGATGATGACTCCGGAGCGCCAAGTCATTCTGGCGGGCCGTTGCGCCCGCACGTGTGCCCCAAGCGAACGTCACACACCGGGGTAGTTGCAGCCCACGAGGAGCGCCCTCTTGCGCGGTGCGTCGGTGGCGGCCCGGGCGGTGGCGGTGGTGGGTTCCGCGGGCGTGGTGGGGGCGGCCGTGGGGTTGGCGGGCGGCGCTGCGGCTTGCTTGCTGGCGGCCTCAGGGGCAGCAGCAGGGGCGGGCAAGCTCCGGCTGGTCACCTCTGCCTGCTGCGGCGTGGCTGCTGCTGGCGCCGCCGCTGCCACGGCCTGCGCCGCCGCTGCCTGGCCGGCGGGCGCCGGGGCGGCAGCCTGGGCAGGGACAGCGGCAGGGGTGGTGGGCTGAGCCGGTGCGGCGGGTGGTGGGGTGGTGGGGGCTGCCTTGGCTGCCTCTGCAGTGGGTGTGCCACCAGGGGTGGGCAGAGCCGCTGCGGCAGCGGGTGCGGCGGTTGGGGTGGCTTGAGCAGGTGCTGCGGCGGTTGGGGTGTTGGGGGGCGCAGCGGCTGCTGGAGCGGCCGGAGCCGCAGCCTGGGCTGGGGCGGCGGGTGGCGGCGCGGTTTGGGCCGCGCCCGATGTGGAAGGTGGGCTGGCCGCCTGAGGAGCGGCGGGTGATGGCGATGCCGGCGTGCCCGGTAGCGCTGCCCGTGCGGCCACGGCGCCCGCCGCCGCAGCTGCAGGGCTTGGTGCCGGTGCAGCGCCGGCGTTGATGGTCGCTGCTGCAGGTGGGGTGCCGGCGCTGGGGGCAGCAGTGGCGGGGCTCCCCGAGGGCGTCGCCACACCCGCGGCTTGGGCGGCTGCGCCCTTGGCCTGCTTGAAGTCGAACGAGAAGGAGGGCTCTGCCGCGGGTAGCGCGGGCGTGACGGCTGGGGCTGAGGCGGGGGCTGCGCCTGCTGCTGCTGGCGACGCAGGGGCTGGGGGCAGAGGTGCGGGCGTGAGCAAGGGAGCAGCAGCAGCCGCCGTGGCCGCTGCGACGGCGCCCCCGACGACAGTTGCGGCGGCGGTGGCAGGGGCGGGGGCGGCCGCCGCAGTCTTGGCGCCGGCCGCAGCGGTGGGCGCTGCATTGGCCGACGCAGGGCTGAGCGCTGTTGGCAAAGGCGCGGGCGGCAAGGGGGCCGCAGCGGTGCCCGCTGAGGTGTTGGCGGGGGCAGCGGCGCCGCTGCTCGTGGTGGGCGCTTGCGCCTTGGCTGGTGAGCCTTGCTGCTGGAGCGTCGCTCCCGCTGCCGGCGATGTGGCAGCAGCCGGCTGCTGACTCGCTGCTGGCGGCGCCGGCGTGGCGGGCAGGGGGGCGAGGGGCAGCGGCGCGGCTGGCGCCGCCGGCAGAGGTGGTGCTGCCGTCGGTGAGACGGGCGCTGCGCCCGTGGCGGCCAGCACACGGTCCCTTGCGGCCTGCGCGGCGGCTGGGAGGGGCGGGGGCGCCTGAGCTGCCGTCGTCGGCGGCGGCGCCGGCTGCAGGGCGGTGGGCTGCAGCATCCACGAAGGGAGCCCTGGCACTGCTGCCGGTGGCGCGGCGCTGCTGGTGGGTGCGGCGGCACCCGGCAGGGCCCTGCTGGCCACAGAGCTGCTAGGCGCCGCTGCGGGCGCCGAGGTGGCGCTGACGGTCAGGGTGGTGTGCTGGCCTGGGGCTGGAGGCGGTGCGGGCGGCACTGCCGCTGCCGCTGCGGCGGCGACTTGCGGGACGGCGCCGGGGGCTGCAGCCGCCTGCCCCTCCTTCCCTGCTGGTGCTGAGCGGCTGATGTGGCTGGACGTGAGCTGCACCTGGGGCGCCGGCGGTCCTGCACCCACTGAAGGAACCTGCAAGGTGGTGCCATGGGGGCCGGCCACCGCCGCCGCCGGCCCCGCCGCCGGCGACGCCTGCAGCATGGCGGCCTGTGCCGCGGCCGCCGCCCTGAGCAGGTCTCCGCCTTGCCGGCGGCCAAAGCTGGTGGAAGGTGGGGGCGTGGCAGGGGGCTTGGGGCCGAGGACCGCCGCCAAGGAGGAGGGCGTGTACTTGCCCAGGGACGGCGGGGTGAACGCTGGCGCGGCCGGCTGCGCAGCGTCGCCGGTGCTGCTGCTGAAACCCGCGCCGGATGAGGCCAGAGCGGTGGTGAGGTCGTTGGCGCAGGCTGCGAGCTGGTGCGCCACCATCTGGCTGGCGAAGAGGTGCACGCGCTGGGCCTCTGGTGGCGCCGCGGGCGAGGGCGGTTCCGTAGCGCCCTTGGTGGCCAGGTGCACGATGGCCGTGGCCTGCAGCGCCTCGAGGCAGTCGAGCAGCGACGTGCGCTTGCTGGGCGACACGGGGTAGGCCTCGGAGACGTGCGGGCGCCAGTCGGGCACCGCAGCCAGGCGACAGGCCACGCCCACCGCCTGCGCAGCATGGATGGGTGTGCACAGATAGCACTCATCGGTGCACGGCATCGCTGCTGCTGCGCGTGATGCAGTGTGGAGCGGGGAGGTACGGGATGACCCCGCTGACCTTGACCACGACAGCGCTCGTCGGCATGAGCGATGCGATGTCCCGATGGTCGCAGCCCCACTTGAGCAGCACGCAGAGGGCCTGGCAGAGGATGGGTAGGAGCGGCGCGGCGTCCGCGCGGAGCCGGGCGCGGAGCGCGATGGACGCCTTCTCGACGCGCGTGAGCACCTCCTCGGCGAACGCCAGGCACATCCACAGGTCGTGTGGCAGGGCGAGGACGTGGATGCTGTCCTGGAAGCCCACCAACAGCTGCAGCGTGCGCGTCGTGGCCGCAAACTCCGAGGAGAAGTGCGCGGCGAACGCGTCGCACAGCCGCAAGGACGTGTGCGCCGCCATCGCGTGTGTGGAGGACTCTCCCAGCAGTGGCGAGTGCCTGCCCCCGGCGCTGGAAAGTGCATCGCCCCAAAAACCCCCGGGGGGGGGGATGTGGTTTGCCGAAGCTGGGCCACCCCTCCACGGTGACCAAGGAACGCCACCATCCATGACCTCCTCCCTTTAGTGTTCTGAGGATTCCATTCCACACACTGGTTTGTGGTACGGGCAATGCTTCTGGTGCGGGACGCAAGGTGTAACAGCGCGACAAGAAGTCAGCGCTCACCAACTACCAGCCGGCGCTCACCAACTACCAGAGTGCTCACCTCCACCGGATCCACTCACGCGGTGCGCCAGTGGCCGTAGGAGCGTGTGGCCACGCCGTCGTCCAGCACAAAGCGCTTGCTGTCAAAAGCGCTCAGCGCCACCTTGGTCTGCGAGATGGTGTGGAGGGCGTGGCGGTACGAGCGGATGGCGCGCATCTCCACCGTCATCACCGACTGCTCGCCCAGCACGTGGCGGTAGTCACTGAGCGCCAGTGCAGAGCGCACCGCAGCGCGCGCCACGCCCTTGGCGCGCTTGTGCTCCTGCAGCTCAGAGGAGAGAGGGCGCGCTGTGCGTGCTGTGCCCGTCCATGCCTTGGTTACCGCGTACGCATACAATTTCGGGCGCAGGCCAACAAACTCAACGATGGGGTCGCCCTTGGTCTCGTCCTTGAACTTGCCGGCCACCTTGG
>VFQP010003054.1_pt1 | contig 17590 bp, 12 predicted proteins | sample 3512351 | NCBI WGS metagenome assembly VFQP01 (sample SAMN10412372, study PRJNA504923) | tailings metagenome | isolation source: Relicate 1 Philex TSF1 revegetated site | place: Philippines: Tuba, Benguet | collected 2017-08-29
AAGTGAAAGCAACTCGATGCTAACCCTCAATTATAATACCGATTTTAATAATGTACACTTGAATGCAATGATTGGTGGCAACAAACGTAGCTTTGAGCGTGAAGAAATCTATACATCTGGTACACAATACATTATACCTAATTTTTATAGCTTCACCAACCTTGCTACAGCTACTACTCGTCCTGTTACACAACGTTTGGCTACCAATTCGGTATTTGGGTCACTCGACCTCGACTACAAAGGAATTTTGTTTTTAAATGCCTCTGCTCGTCAAGACTGGTTCTCTACTTTGGGTATCAAAAACAACACCATTTTGTACCCTGCTGTAGGGACAAGCTTTGTGCTATCGCAAGCAACCGAAATGCCTTCGTTTGTTAATTATGCCAAGTTACGTGCTTCGTGGGCTCAAGTAGGTGGTGGTGTTCCTGACCCTTATACACTCAACCAAACTTATAGTATGGTAACAAGTAGTGGACAGCCTTTACAACAAATTACAACAACCAATAGCGAATACCTTCTTAACAACCCAAGCTTAAAACCTTTTACATCAACTACTTGGGAGGCTGGTTTAGATACCAAATTGTTTAACAATCGCTTGGGAATCGACCTTACGTATTATCTCAGAAGAACTACTAACGATATTGTAAAAACGGCTATTTCTGGCACAAGTGGTTATCAATATACTTACGTAAACGTTGGACAAGTAGACAACCACGGTCTCGAGTTGTTATTGACAGGTGGGCTTATCAAGTCGAAAAACTTCAATTGGAATGCTAGCTTCAACTTTGCTTATAACCAAAACAAAGTAGTAAAACTCACAGAAGGTGTCAATACGATTCAATTGGCAACTTCGGTAGGTTCGTGGGCATTTATCAATACCGACGCTGGCCGCCCTTATGGTATTATTAAGGGGTACACTATGGTAAAAGACAAGGCTGGCAATATTGTATTTGACCCATCGACAGGTTATCCTGTAAAAGGACCAATTACCGAAATAGGTCAGGGAGTAGCTCCACTTACGATGGGATTGAGTAATAGCTTTAGCTACAAAAACTTTTCATTAGATATATTATTGGATGGCAAATTTGGCAACGATGTATTCTCGGTAATGAATGTATATGCTACTCGATTTGGTTTACAAAAAAGTACTTTGGCAGGTCGTGAATCGGGCTTACAGGTATCGGGGGTCGATACCAAAGGCGAGGCTTTCACCAAAACTATTCCTGTGTCGAACCTGCGTTTGTATTATGACAACCTGAAAAACTATTCAGATTTATTTATCTACGATGGTAGCTTTATCAAATTGCGCCAAGTGGTATTCGGCTATAAGATTCCTGCTCAGTACTTAAAATTTGCCAAAATCCAATCAGCTTCTATTTCTTTCGTAGCAAGAAACTTATTTATCCTGTACAAAAAGACCGACAACTTTGACCCTGAGTCGAGCTATACCAATAGCAATGCTCAAGGATTTGAAGCCTTTGGTTTGCCAAGAACAAGAAGCTATGGTATCAACTTATCCGTGAAGTTTTAAAGAAATAGCATCTTTCTGATAAAACCAACAACAGATAACTCATCAAGGCTGAACTCTTTTCTTTTGAAAAAAGCCTGTTAAAAAAGATATAATCATGAAAAAGCTTTTTACTATAAAAACCCTAGCTCTTTTATCAAGTGTTGCTTTATTGAGTGCTTGCGACAAAGGTTTTGAGCAACTCAATATCAATCCCGACACTTCGCCGATTATTGTACCTTCGTATATGTTTAGCAAAGCCCAATACGATGCCCTAAACAATAGCTGTGCTAGTACCTACGAGTTTGCTTGTGGTGGTTCGGTACAACATTTCTCGACATACAAAGATGTTCCTGCCATTGGCGACAAATACTTTTTCTCGCAAGGTACATACCCTTACGATTTTTTCAACAATGCCTATCCTCTTGGTGTAAACGAAATCGGAGCGGTAATTAATGCCGTAAAAAACGACCCTACCCAAGCCAACTTGCATGCGATTGCTCGAATCTGGAAAGCTTTTACTTTTCATCGTATTACCGATTTGTATGGCGATGTGCCTTATTCGGAAGCTGGAACTGGCTATACCAATGCCAATTTTACACCAAAATACGATTCTCAGAAAAGTATTTATGAAGATATGCTCAAAGAGCTTGAGCAAGCAGCCACTAGCCTAGATGCCTCTAAAGCATCGTATGGCTCGGCCGACCTTATTTATGGTGGCGACGTAACAAAATGGAAAAAATTTGCTTATTCTATGATGTTCCGTTTGTCGATGCGTTTAACAAAGGTAGATGCTAACTTGGCCAAAACATGGGCTCAAAAAGCCATTGCTGGTGGTGTTATCTTGGACGATGCCGACCTAGCCAAAGTTCAGTATATTGCCAATGGACAAGACATCAACAAAAACCCTATTTCGTTGGCTTTGCGTGGCAATAACTATGCCGTAGCCAATGGCAACGACAATACCGAAGGAGGCAAGTTTGCCAAAACTTTTGTTTCTTTTTTGACTGCAAACAAAGACCCTCGTCTGAATTCTATTTCGGTAGTTTGGGTAAACAAAACACAGGACACCACGTTGGCTATCCAGAAAGGGATGCCTAATGGACTTTTACAAAAGCCTGCTGATTTTATTACTTATTCAGAACCCAATATCAATACAGTATTAAAACTAGACGCTCCATTGATTGTACTGAGCAATGCCGAAATGAATTTGTTGATGGCCGAAGCCGTTATTCGTGGCTGGGCTAGTGGCGACGCTGCCACTTATTACAAAAATGGTATTGCAGCTTCTATGCGTAGTATGGCTCTTTATGGCGACGCCGCTGCAATTTCTACTGCCAAAATCAATGCTTATTTGGCGGGTCATCTATTTGCTAGTTCTTTTGAAAGCCAAATGGAACAAATCCACTCGCAAATGTGGGTATCATTATTCCCGAACGAAGTAGAAGTATATTCTAATTGGCGACGCACAGGTTATCCTAAGTTAACACCTGTCAATATTACAGGCAACCTAACCAACGGTAGTATTCCTCGCCGTTTGTTATATCCTTTGGCCGAGGAAAACCTCAACGGCCCTAATTTCAAAGCCGCTGTGGCAAGTCAAGGTGAAAATACCTTAACTACCAGAATATGGTGGGACAAATAAAGTGAAAAATGAATACCCGACCCAAAGAGCTTTTTAAGCTCTTTGGGTTTTCTTGGCATGAGATTTCTAAGCTAATTACGCATTTCTGACTATGACTTTATTGATTGTTATTCTTTGTATTGTACTGCTTGTTTTATTGATTACCGTTGGAAAAACCAATGCCTTCATTGCCTTTTTAATTACGTCTATTACGGCAGGTTGCTTCATGGGTATTCCTCTCGACCAAATCAGCAAATCTATTCAGAAAGGCATGGGCGATATGCTTGGTTCGCTAGTTATTATTATTGCCTTGGGGGCTATGTTGGGCAAATTGGTAGCCGAAAGCGGTGCTGCTCAGCAAATTGCTTCGGTAATGATGAAAATTTTTGGTGTCAAATACATTCAGTGGGGTTTAGTTTGTACGGGGTTTATTATTGGTATTCCTTTGTTTTATAATGTAGGCTTTGTATTGATGATTCCTTTGATTTTTTCGGTAGTGTATCAGTACAAATTGCCAGCCGTGTATATAGGCCTTCCTATGCTTGCTTCGCTGTCGGTAGCTCATGGCTTTTTGCCACCACACCCCTCTCCTGCGGCTTTGGTAGCACAATTTCATGCCGACATGGGCAAAACCCTATTATATGGTATTACTATTGCTATTCCTGCTATTATTATTGCGGGGCCATTATTTGCCAAAACCCTCAAAAATATCAAATCAGAACCTAATTTGTCTTTTTCGGGTAAAAACCTACAGAATAAGCCTTTACCAAGTAGTTTCATAAGTTTTTTTACATCGTTATTGCCAGTGTTTTTACTAACAGGTACTACACTTGCCACCACCTTGTTTTCAACTCATGACAACCTTATCAGGCTATGCCATTTTATTGGCGACCCTTCTATGGTGATGTTGATTGCTGTGATAGTGGCCACTTTTACTCTGGGTGTCAATCAACACCAAAGTATCAAAGACACTATGACTATCTATAGCGATTCGGTAAAAGACGTAGCAATGGTATTACTGATTATTGCTGGTGCTGGTGCTTTGAAACAAATTTTTATGGATAGTGGCGTAAGCAACGAAATTGCAGGAACACTCAAAAACATAGCGATTCATCCTCTTATATTGGGGTGGTTAATATCGGCATTTATTCGGGTTTGCCTTGGTTCGGCTACGGTAGCAGGACTCACTACGGCTGGTATTATGGCACCCTTGATGGGCGAGCTACACGTTGACCCCAATTTGATGGTATTGGCAATTGGAGTTGGTAGCCTCATGTTTTCACATGTGAATGACCCTGGTTTTTGGATGTTCAAAGAATATTTTAACCTCAGTATGAAAGATACCCTACGCTCGTGGTCGATGATGGAGTCTATTGTAGCAGTTACTGGCCTAATGGGCGTATTAATCATCGACTTCATTTTTTACTAATATATACGCCAATATCATACCACTTAATACTTGTTTACTCATTCTTATTAATGTATAAATTATGAAACTAAAATCTTATCTCTTTATCGGCTTTTTTTGTTTAGCATTTTATGGTTTTGGTCAAAAACAACAAACCAATAATTTACCTAATCGGGTCAACTGGTTTCAGGATTTAGGTTTCGGAATGTTTATTCACTGGAATGTAGATGTGTCGTTGGGTGCTGTAATTAGTCACTCTATGGCTGGGGCTTCTACCGAATATGTAGACAAATACATCGCCGAGTTGCCAAAGTTCTTTAATCCACAAAAATTTAATCCACAAGAATGGGCTAAATTGGCCAAATTGGCAGGAATGAAGTACGTAGTTTTTACAACAAAACACCATTCAGGTTTTTGTATGTTCAATACCAAAACTACGCCTTTCAATGTCATGAATACCCCCTTTGGTCGTGATATTACCAAAGAAGTAATAGATGCCTTTCGCCAGCAAGGGATTGCTATTGGTATTTACTTTTCGCCCGAAGATTTTTATTTTTTCCATAAAAACAATATTCCTATTGGCCGTTTGCAATTGCCTCAGCATTTTCCAGCCAAAAATCCTAGTTTGATGGATTACGATAAAAAGCAATTACAAGAGCTATTGACCAACTATGGCAAAATCGACATTTTGTTTATTGATGGCCCTGGCGATGGCCTGCGTGAATATGCTTGGAGCTTGAACCCCGAGCTGGTAATTACTCGTGATATTATGACTACGCCAGAGCAAAACACACCAGACGAGCCAATGCCCCGCCCATGGGAGGCTTGCTACACAATGGGTACCGACTGGCAATATAAGCCAACCAACGACCCTCATAAATCGGGTACAGAAATTATTAATATGTTGGTAGAAATGCGTGCCAAAGGGGGTAATTTTTTACTCAATGTAGGCCCTAAACAAGATGGCGAAATCCAGATTGAACAGCAGGCTCTTTTGCAGGAGGTGGCTTTGTGGAACTTTGCCAATGCCGAAGCTATATATGCCGTCAAGCCTTTGCCTGTAGTACGTGAAGACAATATTTGGTACACTCAGTCGAATGATGAAAAGTATATTTATGCTATTGTACAAAGAAATACCCCCAACGACTGGAAGTATGGTACTCGCAAAAATTTGGTACTAACCCACCTTGAGGGTAACGCCAATACCAAGGTGAGTATTTTGGGCTACAAAAGCGAGCTGGTAGAATACAAAAATGGCTTCGATGCTAGTACGTATTTGGCACCTACTTCAATAGGATTAGTAATCAGTGCCGTCAATGGACAACGCTTCTATACCAACAATCAATGGGGCAATGCTGTAGTTTTGAAAATAGAAAATGCTAAATTTAGAAAAAATATTACTAGCAAGACCTCTCAAAGTACTATAGATGGAGCAAAGTAAACCCAACAAAATCAGTAATAACCTTCAATTTTCAATAAAAACAATTATGGAACAAATCACAGAACAACTTACGCCAGAACAAGCTTTTGAACAATTAGGCCTTTCGTTACCTCCTGCACCACTGCCTTTGGGTGTTTATAAACCTTATTTAATCGACGGCAAATATTTGTATGTTTCTGGACATGGCCCTGTCCAAGACGATAAAAGCTTAATTATTGGCAGAATTGGCCGTGAATTAAATATGGAAGAAGGGAAAATGGCTGCTCGTCAGGTTGGGCTTACCATTCTTTCTACTATCAAAACACATATTGGTAGCTTGGATAAAGTAAAAAGAGTTATCAAGATTTTGGGCATGGTAAACTGCGTCGATACCTTTGAAAGACATCCTTATATTATTAATGGTTGTAGCGAACTTTTTGCCGAAATCTGGGGAACAGAAAATGGTATCGGTGTAAGAAGTGCTGTAGGAATGGGTACTCTTCCCGACAATATTCCGGTAGAAATAGAGGCTTTGTTTGAACTACATGATTAAGCTAGTTCATTAGAAATGATTGAGTAAATTATGAATTTATATATTAATTCTTGAACCAATAAAGAGCTGGTAAACAACCATTTATCAATAATAGGCATATCCCAAAATACTTATCTAATTGATGTTCTATTCATAATTTACTCAATCTCGATTAATAACTAACTCCCAATCAAGTCAATCACAATTCACTAAATTTTAAAACCAATATGGTTTTTCAACCTCCTCAAATAGTCGCATTTGGTGAGCTACTCATGAGACTGAGTTGTCCGAATGGGTTGCGATTCAACCAAACCGACTCTTTTGACGCTTATTATGCTGGTGCCGAAGCCAACGTTTGTGTGCTATTATCTCGCTTAGGAGTCGATACCCGATTGATTACACGCCTTCCTGCCAATGAGTTGGGGTACACAGCCACCGAGCACCTTCAAAAACAACGTGTAGATACCTCCAAAATACTTTTTGAAGGACAAAAAATAGGCTTATATTTTACCGAAAACGGCAATGGTATTCGTTCTACAAGGGTTATATACGACCGAAAAAACTCTTCTTTTTCTCAATTACAAAAAGGGCAAATTGATTGGAAAACGGTACTCAGAGGAGCATCCGTATTCCATTGGTCGGGTATTGCGGCAGCAGTTTCAGCATCGGCAGCCCAAGTTTGCGAAGAGGCCATAGAGGCGGCGGTATCGCTTGGCATCACGATTTCGGCCGATTTTAATTATCGCTCAACCCTTTGGGACTATGGCAAGTTGCCGTCCGAAATTATGCCCAAGCTCTTAGAAAAGAGCCAAATCGTAGTAGCAGACCTCGATTCGGCAAAGGTATATTTTGGTATCGAAACCAATATTCATGCTTCGTTAGAAGAACGCTTTGAACAATGTACCCAATTGCTCAAAACTTATATGCCACATTTGAGTACATTGGCCATGAGCTTCAGAAAATCGGGCGAAAATCTTTTGCATCACTATTCGGGGGCAATCATGCACCAAAATACTTTTCAGTATTCTAAAACGCATATTTTACCCCATATTACCGACCAAATCGGTAGTGGAGATTCGTTTACAGGTGGTTTGTTGTACGCTATTTTACAGCAATATTCACCTGCCCAAAGCATAGAATTTGCTACTGCTTGTGGCGTTATCAAACAAAGTATTCCTGGCGATTTTGCTGTAATCAGAAAAGAAGAGGTAGAACAGCTTATTGTAGCGGGTATTTCTGGAAGAATTATTCGTTAAAACGATTACCTTGTTTTAAAAATCATCTGTATTATGACCAATAAACGTGAACTAATTAATAGTCTCCTTAAAAAACAAGGTATCATGCCATTGTTTTCACACGCCAATACCGACCTGTGCAAACTGGTACTCAAAACATCGTATGAGGCAGGTATTCGTGTTTTTGAATTTGCGAGCCGTACCCCCAACTCGCCCGAAACATTTCAGGCTTTGCGAGAATATGCCAACACGTCTATGCCCGGTATGATGCTTGGTGTGGGTACTATTATTACGGTAGCCGATGCCCAAAGGTATCTGGCCTTAGGGGCTGATTTTATTGTGGCACCTATGTTGAGCGAGGAGGTTGGCTTATTTTGCCGTGACAACGATATTTTTTGGTGCCCAGGGGCTTCTACGCTTACCGAAATTGTAAAAGCCCATCAGCTTGGGGCCGACTTGGTCAAAATCTTCCCTGCCGATGCCTTGGGCGGCCCTGCATTTATCAAAGCCATCAAAGCTCCTTGCCCTTGGATTAACATCATGCCTACTGGCGGTGTTACTACTTCCGAAGAAAACCTCATGTCGTGGTTTGCTACAGGGGTACATTGTGTAGGCATTGGTTCAAATTTATTTTCAGCAGAAAGCTTGAGTTCGCCCGAAAAAATCCGTGAACGTGTCGATACTCTTTTGGCAACTATCCAAGCTATTAAAGGTCAATAGCACCATCAATATGAATAATACTACTTGGTACAACTTAGAAAACCCCGAAACACTCGATACTCCGGCATTGGTGGTATATCCAGAACGAGTACAGCATAATATAAATTTACTGATAGGAATGATAGACGATATTAGTCGCCTTCGGCCTCATGTAAAAACCCATAAGAATATTGCTGTTACACAATTATTACAAAATGCAGGTATTACCAAATTTAAGTGTGCCACTATTGCCGAGGCCGAAATGCTGGCTTTATCCAATGCCCCCGATGTTTTGTTGGCGTATCAGCCTGTTGGGGCAAAAATACAGCGTTTTCTCTCTTTAATTGAGCAGTATCCCAATACCCAATTTTCTTGTTTGGTCGATTCCCTCGCCGTTGGACAGGCTATTGCCAGTGCTACAACGCATCAGCCTATTCGGGTGTATATCGACCTAAACGTAGGCATGAATAGAACAGGAATTATGCCCGAAAAGGCTGAAATACTGTTCCAAAACCTCCAAAAACTATCAGGAATTCAAGTCAAAGGCTTTCATGTTTACGATGGCAATATCCGCGATTTGGCACTTGATTCACGCAAAAAAGCCTGCGACCAAGCTTTTGCTCCTGTCGAGCAACTGGTCTATCGTTTAGCCCAGCAGGGTTTCAGCAATCTGGTAATTGTAGCGGGCGGTACACCTACTTTTCCGATTCATGCCCAACGAAAGGATGTTGAATGTAGCCCAGGTACATTTGTATTTTGGGACAAAGGCTACGAAATGGCCTTTCCCGAACAGCCTTTTTTGCCTGCGGCATTGGTACTTACCAAAGTGATTTCATTGCCCGAAGCCACCAAAATATGTTTGGATTTAGGACATAAGTCTGTCGCTGCTGAAAACGAACTTAGCAAACGAGTTCACTTTCTAAATACGCCCAACCTACCTTTTGTTGGACAAAGCGAAGAACATTTGGTTTTGGATGTACCCCAAGGGCATTCGTATCAAATTGGCGATATTTTCTATGGCTTGCCTATTCATATCTGCCCTACTGTGGCTCTTTATGAAAAAGCTTTCACAGCCCAACAACAGCAAATTACCCCAACAGAATGGAAAATTGTAGCAAGAGATAGAAAGATTAATACTTAGGAAAGGATACCCATAGGGCTTTCCAACGCTTTTATCAAACGGCTATTTATCTCTTTTTATAAAAACAGACAACTACCATGTTTACAATAGATGCCCATCTTGACCTTAGCATGAATGCTATGGAATGGAACAGAGATTTGAGATTAACAGTACAAGAAATTCGTGACCGAGAAATAGGCATGACCGACAAACCCGACCGTGCCAAAGGTACTGTCGCTTTTCCTGAATTACGAAAAGGAAATATAGGTTTGGTTGTAGCCACCCAAATTGCCCGATACGTTGCTCCCGACAACCCCTTACCGGGTTGGGCATCGCCCCAACAAGCATGGGCACAAACCCAAGCACAGGTATCATGGTACAAGGCGATGGAAGAATGTGGCGAAATGACTCAAATCAATGATTTGGCTAGCCTGAAGGGGCTGATTCGTTGGTAACTATCGACCACGTTGAGCGAGCTTACCATTATGGATTACGTGCTATTGGCCCTGCTCATTATGGTCCAGGCAGATACGCCCAAGGTACTGATGCCACGGGTTTTATGGGCGAAAAAGGCAAAGCTCTACTCAAAGAGATGGAACGCCTTAATATTATCCTGGATGCTACACACTTATGCGACGATAGCTTTTGGGAAGCAATGGACAATTTTCAAGGAAATGTATGGGCAAGCCATAACCTTTGTCGTAGTTTGGTTAATCATAATCGCCAATTTAGCGACGAGCAAATCAAAGAACTTATTAGTCGTGGAGCGGTAATTGGGGGTGCTTTAGACACTTGGATGATGGTACCCAACTGGGTAAGGGGGGTGTCTACTCCTGAAGGCATGAACTGTAACTTGGACGTTATGATTGACCACCTCGACCATATTTGTCAACTCGCAGGAAATGCCTTGCATATTGGTATTGGTTCGGATTTGGATGGGGCTTTTGGCAAAGAGCAAAGCCCTTACGACCTAGAAACCATTGCTGATTTACAAAAAATCCCTGATATGCTTACTAAAAGAGGCTACTCGCCAAGCGACATCAAAAACGTAATGCACGGCAACTGGCTTAGATTTTTGAGAAAAGCATGGCAATAAGCCCCAAAAACACTACTTCCCTTTGATCATAGAGATGAGCTATCCGTTCATCTCTTCTTATTTCAGCCCCAAACGAATTTCCTATGAAAAAAATATCCCTTATATTTTTACTATTTTGTTGGCTAATGCCTCTTGTATATGCCCAAAATACCCTAAACATTATTCCACAGCCTGTTTCTATTCAGCAATATTCTACGCATTTTGTAATAGGTAATCAGGTATCTTGCTCATGGGACAATACTGCTTTAGCCACTCAAGCCGAGTTATTACAGGAAGCTTTTTTGACCCTTACAGGTAAAAAACTCATTACGCAGAATACTCAACAGCACATCAAACTAATCGTTGCTCCGCAAACGGTAGAACAAACAGAAGGCTATCAACTAGAGGTACAGCCCCATCAGATTCAAATTGTTGGCCATGATGAAGCTGGCGTATTTTATGGTGTTCAAACCCTCATACAACTTTTGTATCAGCACAAAACCCAGTTGCCTAGTTGTAAAATCATCGACTATCCTCGTTTTGGCTATCGAGGTTTGCATTTAGATGTAGGCAGAAATATGTTTTCGTTAGGTTTTCTCAAAAAATATATTGACCTGTTAGCTTTTTACAAACTTAATACCTTCCACTGGCACTTGACCGAAGACCAAGGCTGGCGAATAGAAATCAAAAAATATCCCCGCCTACAAAGCGTATCGGCCTATCGCAACGAAACCATTATTGGTCACAAAAAAGACTCACCACATCGCTTTGACGGTAAAAGGTACGGTGGCTATTATACCCAAGAAGAAGTAAAAGAACTGGTAAAATATGCCCAAATTCGTCATGTAACCATTATTCCAGAGATAGAAATGCCAGGCCACGCACGAGCAGCCTTAGCGGCATATCCTCAGCTGGGTTGTACTGGAGGGCCTTATCAAACTGCTACCTTTTGGGGGGTATTTGATGATGTTTTTTGTGCTGGCAACGACAGTACTTTTCTTTTTTTGACCAATGTATTGGATGAAATCTTGCCCTTATTTCCGTCCAAATATATCCATATTGGAGGCGACGAATGCCCTAAAGTAAGGTGGAAAACTTGCCCTAAATGCCAAAAAGTATTACACGATAATCACTTGACCGACGAGCATGAGTTACAAAGCTATTTTATCCAAAAAATTGAAAAATATGTTAACCAAAAAGGTAAAAGTATTATCGGTTGGGACGAAATTTTGGAAGGAGGACTAAGCCCTAATGCCACCGTTATGAGCTGGCGAGGGGAAGACGGGGGTATTGCTGCAGCACAACAAAAACACGATGTTATCATGAGTCCCGAAAGCCATTATTACCTCGACTATTACCAGTCTTTACACCTCGACGAGCCTATTGCAACAGCAGGATTCACCCCACTACAAAAGGTATATAATTATGAACCCGTACCAGCGGTACTTTTGCCAAGCGAGCAAAAGTATATCAAGGGTATCCAAGCCAATGTTTGGTCTGAATATTTAATTTCTGAGGCTCAAGCCGAATACATGGTTTTTCCAAGGGCCTTGGCTCTTGCCGAAACGGCTTGGTCGCCTAGGGTAGCAAAAAATTACCCCTTTTTTTTACAGCGTTTACGAAAACACCAGGCTATTCTAGCAGCCAAAAAGGTGAATTTCTTCAAGCGTTTTGAAGAAATCGACTATTCGTTTACAACCTATGCCACAGGAAAAACCTCTATAATCATGAATACGACTTTGCCCAATGCCCAAATTCGCTATTCGCTCGATGGGCATATTCCACAAATTACTGACCCTATTGTTCCTAAAGAATTATTGATTGAAAAAACCAATACTGTAAAAGCCCAAATCTTTGTAGGAAAGAAACCCTATGGAAAAGTTTTTGAACAAATGGTCAACATCAATAAAGCTACAGGCAAAAAAATAACGCTGACCAATGCCCCTAAGGGAAATTTTAACCCTAAAAATCCTTTTACTCTTAACAATGGGATTATTGGCACACATCGGTATAATGAAGGGCAATGGTCGGGCTTTAGTGGCGAAAACCTTGAGGCTGTTGTAGACCTTGAAAAAAGCCAAAACATCAAAGAAATAGGTATTAGTATATTAAAATATCATTGGCAAAGAATGTGGGAACCCAGTGTTTTGACCTTCGCCATTTCAAACGATGGGCAAAACTTTATAGAAGTGTATCAACAAACAGTATTTCCCTCAAATGCCATCAATACGATTAAAGTACCTATTACTGCAATATCGGCACGTTATATAAAAATTACGGGTATCAACAAAGGGATTGTACCAGCAGGTGAGTACGGAGCAGGAAATAAAGCATGGCTTATTGTAGATGAAATTGTGGTAAACTAGACTTGTACAACGGAATTATACGATGCCTGATTTTAGGTTCGTTTCATATCCTTGTAACACTCCCCGAGATCAGTTTTTTGAATCTATGCTAGGTATTTTCCTTGTTAGCTGGCAAATTTATTTGGTAATTATCTACAAATAGATAGGCAACGAGCTACAAGCTATTACCCATTCCAATCACCACAAGACGGGTTTGTAATATTGTGGCTTATAACTCTGATTAATTTTGCCATAACTTATCCCAAACAAGTATAAATTTGAGTATAAAAAGTACTATTTTGCATTTTGAAACCAATATATTTCATACAGTACAATGATTGATTGTAAAGCCTAGTATTTATCAGCGATTCAATCCTTCAAAACCCAAGAATATCAATTCATCCAATATTATCGAAAACTATAAAACTATGCTTGATTTTCAAATAAAAGAGCAAAACACAGTATTTGACGTAGTAATTGTAGGCTCGGGTGCTGGTGGAGGTATGACCGCCCACGAGCTAACCAAAGCAGGAGCAAAAGTTTGTGTTTTGGAAGCTGGTCAGCCTTATGACCCTGCCGACCCCAAAAATATTACGCAACTCAAATGGCCTTGGGAATCGCCAAGACGTGGTGCAAATACCACTCGCCCTTTTGGCGACTTTGATGCTGCGTATGGTGGCTGGGACATTGATGGCGAGCCTTATACAAGGGTAGCTGGCACTAAATTCGACTGGTTTCGTTCTCGTATGGTGGGTGGCCGTACCAACCACTGGGGACGTATTTCTTTGCGTTTTGGACCAGACGATTTTCGCAGAAAAAGCCTAGATGGTCTTGGCGACGACTGGCCGATTGGCTATGACGACATTAAGCCCTATTATGACCGTCTGGATAGATTAGTAGGCGTATTTGGGTCGGTAGAAGGACTTCGCAACGAGCCAGATGGTATATTTTTACCTGCTCCCAAACAACGTTTACATGAGTTGATGATTCAGAAAGGCAACAAAAACTTAGGTATTCCTACAATTCCTTCACGTCTTTCTATTTTAACAAAACCTATCAACAACGAGCGTGGCCAATGTTTTTACTGTAGCCAATGTAGTAGAGCGTGTCAGGCCTATGCCGACTTTTCGTCGTCATCGGTTTTGATTAAGCCTGCCTTAAAAACAGGTAATCTAACCCTGATTACTTATGCAATGGCTCGTGAGGTACTTACCGACCCTGCTACAGGCTTGGCAACGGGCGTTTCGTATGTCAATACGCTCGATATGAAGGAGTACACTGTAAAAGGCAAAATCGTGATTTTGGCTGCCAGTGCTGGCGAAACGGCTCGTTTGTTATTAAACTCAAAATCGGCTCGTTTTCCACAAGGACTAGCCAACTCTAGTGGTATTGTAGGGCGTTATATCAATGACTCAACGGGGGCGTCTAGGGCTGCTATTGTACCTGCTCTTTTCGACAGAAAAAGATACAATGAAGATGGTGTAGGCGGTATGCACGTTTATACGCCTTGGTGGCTCGACAACAAAAAACTAGACTTCCCAAGAGGGTATCATATCGAATACTGGGGTGGTATGGGTATGCCAGCGTATGGTTTTGGATGGGGTATTGAGGGCATCAACGGCCGATTCCCTAGCCGCTCAGGAATTCAGCAAGCTGCAGGTGGATATGGGGCATCGCTCAAAGACGACTATCGTCGTTTTTATGGGGCTTATATTGGTATGGCTGGCCGTGGCGAACCTATTCCTTTGGAAAGTAACTATTGCGAAATCGACCCTAATGTAGTAGACAAATATGGTATTCCTGTTTTGCGATTCCATTATAAATGGAGTCAGCACGAAATCAATCAGGCTAAACACATGCAGGATACTTTTGAACAAATTATCCATGAACTAGGAGCTATTCCGCTAGGAGCAAAACCTGGTGCCGACCGCAATTATGGCTTGGAAGATCCTGGCAAAATCATTCACGAAGTAGGAACGGCTCGTATGGGTAACGACCCTAATAAGTCCGTTTTGAATAAACACTGCCAAGCACACGATGTCAAAAATCTATTTGTAGCCGATGCTGCTCCTTTTGTAACACAAGGCGACAAAAATGCTACATGGACTATTATGGCTTTGGCTATGCGTACTTCAGAGTTTATTATCAATGAAGTGAAAAAGAAAAATTTATAATTTGAGGTTTTCCAATCAACAATTATACCATGAAAAGAAGAGATTATCTTAAAAATATAGGTTTTACCTCGCTCGGTATGGCCGTGCTTGGTGCTGATGCCGAAGCAGCAGAACTGTTAGATAAACCAAAACCCAAAGGGAAGTCGGTATTGGCCAAAAATGCCGAAATCAAAATTCCGGGAGGACGTACCAAAGATGAGGCAATCCGTGATGCCAAATTAATGGCCGAAAAGTTTTTTACCGACCACGAAATGAAAACTATTACGGTATTGGTAGATATTATTATTCCTGCCGACGATAAGTCGGGAAGTGCTTCGCAAGCTGGTGTGCCTGCCTTTATTGAATTTATGGCCAAAGACCGCCCAACAGAATTTAAAACACCCCTTCGTGGAGGTTTGCGTTGGCTCGACTCTCAGTCAATAAAACGCTTCAACAAAAACTTTATCAGTCTTACCGAAAAACAAAGATTGGAGATTGTTGATGATATTGCCTATCCAGAAAAAGCTCAACCTCAATTTTCACAAGGGGTTTCTTTTTTTAGCCTGATGCGTAACCTAACCGCTTCTGGATTTTTCTCTAGCGAAATGGGTATCAACGACATAGGCTACGTTGGCAACCGTCCAAACGAATGGAATGGCGTACCCGACGAGGTACTCAAACAATATGGGTTAAGCTATTAGTAAATAGTACGTAAACAGGATTTTTAGCATTAAGAGATTTACAGGATGACAGTATTTGTATACTTTTCCTGTAAATCCTTAAATCCTGTGGTAATATCCTTCTACTAACCATAGCCTCCAGCAATTCTTCGTCTACTGCTTACAATTCAGTAATGCCTTCCTTCTCACTTTTGATTTTTCATATATTCTCTACCAAAAATTGGAAAAAAAACGTTTAGAGATGTAAATTGCAGTACGGTTTTTGTAATAAAAACATAAAACCTACCGCTAAAACAACATTACACATCCTTAAATACCTTAATAATAGTGACTCAGATTACGAAGCAGTTTTTTTCTCTTACCTTGTTATTTGTTTTAGGCATCATTGCCTGTTCACATCAGCCTAACCAATGGGGTGATGAAGCAACTTCCAAAACTTCTGTAAGAAACGACAGTATTGCCAAATTTTTTGACCCTCAATTAGCCGCTAAAAAAGCTGCCAAACTTGATACATTTTTCAAACATTTGCACAAAACCGCCAAATTTAATGGTGCTGTTTTGGTATCGCAGTACGGAAAAATTATCTATAAAGGGGCTTTTGGTTATGCCAATTTTAGCAAAAAAGATACCAATACCACCCAAACACTCTTTCAATTGGCATCGGTATCGAAACAGTTTACAGCGGTAGCCATTATGCAACTGCACGAAAAAGGCTTAATAGATTACAACGACCCTGTTTATAAATTTATTCCAAATTTTCCTTACGACCCAAGCATCACTATCCGCAGTTTGCTTACACACTGCTCGGGTATTCCTAATTATGCTTATGCCTTAGACAAAGTTGTTGACAAAAAAACACCTATGACCAACGAGCAAATCGTTAGTCTATTTGCCAAATACAAGCCTGGTATCAACTACCTGCCCAATGCCCGATTCAATTATAACAATTCTAATTATGTGGTATTGGCTTATATTGTAGAAAAACTATCGGGAATGTCTTTTAGAGAATATGCTCAGAAAAAGCTATTTGCTCCTGCGGGTATGTCAAAAACCTTTATTTATGACCCTACTCATACCGAACAGGTAGCCCATGCAGCCGTAGGCCATACTCCTCGTAGAGGAGGCTATTGGCAAATTCCATTCGACCACCTCGATGGGGCCGTCGGTGACAAAGGCATATACTCGACTGTCGAGGATATGTACAAATGGGATATGGCACTCAATAGCGAAAAACTGGTAAAACTTGCCACACTACAAGAAGCATTTCAGCCAGCCCATCATTTCAGAAACCTTATCCACAAAAACTACGGCTATGGCTGGCGTTTGCAATTATTAGACGATGGCTCTTGGCTTACTTTTCATACAGGTTGGTGGCATGGCTTCAAGAATTACTATTTGCACAATCAAAAAGATAATTCATCTATTATTATTTTACAAAATGTAGCCAATCATGCTTTGGCTCGTGTAAAGGTGGCACAGTCTATTCTGTATCCCGAAAAGGCATGGTACTTTATGAATGGCGAAAGTATTCCTGAAGAAGTAGAAGGTGGTCATGAAAAATAAGGCACTTGTATAGTGCTATAATATTTTGTTGCTACCAACGTTTAAAATGAAGTTTAAGGGACTGAAGTATTTAAAACAATAAAAATTACTATAACTTTACAAGCATTAAGTAAAACGACAAATAGAAACAAATCAAAAATACAGTATGATGCCTTTCTGGTTGGCAGGTTGCTTAATATTTTGAAAAGAGTAAGGTTATTGATAGCAAAAATCCATTATTTAGACAAAC
>VFQP010003055.1_pt1 | contig 17589 bp, 10 predicted proteins | sample 3512351 | NCBI WGS metagenome assembly VFQP01 (sample SAMN10412372, study PRJNA504923) | tailings metagenome | isolation source: Relicate 1 Philex TSF1 revegetated site | place: Philippines: Tuba, Benguet | collected 2017-08-29
CCCCCCCTCCTTTCCGCCTTGGGAACCGAATAAACGCGCCGGCCCCGGGGGTGCCGCGGGGCACCTCTGCGCGCGTGCGCCGCGCGCCGCATCCCCTCCCCATCACCGCCAACCCCCGACGAAAAAAGCGCGCACTGCACCCCCGCCCGCGCCCCGCGCCATGGACGCGCGGGCTCCCTCTGCGCGCGGCTGCATGCGTGCATCCGGCGGCGCCCCTCCGACCGCCCTGACCTTGCTCCGGGGCCGGCGGCGGGGACGCGAGGCGTGGGGAGCATGGCGCGGGGACTGTGAGAAGTCTTCTCCCGCTCCTGATTCGAGAGAAGGGCGGGCTGTAGAGTTCCGTCGGCCGCGGCGCGCCCCGCGCATCTTTGCTGCGCGCGCCCGGCGCCGTGTGTTTGCGCACTTTTTGGGGGGCCGTTTCTGCCGTGGAAGCCGGGAGATTAGCCTGCGAGGCGCGCACTGCTGCCGCTGCCGATGCTTGCACGAGCACGCGTTTGGGGACGGCGGGACCCGGGGGACTGGCCGGTCGGGGGGTTTGCAGGCCACCAGGGGAGGGGGAACAGACGCGCCAAAAAGAGACCTCCTCCTTGCAGGGTGGCGGTCAAAAGGCCACGTGGGGGGGGGGGGTCCCGGTGGGCGAGGCGCGAGCGCACGCGGCGCGCGCGGCCTGCCGGCAGTGGCGTGCAGTGGAGCGGAGGACAGAGGTTGCGCGCGCGTGGCTGTGCAGGCCGATGTGGCGACGCGCCTTCCTCACGCGTCTGGGCCCTGCGCACCTACGTCCTGTGCAAGAGAGGGAGCACCTGACTCTGGCCCGCTGTCTTCGTTTTGGCTGCCTTTGGGAGAGTCTGTTTTGCCGCGCCCCCGCTTCTGCCGCCGCCGCCGGTGAGCGCCGCCGTGACGTGCGCGCCGCGCCGCACCGCACGCACAACACACACGCTCTCCCTCAGCGTGTGGTGTGGATATACGCATGCGTGTGTGTGTGTGTTCCGCCTGGTGTGTGGTGTCGCCGCGCGCGCGCCGCCCCCCCTATACCCTCGTGTGTGGAGCCCTCAAGCCCTCATGTGGAGTATCCCTCATGGTTGTACATGGTTGGTCGTGGCGGGGCAGGGTGGCGCTGAGATGCTGATTGCTGTGAATAGTCCGCCCTGCACGATGGAGCCGTGATGTGATGATTTCGCCGTCGCAATGTGGATTGACGCGATGATGATCAGGACCACTGGCCACGCCAGCGCACAATGGTGCGGCCGCCGCTGCCGCCGCTGCGCAGCTTTTGGAGAGCTATGCTTCGACTGCTGACTCCGCTCAGAGATGCAAAGAGGAGCCTGCCAGGGGGGGTGGGGTTGGCGGGTGCCGGAGTGTTGGTGTTTTGCTCCTGTGCGCTGCGCCGCGCGGGGGCGAGGCGACGGGAGGCGTGCGGCCTCCGCAAACGGGTGGGGGGGGGCGCTCTCCACCGCGTGCCGCCCCTTCAACCCCGCCCCACCCGTTCTTCATTTCCCGACGCGCGCACCGCGCCGGATCCGTGTGCGCAACGATGCTTTGGTGCCTCCCGTCGTCCTGCATGGCTTTCCGCCGCCCCCTCAAACGGCGCCCTTTCGGCGCTCCATGTGACTCAGGGGTGACCGAGGGGCCAGGGCGCTACTGCGACGACCCCGCTCTGCCCCCACAACCCACTCCACCTCATCGCGTGATGTGTGCCCTCGCCATCCCCCATTCGTCTGTCGGCCTTGGCTGGCAAGTGTTGCTCGCTCCCCACCGGTGGCCCCTGACAACGGCCTCACCCTAGCTCGTGCCCCGCTCCCACCGCCGCCGCCGCGCCCTGCCTGCCTTACGCCCCTCCCTCCCCGTCGCGCCGCCTCCTCTCTCCTCTCCGCTGGCACGCGCGCGCTCTCCTCCCACGCCACTCTCTCCGTCCCGCCTCCCCCCAGCTGCTTTCAAGCGCGCCCCCCACCTCCCATGCCCACCTCGCCTCTGCGGGGGCGAGTTGCCATCCTCCGCGTGGGCGAGGGCACACGCGGCGAGCTTCCTGTCAATGGTGCCTCGTCCTCCTCCTCGTCCTCCTCCTCCTCCTCAACCAGTGTGCCCACGACGGCACAGCCACCCCCGACCCGTCCCTTCTCTTCATCCCATTGCTCGCCCCACACTCCACCAGCAAGCGCCGTCCGCGCCCCCGCCACGCGCCCTCTGGCATGCGGCCCCCCCCCTTTGGCCTCCGCGCCGCGCACACATTGGCGACGGCAGGGAGGCGGCCGCTGGGCGGGTGCGGGCGCCAGCTGTCCTTTCCCCTCAGTGTAGACTCCTGTCCAGGGCCTCTGCCCCCTCCCCAACCTGACTGACCACCACCCGTGGGCGCCTCGCTGTTTTGCTCCCCTGTTCTCTCGCCTCTCTTCTTCCTCCTCCTCTTCTCTTGACCCGGGTCACCCGCGCACGTCAGCACCCCATCAAGAAAAGCGCGCGCGGCGGCCTCTGCCGCAGCCCGCTGGGTGCGCGCACGCGCCGCCGCCGCGGCGCGACGCGCCAAGCCCCCCCGCCTCATGTCCACAAAGGAAAAGTTGGCGGCGCTCCGCACGCCCAGTGGCGGCCTGGCAAGCCGGCGTGTGCCGCGCGCCCCTCAGCAGCGGCGGGGGAAGAAGCAGTTCCTAGTGCGCGCGCGCCAGCCGCCCGCCACGCCCGCCCTCAAAAAGCCCTCCATCCCGCGCGACGCAGCGCCCTAGGCTGTCCCCTCTCTCTCTCTGTCTCTTTCTTTCTCTCCTCTCCTCTCCCTCCCTCCCTCGGCCTCCCTCGGATTGGCGCTCTTGTGTTGTCGCCGGTAGTCGAAGTCGCCGCTGACGGCCGCAGTTGCAGCGGCCGCGCCGAGGCCGCCCTCAAGCGTTTAGGAGGAAGGAGGAGATGGGGGGCGGGAGGCCGCAGCGTCAGTCACCACCAGCACGTCTGTCGCATTTGACCTTTCCCATGCCGTGGGGCGCGCGCCGCGGCCCCGAACGCACTCCCCGAGAAGAGAGCGTCGCCCGCGTCCCCCCCCCCACCGCGCCCTCCCTCCACTTCTTCTTTCCTCCTGTGCCGTGAAGCACGCCTGCACCGCGTCTATCTGCCTTCTTCCATCTCGTGTGCGCCTCCTCGTCTGCGCCGCGCGACGACGCCGGGCGGCGCGCCCAAAACGGCTCTGAAGGGTGGAGGTGGACCTCACGAGGCCTCGGCTCATGTGAACTTTCCCCAACCTGGCCAAGGAGCAGCAGTGATTGGGGTTGCTGCGCCGTCGCTTTTTGCACCCCGCACCCTCCTCACCGGCGCCCAGCCGCGCCGCTGTTTTGCCCAGGGCAACGCGCACGGAAATGGTTGCCGTGGGCGGGCGCCCCGGGGGGCCGCCCAGGTGGCGTGCAAAGCCATCGCGCGCGCGCGCAATGCGGGTGGGGCGGCGCGCGTGCCGCCGGCGGGCCAGGCGCGCGCGTCGCTGGGTCGGGGGTTGCGTTCGGCGTCGCCGGCAGGGCGGCGCGGGTGTTGGCGCGCGGCGTGCCCGCTCTGGGGATCGTGTGGGTCGCAGGGGACCTGGGGCGACGCTCCTGGCTGTTGCCCTGCCGTTGCTTGTGGACGCCACAACCGGGTGGGGCGCATGGCTCTGCACGCGAACGTGCCTGCCAAAGAGGGGGGGGTGGCCGCGGAGGGTGGCCTGAGAAATGCGCAGGCCGGCATGCGTGCAGCAGCGCTCGTGCACAGTGGCGTGTGTCGCGACGCGTGCGCGTGTGTTTCGCCCGCCGCCTGGTGCTGCTGCCCGCCGAGGCGGTCGTGGTGGGAGGTGCAACGCAGCCCCGGGCAGGGTGTGGGTGTGTGTTTCCAGAAGAAGCTGGGTCGGCCGCCGCTGGGTTCCGGGGCGAGTGCACGCAGTGGCGACCCGCGTCGCGCGGGCCAACCCCACCGAAGACGAATAGAACCCCCCCCTTCCCCCCGCCCAGATGCAGATGATGATGGGAGTTGGCCGTCCTGGCAACGCACGAAACGCCGCGCTGAGGGCCCTGCTGCGCGCGTGGGGCGCGTGCGAGGCTGTGGGGAGAGGCCCTGCACGCGTACGCTCGGCGTGTACCTCCCCGCCCCGAGGGACGGAGTGAGTGCGCAGGCCTCTGCGGAGCGGCGCCGGCCGCTGGGCTGCACGCGCGCATGGCGCCTGCTGACGCGCGCGGAACGGCGGTGGATGGCTGCCCGCCCCGCGCCGCGAGTGCCGGGAGGGTATTTGCCTGTTGTGTGGATGCCCGCGCGCGCGCACGAGACCTCGACACTGCTGTTGTGGTGGTGGTGGTGGTGGTGTTGATGGAGGCGGAGGAGGAGTGTATGGTAGAGTTAGGCTGGCGCCACGCGCGTTGCTCCCCGCTGGAGACGCTGTCCCCCTGGAGAGGCGACTCGAACGGACGTGTGTCGCCGCCTCGCGCGGCCGGCATGGCTTTGGGGCATGGCCCCCTTACCGGCGTGTGTGTGGCCCCCTCCCAGGGTCGCGTGTCGCTGTGCGCTGTGCGCCATTGGAGTCTGGTATTTCTGGCAGGAACGAGGTACTGTCGCGACGGTAGCGAGTGTGCAAGCAAGTCGGGGGCGAAGGCGCTGCGTGCTCGGCGGCGTGCTGCTGGTGCTGCTGCTGGTGGTACCCTGGGAAGCTAGATCCTCCTGCGCAAGGAAGGGGCGTGGTGTTGGGGGTTACGGGGTGCTGGGCCACGGGGTTTTTCGAAACGGACGCGGCGGCTGCTGTGGGTGCTGTGGTCTGATGCCAACGGGGCCACGTTGTGTGCCCGCGCAACGTTGTTTGTGTTGCCCTCCCACGCGCGGGGTCACGAACCAAAGGGTGCGAAGGGGGAGGGGGGCGAGAAGCCACCGCACTTTCTTCAGCCGCGCATCACCGCCCGAACGTGCCGTGCTCCTCTTCTTCTTCTTCAGTCCCCACTGCTCAAGCAACAAGCACACGTGTTCTTCCTCCTGTGCGTGTCGTGCGTGGGCATTGCAAGCGCTCCTGCCGCGCGTCCGCCCTCCGAGTCGAGCATGGCAGCTCCCTGTGTGCGGTGTGTAGAGACGCAGACGCAGACGCGTTGACGCAGAGCGCACAGCGAGTTGAAGTTGCAGTTGGCAGCACTGCAGAAGCCACTGCTGCAATCAATTGAGATCGGACAGGAGGAGAAAAGGAGAGGCGGGCGGCTTGCTAAGGCGAGATGTTCTACTCGCAGCAGCTCGTGAGCGCGGGCGGCCCGCTGCAGGTGAGCGATGCTGATGCGTGTACTCGCCATCCGGGAAAGCGCGTCGGGATCGCCGGAATGCTCGCTGCTCGCACCGTCAACATGTGTGCGCGGGCGGCGAAGAGGGCCTCCTGCGCAGCTAGGACGCGGGTAGCACGTCCAGGTCCATCCAGCGGACCCCACAGCTCTGTGTGAAGAGGCGGAGGCCGGAAGCACGACGGGCAGCACGACGTCTTGCTCGTGCTTCTTGCCGACTCACGCGGCGTGCCGCATGCACGCGCTCCCGCTGCGCAGCTGGTGTGGCTGGCCTCCCACTCGGAGCGCCGCCGCCTGCAGCGCACCCAGCTGCTGCACACCAATGTGGCCGAGACCGTCGACTGCATCCTGGCCCCCGCGGTGCGTCCCTCTGAGAGACGCCTCTCACGCGTGCTTCCATCTGCACCTGGCGCTCGTGGACGCACGCGTCGAACCCCTTCCCACGCCCTGCCACTCGTGCGCCCTCTCCTCTCAGGGGCTGGCCGGCGTGGCGACGGCCGCCGGGCGGCGCGCCGGCCGCGCCGGCGCGCTGCCCTCCACCACGCCTGGCGCGCTCGAGGCGGTGCCCTTGGCGCTTCGCCTCTCTGGGCAGCTGCTGCTGGGCGTGGTGCGCGTGTACAAGGATCAGCTCACGTGCCTCATGGAGGACGCCGAGGGGACACTCTGCAACATCTCGCTCAACGCCGCCGCCGCGCCGGCGCCCGCGGCGGCAGCGGCGGCGGCGGCGGCGCGGCCCGCCGGGCGCGACGCCGAGGCGGGCGGCGGCGAGGGCGAGGGCGAGGGCGAGGGCGCCGGCGGCGTCGTGCGCGACGAGCACCTGGTGATGCGCAGGGGCGCGGCGGCGACCAACGGCGCGCCCGAGTGGGAGGGGCTGCGGCCCGGCAAGGCGGCCGCCCCCGAGCCGCCGGCGGCGGCGGCGGCGGTGCAGCAGCAGCAGCGGGCGGGCGGGCAGCAGCAGCGGCTGCACCAGCGTCTGCAGCAGCAGGCGGAGCTGGAGGAGCTGGTGGCGGAGCTGGGGTCGCTGGACGAGGAGGAGGCGTTCCAGCTCATGGCCGGCGGCGAGGGCGGCGGGGGGTTGGGCGACTGGACCACGCTCGGCGGCGGGTCGTCCAAGGGCGCGCTGAACAACAACAAGTCGGCGGGAGGCGAGGGGGGGCTGCTGCTGCACCGCAACGCGTCGCTGCGGCTGAGCCTGGGCGGTGGGCCGCAGCAGGGCACGCCGAGCGTGCGGCGGACCGGGAGCCTGCTGGGCGGCGAGGGCGGCGGGGCGGCGGCGTCGGGGCCGGGCGCGCCGGCGGCGGTGCGGCTGCGGCGGCGCCTGAGCGGCCTCGGCGACTGGGCGTCAGGCGAGGAGGAGGGCGAGGAGGACGAGGGGGGGCGGCGGCTCGGCGATGAGGAGGAGGACGACGACGAGGTGTTTGTGGTGTGGGAGGAGGACCAGCGGGGCGGGCTGCAGCGGCGGAACTCGTCCTCGTCGCTGCCGAGCGTCCTGGAGCTGGACGCGGAGGAGTGGCTTCGCCCCGAGCCGCCGCAGCCCGCCGCGGCGGCGCAGGGCGGCGACGCTGCCGCCGCCGCCCGCAAGCGCCCGCGGCTGGGCGGGCGGGCAGAGGAGGCGGACGGCGAGCAGGACGCCGCCGCGCCGCTTCCGCTGGGCGGAGCCGAGGAGGAGGCGCACGTGGAGGAGGCTCACGTGGAAGAAGAGCAGGAGGCGGGCGGCGCGGCGCTACAGCAGGGCGTGGCGCGCGTGGGCTCTGGGCAGCTGCAGCAGCGCCTCAGCGGGGCGCTGCACCCGCCGCTCTTGCCGCCGCCGCTGCTGCCGCCGCCGCAGCAGCAGCGCGAGCAGCAGCAGGGCGCCGCCGCAGCAGCGGCAGCGCCGCTGGGGCTCACGGTGCACAGGCCGCCGCACCACCTGGCCGCGCTGGTGGACCCACCACACCTGGCGCCGGCGGGCGGGGTGGCGGGCGCGCCGCCCTACACGCTCCCCTCGGCCGTCGTGCGCGCGCTACTGGCCGACCGCGCGCCGCTCATGCACCCGGGGCGCAGGCTGCTGCACGCAGCGGCGGCGGCGGCGGGGGCGGGGGCGGAGCGCGCCGCGCCCGCGCCGCGGGCGGCGCTGCTCCTGGCGGTGGCGGCCAGGGCGGGGCTGGGAGGGGGCGAGGCCGGCGCGGCGGCGGCACCGGTCGCGGGCGGCACGCCGCTGCAGGCGCTCCACCGCCTGCACGGCGCGCTGTCGCCGCGGCTGCGCGGCGGGGGCGCGCCGCTCCGCGGCGCCGCGCTGCTGTCGCCCGCCGCCACAGCCGACGCGCGGCCCGCGGCGGGGGGCAGGGCCGCGCGCGGCGCGCCCGCAGGCAGCCCGCGGTCGCAGGCGGCACGGCCCGTGGACCGGTTAGGGGGCCTACTGCTGGTGGGTGGCGTCCTGCCGTACCTGGCGGCGGTGCCGGCCTGCGCCGCGCTGGTGGATTCTGGCGCTGAGCAGCGACATGCGGACGCGCACGCGGGCCCGGGAGGTTCAGCGGCGACTGGCGACGACGGCGGCGGGCAGGGAGGGGCGGCGGCGGCGTGGGCGGGCCGGCCGGCGCTCTTGCGCGTGCTGGCGCAGGCGGGCGGCCTGCTGCCGGCGCCGCTGCTCGAGGCGCAGCTGCCCCCCCCTGGCAGCCCTCTGGGGCCGGCGACGGCGGGGGCGTGCACGTGGCACCGCGTGGCGGCGCGGGCCGCGCCCGCGCGCGCGCTCCCGCAGGAGGAGGAGGGCGGCGCGGTGCTGGCCTTGGCGGCGGGGATGGCGGCGGCGGAGCGGCGGCCGGCGAGTCGCATCAAGGGCCGCGGGAAGGCAGCGGAGGCGGCGCAGCAGCCAGAGGGGAGCAAAGGCGCCTCGCCGGCCGCAGCCGGCAGCGACGGCGCAGCAGCGGAAGCGCAGGCGGACCAGGCGGGCGGGCGCGCGGGCAGCAAGCGGAAGCAGCCGGACGCGGCGCGGGACGCGGCAGAGGAGCAGCAGCAGGAGCAGCAGGAGGAGGACGAAGAGGAGGAGGAGCAGGGTCGGTTAGCGGAGCAGCAGGACGACGACGCGGGGCAGCCTGACGCTGTGATGGCGGCGGCTGAGGAGGACGGGCGCAGCAAGGGGCGAGCCTCGCCTTCCTCGGAGGGGCGGGGCGACCAGGAGGAGGAGGAGGAGGAGGAGGAGGAGGAGGACGAGGAGGAGGAGGACATGGTGGAGGAGGATGCGGCAGCGGGCGGGTCTGGTGCGGTGGCCCACGGGCGGCAGCAGGCGCACGGGCACGACGGCTTCACGGCGCGGACGCGCGGCTTGCTGGCCAGGCTCACGGAGCTTGTGGCCGAGCGCCAAGGGCAGCAGCAGCAGCAGGCGGGGCGCCAGCGCGGCGGCGCCAAGACGCAGCTGTCGGTGCGGGAGGACGTGCTGCCGCCGGTGCTGGCCGGCGCCGGCGGGGGTGTCTCCAAGGGCCGCGGCAGCAAATTGCCCTCCGCGGCGGTGCGCATCACGGCGGCCCGGTCATTCGTCGACCTGCTGGTGCTGCAGGTGAGGTCGCAAGCGCTTCCCCGCGCTGGGTGGGCCTCCAACCCAGGCTGAGCTGATGAGGTGGCGCTGCTTCTGCGCGCAGAACCGCGGCTACCTCACGCTCAAGCAGCCGGCCGCCGACGGCGACCTGCACGTGCACCCGCGCCACAAGCTGCTCCAGGACGCCTCACCCATGGCGCCACGCACGCCCGTCGCTGTTGCCGCCGCTGCTGCGCCCGCTGCTGCCCGCCGCCGCGCCCAGTGACCCCGCATGGGCAGAGGGCTTTCCTGTGCCCTGAAGTTTTCTTCCGTCGCAATTTCTCGCGCTGGTCAAGCTAGCAAGCATGCAGTCGTCTGTCGCGATGCGGGCCGTCTCGCGCCAGGGAGCTTTCGTCGCTTCGCCCGTGGCGCCTCGCCGCGCGGCTGTGGCCATGGCGGTGAGTGTGGGGCCGCCACGCGGTGGAGAGCGGCGGGCCCCCTCCTTCAGCCTCTCGCCCGTCAGCTCATGCGCCCAGCTCGCCGGTGCAGCTCGCATCGCTCGCGCGTGGGCGCCTCGGTACTGCGGCCACTGGCGAGTGGTGGTGGGGAGCCGAGCCCAGCGGGTGCCCCACGCGGCAGCGCGGCGCGAGCAGCAGCAGCCGAGGCCAGCAAGCTGAAGCGGTTGCTTGCGAGGTTCGTGATGATGAACTCTCCCGCGCGCGTGTGGCGTCCCGGCTCGACCCGTTCGGCCCCGCTCCGCTGCGCCATTCTCGCTCGCAGCCGGCGCGCATGACCACAGTGGAGGTCCAGGCCGGCAATGGCAAGCTCAAGACGCGCAAGGTGTGAACGCTGTTGGAGTGGGGCCAGGGAGGGTGCGCGTGGTCACGCGTCCGGCAAAACGGCAAGCAGCAAGCAGGGCAGGAGCAGCGGCAGCAGCAGCACGGCAGCAGCAGCATGGGCGGGAGGAGCGTGGCTGGGAGAGAGCACGGCGGCAGATTCGGTCGGCAGACGGCCGCCGCGGCGGGCCGGGGGCGGGCCTGGCCTTGCAGCCTTGGGCCTGAGCATGGCCTTGGGCCTGAGGGCACGACGTGTTTTGGGGCGGCACCACCCTGCGCACACGTGCATGCGCAGGCGGCTGCCAAGCGCTTCAAGGTGACGGGCAGCGGCAAGGTGATGGCCCGCCACGCCGGCAAGCAGCATTTCAACGAGAAGAAGAGCCGGGATGACATCCGCGACGCCTCCAAGATGTGAGTGCTGGCCACACGGTGTGCTGGTTGCCGCTAATGGTGGTGGGCGGGCGTGGCGCGCTACGGGATGCAGCGAGAGGAGGCGTCGCAAGCAAGGGCAAGGGGCAAGCTCGCTTCGCTGCCTGTTGGATCCAGCCCTACTGCCTACTGGACTCTTCTTCCCCTCCCCCTCTCTGCTCTCAGCGCTGCCCTGCTGCACACGTGGATCCATCTGCGCGCTCGCTCCGTATCACATCGGATCGCGCCCCTGCTGATGCTCTCACGCGCTGCTCCGCAGGTACGTGCTGAGCTCCGCCAACCTCGCCAACGCCATCAAGTGCTTGCCCAACTCGGGCATCACGGGCGGCCACTAAGTGCCGCAGCTGCCGGCCGGTCCTCCTTTCTCTGTCCTTTTTGGCGCACGCGTGGATGATTGCGGTTTTTCCGCGCTCTGCCTGAGCGCCGGCAGGTCTGGTCCAAATCGCCGTACCTCGTGTGCCACGCACATCAGCGAGCGCTCGCAACCAGAATGCACACGCACACATAATCTTCGGCGGTGGCAAAGGCGCGAGCTGCGTAGTGGGCCAGCAACGCTTCGCGGTGAAGCTGAACGATGTCCTGGAGGACGGACGACGACGCGCTGCAGCAGTAGCAGGAGCCACTCTCAGGAATCGTGCGCGACGCCGCAAAAGCGGAGATGGGCCCGGTGACCGATTCGTTCCTGGTGCTCGCCCCGCTGGGGGCAGCTTTGGGGCTCGCCGTGCACCAGCGCGAGCGCGGCCACACGGCTTTGGCTGCCATCGTGTGGCCCGCGACGCTGCTCCTGCTGCAAAAGCTGCGCGGCGTTCGCGGTGCCACTGGCCCCGGCTCTTCGGGGGCGGCGATGCAGTTGGCGTGGTCTGCGAGCGGCCCCCTGCTCGTGGGCCTGGAGGGCCTCTTGATGATGGCATACGGGCCAGGTGATGGCGCAGGTGAGGTGCCTGAGGTTGCGTGCGGGGCGTGCGGTGCGGATGCGGGCGGGTGCCGGCGCGGTCAACGCGTACAGCAGGCCGCAGGACGAGGCAAATCGACACGCGCCGGCCGCCCTTTTGCACGCGCACGCAGATCACCACGCCTGGCTCACAGTGCTGCAGTCCCTGGCGCTGTGCGTCCTGGGCGCGTGCGGCTGGTGGCAGGTGCGCAGGCTATGTTCGCCCGCGGGCGAACAGTCACTGACCAGCGCCACACCGCGCCTCCTCAGCTGACCGCACACTCCCTCTCCCACACCTCATGGCGCACGCAGGCATGGCGCGCCTGGACGTCTCCAGGAGGCAGAGACGCCCACCACCCTCAGCTGCTCGGCAGCCTGCGCACACCGCGCAGCAGCGCCAACGGCGGGCCCGCCCACCAACCGCTCGCGAGCAAACCTGGCTTGGGAGGCCTCGACACCCCGCCCAGAGGGGCGCGCGGCGCCGGCCTGGGGCACCCCCTGCTCTCGGGCTCGAGCCTGATTGGCACGGACGTGGCCGGCGGGCCGCTGCTGGGCAGCAGCGCGCCGGGCACACCCACCCGCGGCGGGGCGGCGGCCAAGTCCCTGGCGGGCCACCACCTCGAGAGCAGCACCAGCGGAGGCGCGCCGCCGCCGCCGCCTCTCCCCTGGGGCGCCGAGGGCGCTGGCGCCGAGCTGCGCGGCCCGCTGCTCTCCGAGCACGACGTGACGCCCCGCGCCGCCGCTGCCCAGCCCTCGGGCGAGCAGCCAGGGGACGGGGCGGGCGGCCAGGGAGGCGCGGAGACGCCGCCGCCCCCCGAGTGCCAGGACGGGGAGGAGGGCGCGGAGGCGGCCCCCGACGGCGAGGAGGCACCCATGGAGAGCCCGGCAGGTGTGCGCGCTGCCCGCAGGCGCCGAGGCGACCTCGCCACAGCCCCCTCACCCCACACGCCACGTGGACCTACAGCTGGCCCTGCCGTTGCCCTGCCCTGCGTGCCGCAGACCTGATGCTGGAGATGCTGGGCCAGCTTCTCAACGGACATATGCCTGACCTGGAGGAGCTCAAGCTGCTGCACAGCTGCCTGGCGGCAGGCCACAACATATACACGCCGCTCAGCGTGCAGGAGAACCTCGCCACCACATCCATGGACGTGAGTCGCGCGCTCTCGTGTGCTGCGCGTGACCGCGGGCGCCGCGCCTCTCTGGGCCTGCCCCCCCCTTGCGCGGCGGCAGCCAGGCCAGGCCCCCTCACACGCTTCATGGTCCGCTCCCTTACGCGCGGCGCCTGTCACCCCCTGCGAACCCCTGCAGGCGGACGTGGAGGAGGCGCTGATGCAGAGGCTGCTGGGCGTCAGCGTGGCGCACGGCGGCGGCGGCGGCGGGGGAGGAGGAGGCGGCCGCCACGGCGGCAGGGGCCCCTCGCCCGTCTCCACGCTGCAGGCGGCGCGCGCGCTGCTGCCCGGCATCGTGGAGACCACAGAGGTGCTCGACCTGGAGGACAGCGGGGCGGCGGCTGCAGGCGGGCGCGCCACCGCCACGTCATCGTTGGGTCAGGGGCACGCCGCCGGCGCGCTGCACGGCAGGTGTGCCCCCACGTGCATGCTCTGCGCACCCACCTGCACGGGCCCCCCCTGAACAAGCGAAAAAGCGACACAAGGGCCCCCCAAAGAGCAACTCGTTTGCGCCGCTGCTGGCACGCCAACGCTGTGCAGGGGCCTGGCGCACGACATGCGCCTGGCGCTCAGCCAGCTGGCTTGCGACGTGAGTCCGCTGGACGACGACGCGCCCGTCGCGCCCCTCTCGCGCCGGAGCAGCTTCACCGCCGCCGCCGCCGCCGCCGGCGTGCGCCGCCGCTCCTCCCACGTGGGCCAGCCACCGCTCATGAGCCCGCCCGACTCACCGGTCGTTCCGCAGCGAGGGAGCAGCCACCCGCAGGCGCCTGAGCCCGCGGCGGCGGCGGCGCGCCCGCAGCCCGGAGGGGCCGGCCGCTCGGCGCGCACCTCCCTTGCAGACCCTGAGCCCGCTGCGGGCTGTGCAGCTGCAGCCGGCAGCCCGCCGCAGTCGTCCGGGACGTTCCCGCCGGCGCGCGCTGGCAGCAGCAGCGTCGAGTCGGTGGGAGCCGTGGTCGCGGCGGCGCTCCCGTGCGCCGCAGCGCTGCAGGCGCCCGCCGCCGCCACGCACGCGCAGAGCGCCCCGCAGCAGCGCCTGCCGGGCGACGCCAGGCCGGCGGGCGCCGCCGCCTCTGGCGCGGCGCCCGCCAGCGCCAGCAACGGGAGCATCAAGCTCCGCACCGCACCAAGCGTCACGTTCAAGGACGAGGAGGACGAGGAGGCGCCGGCGGCGGCGCAGGGCGCAGCAGCAGTCAACCCGCACGGCGCGCAGAGGCAGCCGCTGCCGCTGGCGGCAGAGCCCGGCGGCGGCAGGGGCTCGGCGGCGGCGGCGTCTGCGTTCGGCAGCGGCATCCCCCCCTGGCACCGGGCCTCTTCCAGCCACATGCGGGGGCTTTCGTCGGCGCCGCACAGCCGGCGCAGCAGCGCGGTCCTCGACCCGTCGGCGGTGCCGCCGCCAGCGGCATTCGGGCCCCACGGGCGCTCTGGCTACTCGGCCCTGGCCCTGGCCCGCGACTCGCTGCTTGACGCACTGGGGCAGGGCGACGCGCCCGCGCACCTGGAGCCCCAGGGCGCGGCGCCGGCCAGCCCGCGCGTGCCGCACCGCGCGAGGCAGGGAGAGGGGCTCCCGGGCGCATTTGCTGGCGCGGCACCCGCATCGCCCCTGCCCGGCGCGGCGCAGAGCTTCCAGCTGGCCGGCGGGTCGCACGCCGCGGGCGGCAGCAGCTGCCCGCACTGCGGCCAGGCGCTGCCGTCGCGCGCGTCGGCCGAGCGGCAGCGCCGCAGCGACAGCCTGCTGGACAGCGCGGCGGCGCCGCTGTCGCCGGCGCGCACGGACGGCGGCGGCGAGCCGCCGGCGCCGCGCGAGCGGGACGGCGACGGCGAGGCGGGCCGCCTGCGCCGCAAGAAGTCCGTCAAGGACATCGCCAGGGCCGTGACCAAGGGCCTCAAGCGGCTCATGACCACCGGCGGCTCAGCGACCAGCGCCGCCGCCGCGCCGGCCGCGGCCGCCGCCAGCCACGGCAGCTTCACCACGACCGCCACGGCGACCACCACGAGGGAGGCCGTTGCGGCGGCCCTGCCGGACGACGCCGAGGCGCTGGACGCTGGAGAGCTGGGCGGCCGCGCCGCGCCGCCGCACGCCGAGCACGCGCACGCGCTGGGCGTGCACATGTGGACGACGACGGCGGCGCACACGCGCGGGTCGGCGAGCAGCGCTGGCCTGCGCAGCAGCGCGGCCATGACGACGCGCGTGAGCGGGCTGCTCAGCGGCACGCACAGCAGCAGCGGCGCGAGCGTGGCCAGCGGCCGCGGCCGCGAGGCGCCCCCGGCGGCGGTGGTTGGCGCGTCGGACCTGGCACAGCTGGACGAGGCGGAGGAGCAGGGCGACGGCGAGGAGGGCAGCGAGGGCGAGGGCGAGGGCGCGTTCCGCATGTGGGGCACGCGTCGCTCCAAGAGCTTTAACCACGCGCTGCGCACGGCGCACAGCGTGGGCAGCCGCCTGCGCCGCAGCTCGGCGCAGGAGGAGGACGTCGGCGCCGCAGCCGCAGCCGCCACGGCGGCGGTGCACGGGGCGCCCGGCGCTGCGGCGCCGCCCGGCGCCCGGCCCGCGCAGCCCACTGCCCACCCGCAGGGCACCAGCAGCAGCGGCTCGGCCGCCATCGTCGTGCCCTCATCGGTGCTGGTGATGCACAACGGAGTGCTGACGGCGGCCGACGCGCCGTCCCGCCCCGACGCCGTCCCGCAGGCGCCGCCGTCCAGCCAGGAGCACGGTGCCGACTGCGTGCTGCTGCCCCCGGCGGCGGCGGCGGCGGGGGCCGATGCCGCCGGGGCGGCGGGCGAGGCGGGCGAGGCGGGGCGGGGCTCGGCGTCGGCGCCCGCCGTGGTGCAGAGCGCGTCCACGTCGGCTACGGTGCTGGGCACGGCGCCTCCGTCGGCGGGCACCAGCGCCGTGCACCGCGCCGTCGTGTCGACGCGCCCCAGCCTCACCACGAGCGGCTCGTCCTTCATGTGGCCGCCCACGGCGCAGCACAAGACGCTCACGTCAGAGCTCCTGCAAGCGCACGGCAGCGGCGTCGGCGCGGCGGGCCAGTCGCAGCGCGCCAGCATGGAGCGGCCCGCGTCGCTGATCAACCTGCACGGCTCCATGGACGGCCTGCCGCCCTCGGCGCTGTTTGCGTCCGTCACGGGCGGGCGGCCGCGGCAGCAGCCGGCCGCCAGGGTGGCGCACCAGCACAGCTCGCCGCTCGTCACGTCGGGGGCCGCCGGCGCAGCGCAAAGCCAGCACCAGCACCACCAGCGCAGCAGCGCCGTGTCGAGCGCGTCGAGCAACGCGGTGGCGGCCGTGTCGTTCGCCGACGCGCTGCAGCGCGCCGCCACGCGCAGCTCGCTGGACGTGGTGGGCCTGGCGCAGCAGGCGTGGAACAGCACGAGCGGCGTGCTGCCGCCGCCGCTGACCGCGCTGCAGGCGGCGTCGGCGTCGGCGTCGAGCGGCGGCGGCGGGGGGCGCGCCACGCCGCCGATGGTGCTGGGGGCGGTGGCGCGGCCGCCGGCGCAGCAGCTGCAGGACCGCGCGTCCGGCCTCGGCGCGCTCGCTGCCGCTGCCAAGGCCGAGGTGTGGACGCAGGGAGGGAAGGAGGCGGGAGGCGGCGACGACGACAAAGCGGCGCACGGCAAAGCGAGGACGCCGCGCAAGTCGGCCGGAGAGGACGCGCCGACGCCCGGCCTCACGACGCGCGCGTCGGGAGGCCTCGTCATGGCCGCGGCGGGGTCGCACAGAGCCGGCGCTGCGGCAGAGCTCGCCGCGCAGCGCGCGTCCACGTCCGCGACGGCGGCGACGGCGCGTCCCGCAGTGAGCCAGCGCGCCTCGGCGCGCAGGCTCGCGGCGCCGGCCCACACGCCCCCGCCGCCCGCGGCGCTGGACCGCGTCGAGGCCTTGCTCGCGGTGGCCGAGACGGCCTGCACGTTCGACACGTTTGAGCTCGCCGAGGCGACGCAGGGCCACCCGCTCTCGTGCCTCGCCTTCTTCCTCATGGCCCGCAAGGGGCTCATCGAGGCCTTCAGCCTGGACGCCGTCAAGCTCGCGAGGTATGAGCTTGCCGCCGAGCACGGTGGTTTTCCTTCGCGTGCATCATCACACGCACGCCGGCGCCGGCTCACGCTGCCGCGCGCCGCGCTTGCCCGCGCGCAGGTGGCTGCGGCACGTCGAGTCGGGTTACCGCGACAACCCGTACCACAACTGCACGCACGCGGCCGACGTGCTGCAGACCATGCACGTCACGCTGCACATGTCGGGCATGATGGCGCACTACGTCGACAGCCACATGCTGCTCTGCTGCTACCTGGCGGCCGCCGTGCACGACTACGAGCACCAGGGGCTCACCAACGACTACCTCGTCAACACGTCCGACGTGCTGGCCATCCGCTACAACGACAAGGTGCGCCTTGCCCCGCGCTGTGTGAGGCAGGCCGCAAGCGCCCAGCCCAGCCGCCCGTGGGCGCTCAAGAGCCCGTTTGTGGCTGTGGGCGCGCCGACCATGCGTGCCTTGCTGCGGCTGCGGCTGCTGCAGGCGCCCATGGAGAACCACCACCTGGCGGCGGCCTTCACCACCATGCGCCACCCGGCGTACGACTTCACCGCCGACATGCCCAGGGCCGACTACATGCACATGCGCAAGGTGCGCCCTCTTGCTCGAGACTGAGGCTGCGGTCGCTATCCTCGGCGCCGCACGCGACGCCCCCCTCACAACGCACATCCTGGCGTTCAACTTGGGGCTGCAGGTCATCATCGAGCTGGTTCTGGCGACGGACATGAAGCAGCACTTTGCGCTGGTGGGCAGCTACAACAGCTGCCGGCGCAACCTGACCCTGGCCATGTCGCTCTCGGGCGTCATGGCCAGCAACGACCCCACAGCGGCCTCGGGCGCCCACGCGCTGGACGCGGCGGCGGCGGCGGTGGTGAGCGGCAGCGCGGCGCAGCACCCCCACGGCGCGCTGCTGCTGGGCGACCACGTGGCCACGCTGCCATCGGCCAGCACCACGCTGCTCAGCATGCCGCACCTGTCGCAGACGAGCTTTGCCGGCGCGCCGGGCAGCGCGCGCACGAGCCACAGCCGCTCGGTGCTGCTCAACTCGGCCACCACGCGCTCGTCCGCAGCCAACCGCTCGCTCATGCAATCGCTGTCCAACACGTCGAGCGCGCACGTGCTGCCGCCGCCGAGCCCCGCCGGCAGCGGCGCGCATTCGGCCGTGCCCACGCGGCTCATCGCCGCGCACGCGCTGGGCTTTTTGGCGGCGGGCGGCAGCACCGGCACGCGCCGGGTGGTTGGGCCGCGCTCGTCCGTGGTGCAGCACGCCATCACGGCGGGGCTGGGCAACCGCACGGCGTCGGGCAACCTGGCGGCGGCCGACGCGCAGCCGAGCGCCAGCAACACGGCGGCGACCAACACGCAGCAGTTCAACACGACGGCCACGCAGCAGCTGCTCTTTGTGGACACGCACCTGGGCAACACGTCGACCGGCGGGTTTGCCATCGGCAGCGACACGCTCAACCACC
>VFQP010003056.1_pt1 | contig 17584 bp, 17 predicted proteins | sample 3512351 | NCBI WGS metagenome assembly VFQP01 (sample SAMN10412372, study PRJNA504923) | tailings metagenome | isolation source: Relicate 1 Philex TSF1 revegetated site | place: Philippines: Tuba, Benguet | collected 2017-08-29
CCCGCGCGACGTGGACGCGCTGGAGCGAGTCCGTGAGCGCGCGACTCACTCTTGTGGCACAGGGTGATTGAATCCAAGGTGGTGCGCGGCGATCCAGCGTGTGCCAACCCCCTTTGCTACTGTATGCGCGCAGGCAAGCCGCCCGAGACGCACCCGTCCAAGCAGAACCAGGAGCGTGAGCCCGAGGGGGAGAGCGGCGGCGCGGGCGGCGCGTCGTCGGCGGGCGAGCGCCGGGAGGAGGAGGAGGCAGAGGAGCGTGGCGACGGCGAGCGCCACGGCGTGGCGGTGGTGGTGCGCGACGCGGCGACGGGCGTGGTGGCCTCGCTGGGCAGCGCCGTGCTGGGCGTGCTGCAGGGGCTGGCGGGGGCGACGGGCGGCGGCCGCGGCAAGGAGGAGGGCGGGGAGGGCGGCGTGGTTGGAGGGACGGGGAGCAGCGACGAGGCGCCGGGGGTGGATTTGGCCCCGGCGGGCCTGGAGCGGGCGCCTGACGCCTCGTCGCTGCCGCCAGGTGAGGTGACGCGTGCCCGCCGCTGCGTCGCTGACTTGCGGTCGGGGAGAGCTGCGGAGCTGTGGTCAACCAAGGGGGGTGAGAGCGTTGCGCACGTTGGCGCTCAGGTGCCGCGGTGGAGGAGGCAGACGAGGAGGTGGCGGCCCGCGCCGTCAGCAAGCCGGCGCTGTGGGCCGGCGGCGGCGGCGGCCGGGCGGGCGGCGGGGACACGCCAGTGGACATGCCGTACACGAGCACCGAGGAGCTGCTGAGGGCGCGCGCGGCGGCGGCGGCGGGCGCAGAGGGCGGCGTGTCGTCGTAGAGCAGGACCCTGACCGTAGTAGTTCCAGCTGGAATGTGCTGAGCCTTTGACGTTGACCCTTTGACGCAGTCATGCCGTTGCGCCGACGAAATTTCGAGGGCTCAAAAGGGCTTGCGCGGAAGAAGAGCAGCAAGCAGGAGAAGAGTAGCTCGTTGGCTGTTCGCGATGGTTGCTCAGCGGCGATTAAGCTCAGCCGCGCTGGTGCTGAGCGCGTGTGTGGCAGCGTTAGCACTGGTTGGCGCAGCGCTGGCGCAGTCGCCCCCGCCGTGCTACAAGTCCAGCCTCGGCTTCCAGTGCATGCTGCAGGTGAGGCTTTCACGCACGCGAGCCACCTTGGCGTGGCAGGCTAAGCTCCTTGCGTCCTTCAGCTGACGCACCCCGCCCCCCCGGGGTGGCGCGGAACACGCAATCGCACACGCCACCGTGCACCTCGACCGCCATTGCGCTCTACCGTGTGTCCCAGGTGTGCTCCACGATCGCCGTGCACTGGACGGTGGGCGGCGACCCACCGGCGCCAGGCACGTGCACGTACGCCGCCCCGAGCACCACCGGCGGCACGGCTTCAGTGTTGGCGGGCATGAACAATGTAGGCGTGCCCTGTCCACACAGACAGCAGCAGGTGCACGGCCTCAGGATCGTGCTGGTGGCTGGGCAACGCCGCTGGCTCTGGCTGCATTTGCACACCGGGCGCAGGTGGACGGGCTCATCGTTCACTGGGCGCTGACGTCGACCGAGTTCACGGGCTTCGTCGCGCTGGCCTTCCCCGCCGCGGGCGGCCGCATGGTGCCCGCCGACGCCGTGGCGGGCTTCATACCCGAGGGCAGCAGCACGCCGGCCGTGCGGCCCTACTACATCCAGGTTGGTGCGCACACACCCAGCACCTGGGAATGCATGATGGGGATAACCGTCAGGGACCTGTTCCGCAGACGCGGCGGGCGTGCAGGCACACCAGCAGCGTTGCTGCTGCCCCTGGCCACCTCTCTGGCGGTGACCCGTCCTGCATTCGCACGCTGTGTCTGCCTGCATCCCTGCCAACTCGTGGCGTGCTGCAGGGCTTCAGCGAGAGCTCCAACCACGTGGACCCCTCGGTGGTGCTGAGCAACGCCAGCGTGGTGCACCAGGCGGACCAGCTGCGCGTGTGCTTCTCGCGCCCGCTGGCCGCCAAGGGGCAGGCCAAGGTGCCGCTCTCCGTCGACGGCATGCCCATGAACTTTGCGTGTGAGTTCGTGGGGCGGGAAAGGTCGAAGGGGGCGGTGCACCAACTGCTGGACGGGTGCAAGTGCGTGGCGGAGCACCGCGCACGCACGCGTTCGGTCACCCGCCGCCTGACCCATGACGATGGGGTGCACCTTGAAAGTCCGTCCGTGCGCAGCTGGGCGCGAGCACCGTCTGACGGACCACGAGGGCGAGTGCGCCGTGGTGGTGGGCCTGCGCGCCGCGCTGGCGGCCAACGTGGACATTGTGCCGGTGGGCGGCAACCTGGGCATCAGCTTTGAGTCTGACGAGGGCGAGGTGCTGGCGCACGGCTGGCTCATGCTGGTGGCCTGGGCGCTCCTGGTGCCCCTCGGTGCGAGGAGGGAAGGCCTTGGTGGGGATGCAGAGGGCAGGGCGCACCGCAGTGCCTGTGGGTGCGGCAGCTGGCCTGGAGCGGGGATGGAACACTCAGGTCGCGTGGCGCCTGGCTTGTATGTGAGCCCCGAACCGCGCCGGTGCCGCGGCGGCGTCCCCGCAGGCGCGTTTGTGGCCCAGTTTAAGGAGCAGGCCAACCCGTGGCTGGCGGACAAGCTCAACCTCAAGCCGGCCGCGCCCTGGTTCCCCGTGCACGTGACGGCGCAGTCACTGGCCATGCTGCTATTCATCATCTCGCTCTGGGTCATCATCAGGTGTGACCACGCATGCGCCGCTCGTGGTGGGCGCCGAGCCAGCGCGCACGCAAGCTGCGCGCCCTGGTTGCCGCCGCGCGTGCCCGCAGCGCCAAGGGCCTGGAGACGAGCGAGTGGGAGGGGCTCACGCGGGCGCACGGCGGCCTGGCCATCACCATCTTCATCCTCGTCGCGCTGCACCTCATCCTCGCGACATGCAGGTGACGCTGCGCCTCGCACTTGTAAGTTTGTGCGCCCTGCCCAGCGCAGCTCGACGGCGTGGTGGTGCGTGCGCGGGTGTGCAGGCCCAAGCCGGACGCCCCCAACCGGCCGCTGTGGGCGGCGGCGCACCGCTGGGCCGCCCGCATCATCTACCTGCTGGTCTTCATCAACCTCATGACGGGCCCCAAGGTTCGGCCCGTTGTGTGGGGACCGCCTCGCCCGCACTCGCTGCCCCGCCCCGCCAGCCGCGCATCCGACCGCGCCGCTGCCCCAACTCGTGCTGTTTCGCAGCTTCTGGAGAGGCAATCAGACGAGGGAGGGGCGGCCGCTGCGCTGGTGGTCGTCACGCTGCTCCTGCTCGCCGGCTACGCCGCGCTGTGGGTGGTGGCGTGGCGGCGGCAACGGCACGCGGCGGGCGGCGGCTCGGGGGAAGCGTACACGCAGGTGGTCATGCTGGGGGCCATGGGCAACTCCTCCTCCGGCAGCAGCGGGCCTGGGCGATTCTGAAAGCTGTCCTGCTGCGCCTCCGCCCTCGCCATGCAATCGTGCAGCGTGTACACGCTGTGGAGCCCAGACCTTCTCGACCGACGCACCACTCGCACTCCCAGCCTCGACACACGCACACACACACAATGACGGACGGACTCAAGGCCCTCATCCTCGTCGGTGCGTGCGGGCGACAGCTCGCGGTTGGCCTCTCGAGCACCACGGCCAGAGCAGCGCTCCGGCAGCCCGCAGCGAACGAGGATCAATTGCGCGACGCAGCGCTCGCAGCCTCAGCGCCGAGGGAGGTCCGCCCAGAGCTGGCCACTGGCCTCCTGATGGGTGCTACTGCTCAGCTGCTGCTCGAGCTCGCAGGTGGCTACGGCACGCGCCTGCGTCCGCTGACGCTGAGCTGCCCCAAGCCGCTGGTCGAGTTCTGCAACATCCCCATGATTGTGCACCAAATTCAGGCGAGACTGCGGGCAGCAAAAACAGAGATGTCAGCGGGGCCTGGTGGTGCCCAGAGCAGCGCGGGCGAAGCGGGCGAGCAGCGACGCAGCACCCTCGCAGCATCTGGCACGAGGCAGCGTGGTCGCTGCGAGCTCTGGGCACTCCTCCTGACCGCCTGGCGGTGTGCCTTGGAGAGCCGGCACTGCGATGATGCCTCGCCGAGAGGGGGGGGGGCGCACGCGCGAGCTGTAGCACCACGCCAGACGATGCGCATCTTGGCGCCGACGCTCCGTGCTGCAGGCGCTGCAGCAGGCGGGCGTGAGCGAGGTGGTGCTGGCCATCAATTATCAGCCCGAGGTGCGTTGTGCGCACACCTCCCTGCCAGCAGCTGGGCGGAGTAGCTCAAATGGCGTGGCACGCAGCAGCAGATGCTCCTCAAGGTGCTGCTGCCCTCGCCATTGCCTGCTGAACGCGCAGGTCATGTACAACTTCATCAACGAGTGGCAGGAGAAGCTCGGCGTCAAGATCGTCTGCTCGCAGGCAAGCTTCCCACGCCTGGCTCACTGATCAGCAGGGGTGGCGCTGATCAGGAGCTGGGCTGTGTGGAGGCTCAGGCGCAGCCGCGCGCTCTTGAGCCAGGGACGAGGGCGAGCGCTCTCGTTCTCGTAGCCTGACGAGGCCCTCGCCCCCGCCGCCTCGCCCACAACCGCAACCGCACCGCAGGATAAACATGCACGCCGACGGCGCTGAGCTGAGTGTGTGCGCGTGCGGATGCTGCAATGCGTGCGTGTGCGTACGGCGCGCAGGAGAAGGAGCCCATGGGCACGGCTGGCCCGCTGGCGCTGGCGCGCCACCTGCTGGACGACGGGCGCGGCAAGCCCTTCTTCGTGCTCAACAGCGACGTCATCTGCGAGTACCCGCTCAAGGAGATGCTGGACTTCCACAAGGCGCGCAACGCCGAGGCCACCATCCTCGTCACCAAGGTGCGGCGCTGCGTTGAGTTTGGGCGCGCTCGCTCTGCTGCTGACCGCGCTGGTGGTGGACCAGACAGAAGAGGTGGAGCGTGCGCGCGCGTGTGGGGCTGCTGCGTGCAGGTGGAGGACCCCACCAAGTACGGCGTGGTGGTGATGGACGAGTACGGGCAGGTGCAGCGCTTCGTCGAGAAGCCCAAGGTGAGCTGCGGTTGCGGCTGGCACGCGTGTGCGGGCTTGTGCTGTCAGGGGAAGCTGCGGGCCCCGCGCCCTCCAAATGCCCCCCACCTCTGCTGCTGCTGCTGCTCGTGCTGGCAGGAGTTTGTGGGCGACAAGATCAACGCCGGCATCTACGTGTGCTCCGCCTCGGTGCTCAACCGCATCGAGCTCAAGCCCACCTCGATCGAGCGCGAGGTGCGCGCCAACCCGCCCCCGCTGCGCCTGCCTGCAGCGCCTGCGCCTCCTCGGCGCAGCCTCCGCAACCCCGGCTGCCGGTGGTGGTGCTGCTGCCGCAGGTGTTCCCCCACATTGCCGCCGACAACCGCCTGTACGCCTACACGCTGTCGGGCTACTGGATGGACGTCGGCCAGCCCAAGGACTACCTCAAGGGTGGGTGGCTCTGGGCGCAATCAACCGCCCGGCTGCCGCTTGGGGGCACGGCGCACGCCTCCATTGCGCATGCGGTGCGGTGCGCCGCCAGCAGCAATGCGCGCGCTGCTCCCGCGGTGCACGCAAGTGCAGGCCTGCACCTGCACCTGGACAGCCTGCGCATCCACAAGAGCCACGTGCTGGCGAGCGGCGAGGGCATCGTGGGCAACGTGCTGGTGGACCCCACGGCCAAGATTGGCCCCGGCTGCAAGATCGGGCCCGACGTGTCGGTGGGCGCCGGCTGCGTGATTGGCAGCGGCGTGCGCCTGAGCAACTGCGTCATCATGCGCGGCGTGGAGATCAACAACTACAGCAAGGTGGACCACTGCATCGTGGGCTGGGACAGCAAGATTGGCAGCTGGTCGCGCCTGGAGAACACGTGCGTGCTGGGCGAGGACGTCGCCGTCAAGGTGAGCGGCGCGTGTGCGTCCGTGTGGGCGGTGTGGTGGGCGGGTGGGAAGCTGGCAAGCGGCGTAGCCAAGGGTGAAGAGAGGCCCACCCCAGACGCGCCGTCACGCCTGCGTGCAGAATGAGCTGTACCTCAACGGCGCCGTCATCCTGCCGCACAAGGAGATCAAGGACAGCGTGCCCACGCCCGCCATCATCCTCTAGACTACTACTACCGAGCCACAAGACTGTGACGACTCTCCCTGACAGCACCTCGTCTCCAACCGCACGACGCGCCGCTGCGCTCTCTGCGCCCGGGCACCGCCTGTGGCCCACGCACTTGGCATCCCCATCCGCCCCGACCTGACTCAGCGTCGCCTGGCGTCTCTGTCTCTCTCTCTCTCTCTCGCCGCCGTCGCACGATCCCTCAGAATCATATTGACACGAGGTCCTTGACTTGATTCGGACCTCACCGGTTGCCCAGAACGGTGCGCCGCCGTTCCGCGATTCTTTTGAAAGACCCGTCTCCTCGTGACTTCTTTACCCTCCCTCCCCCCCAACCCCTCACACAGCACGCAGGAGCTTCCTCAGGCAGATCTTCACCTGCTGTGGTGCCTGTTGACCTGCTCACGCTGACGCGATTGCTGCAAGCGCTTGATCCGTGATGATGACGACGTGGCACGCAGCCCTCGGCTTCAGCACGCCGACCAGAACCAGACCGCGCCACGTGCCACCAGCTAAGCCGTTGCAGCACCATGTACTGTGCCAAGGCAATCGTCCGTGGCCAAGTTGCGCTACCAACAGCGAACCACCAAGCAGCAAAGAATGATAAACCTGTCGTCCTCCACCCGCAGCAATGTGTGCGTCCGCTCCTGCCGAGCCTGCAAAAAAAGCGCACTGGGGTGCTCGCAGCCCCGCATGCCGCACGCAGCCAAACACAAACGAGGAAAGAAACGCCACCATACGACGCCTGCAGCAGCAGCTCTCGTCCCTCTCAAAGGCGATGTCCCTCTCTAAGCTCTCGCGAGTCTACAGCAGCTACGTCCTACACAAACGCGACGCGCAAAGCTCGGCGCGCAATCCTCAAGCCATCACAGGCGCGGTGGTCCGGCAGTCGGTGCAGCACGCGTCCGTGGCGCCGCCACCCGCCACCGCCGGCTCTGGCTCTGGCGGCGCGGGGGCGGCGGCGGGCGCCAAAAAGTGCGAGTCCAAGATGCCGGGCACGTGCGCGGGCTCGAGCTGCGTGTAGACGGCGCACTTGGCCACGCCGTCCTGCTTGACGCGCACCACGGCGCCCTCCTTGCACTTGCCCAGGCACTTGCAGGGCAGCACCTGCACCGCCGAGTCGGCGCCCGCCGCCACGGCCGACACGGCCTGCAGCACGCCCAGCGCGCCCTTGGCCTGGCACTTGCCGCCCTGGCACACCAGCACGCGGCCGGGCACCGGGTAGGCGCGCGGCACAAAGAGCTCGGACGAAAGGTCCAGCCCCGCCTCCCAGGGGTCCTCCTCGCCGGCGCCGTCAATCACCGCCCGCAGCCGCACCGCCGCCGGCTGCTGCTGCAGAGCTGCTGCTGCCGTGGGCCGCGGGAGCGGGAGGGTGGTGCAGCCGTCGCCGTGTGGCGCCACCTGGTGCAGCTCGATGCGCCGCAGCTCGAGCAGCAGCTGGCCCACCACCGCCGCCTCGGCGCCGCGCGCATCGTCCTGGACAAAGTTGGCGGGTGGGCAGGGCCGGCGCTGCTGCTCCAGCTGCTTGCGGTGTGACTTGATTGCCTGGACCAGGTTCTTGCGGCGCGCCGGGACCAGCAGCGGACCAGCCGCGAGCGGCGCGCCCTGGAGACCAAGGCTGGACTCGGCCGCCGCGGGCGCTGCTGCTGGCGCCGCGTGGCAGGCCGTGCTGCTGCAGGCTGGCTGCTGGGGCTGTAGGAGGTGCTGGGGCGCGTGGGGAGCGTGTGGCGAGTCTGAGGTGGCCGTCCCGGAGGTGGCTCCCCCGCGAGGAGAGAGCGACGCCTTGGCCGCGAGCGTGAGCGCGCGGCGGTGCGTGCGTGGCTGTCGGCTCGCCGTTGCGCTGGCGCCAGGGGCCGCCGCTGGCTTGCTGGCGAGCATGGCTGTGTGTGGCCCGAGGGCGCGTGAGGCCGACAGGTGGCGCCGAGAGGCCTCTCGCGCGCTTTTGCTGCTGTAGCGCTGTGTTGTTTTGCGTTGCAGGCTTTTGTGAGGCGCAGATTCAGGAGCTGTGGCGAAAGATCCCTCGACCTGCCCCACACGCGCAGAAGCGTGCCAGGCGCGTGCTCCTCAACGAATGGGCAACAGAAAGTGCCGACACGGGACCAAGACGGCGGAGAGAGCTCTCTGTGCAGCGGCAACAGTGCTGTCAGCAACACGCGCAGGGCGAGCGGCCACAGGACTTCAACGTCTCCATTTCTTTCACGTTCGTGTGGGTCAACTGCCGCGCCACGGATCCGCCCGCCCGAGTGCCCGTGCGGCTCCCTCTCTCCCTCCCTCCCTCAGGCCCGGGCCCCCCCCGCCCTCATCACGGCGACTGGAGGTGCGGCGGCGGCTGTGGCCACGTGCCGGTGGCGTGCGGGGGGCCCCAGGCGGCCGGGGGGCCGATCGCCGGCGCCTCCTCCCCCGTCCCTGGCAGGCGGGGCACGACTGGCGGCGGCGCGGCGGCGGCGGCCCCGGGGCCCATGGGCCACCCCATGAGGGCCGCCAGGGAGGCGGCGCCGCCCAGCGCCGGCCTGCCGCCGCGCGCCACGCCCGTGGGGGACGCCGCGCCCCAGGCGTCGCTGCTGCTGCCGCACGAGGGCGAGGCCGCGCCGGGCCAGGGCGCCAGGCCCTGCGGCTGCGGCTGCTGCCCGACGTGCTCAGGGAGAACCAGGCGGCGCTGCTGCACGGGCGAGAAGCTGCCGGGAAGCTGTGGCGCTGCCAGAGCGTGCGGCGCGAGGGGCGCCGGCGGGGACGCGGTGCTGCTGCCCGTGCTGAGGGCGGGTGGGCCAGGCGCCATCAAGGTGGTGCCGTGGCCCCCTGCAGGCGTGCCCATGAGCTGGTGATGGTGGTGGTGGTCCTGCTGCAGGGGCAGCGCCACCGCCGTGGCCAAGGGCCCGTGGAGGTGCGCAGGCGGGGAGGGCGCGACGTCGGCGCCGCCGAGCAGGGGCAGGGCCATCGGCTTGCGCGCCGCGCCTTGGTGGTGGGGCGGGGCAAGGGTGGGCGAGCCAGGGTAGCCCGACGGGCCCGGCAGCAGCGTGGGCGCGCCAGTGTTGGGGAGCACCAGCGGCGGCAGGGGGAGCAGGGGGGCGGAGGCCTGGGGCTTGAGGGCGCCGCCGCCGCTGCCAAAGAAGAAGGGCAGCGCGTCGTGCGGCGGCGGCTGCACAGGGCTGCCCAGTCCTCCGCCGCTGAAGGTCGCCGCCCGCTCGTCCGCGTACGGTGCCCCCTCCTCCACGTCACCCAGCTGCCCGCCCACACCCACGTCGTGGCCGGCTGCGGGCGCCGTCACGGTGGTGGCTCCCAGCAGCATCTCGTGCACGGCCCGTCCTGCGTGCGTGGAGTGAGTCAGGTGTTAGGGGCTCTCGTTGGTGTGGTTGGCTGCGCGTTCCTCCACCGCGGCGGGGGCCTTGGGCCGGAGACGCCCTGCCGGCGTCTTTCATCATCACCTGCGCCGTCGCTGGAGACGGGCACGGGCGCGCCCCGCCAGAGGACGTGCAGGAGCTGGCGCAGGTCCTCGCGGCGCTGCAGCTCCCGCGCAAACTTGCGGTGCCACAGAAACACCTGGCGAGGAGCAACACGAGCAGGAGCAGGAGTACCACTTGTGAAGGCCCCTCTGCAGCACTGCCTCCTTGAGGTGCCCAGAGGCAAGGTGCTGCCCTCCTCTCCGCGCACCTGCTTCTGCGTCTCCTGGTTCTGCGCCACCAGCTGCAGCAGCTCCTGCTGCATGGTGGTCATTTGCTGCACGCGCTTGGCGCGGCAGCGCCGTGCCGCCACGCGGTTGCGCGCGCGCCGCGCTTGCTTGCGGTCGACCTGGACGCCCTCGTCCTCGCTGCCGCTCGACACCTCGCTGCTGGCGATCATCGCGCCTGGTGCGCTGGCTGCGCTTGGGCGCGCCTGCGGATCTCGAGCGGGGGATCGCGCGCGTGGAGCGTCGCGTCGAAGAACGCACGGCTGCTGCTGGCGATGGTGGTGCGCGCGCGTGTGAGCAACTCAACTGTGCCGCGCAGCAACGGGTGTGTGCGCGCGAGCCGAGGCGCCGGATGGGAAGGAGCTTTGACGCCCATGCCGTGACGCACGCAGCGCCGCACCCCCCCTCTGCGCACGATCGCGTTGGCGTTGCAGCTTGCAGTGAGACAGCACGTGCTGGTCCCAGTGTGCACGCCCATTGAGCGGCAGGGGGCCGCACACTGGCCGGGCGCGGCCCCACCGCGGCCCACATCAGGCCTGCTCAACGACGTCGCGCCGCGCCTCGTGCAGCTCTAGCTGCAGCTGGTGCAGCAGGTTGTAGAGCGCCGCCCACTGCGCCACGCTCAGGTCCTGCGCCCGCGCCGTGGGCTGCAGGCCCAGCTGCACCAGCCCCGCCTCCACCTGCTCCACGCAACACGACGGCAAAGCGGGCGTCTTGCCACGCGTCCATTGTCTCGCCACGTTGGCAACCGTTGCCTCCCTGTCGTCAAGCATGTGTCCAGGGCCAGGGGGCCTCACCTGCTCGGCGGCAAACAGGGGCTGCAGGCTGTTGCGCAGCTTCTTGCGCCGCTCGCCAAAGCCCTTGTCCACGGTGGCGAGGAAGCCCCGGTCGCTGGGCAGCGCCAGGCGCCGCGGCGCGTGCGGCGTGAGCGTGAAGGTGATGAGCGCGCCGTCCACGCCGGGCGCAGGGTAGTACTTTTCCTTGGGGATGCTGAACCTGAGCGGGATGTCAGAGTGCGTGGCGGCGCAGCAACCAGGGCGCCCGTGCGGCGGCGTGGACGACGCGAGGGCAAAGGCACGTGGCGAGGCGTGGTGGACGTGGCGCTCTCGCTGCAGCTGCCCAGGCGCACACTGTGCAGCGTGGGAGGGGCGAGGCCGCAGGCAGGCGCACCTGTACTTTGGTTTGGAGTAGAGCGCCACGCGCACGCTCATGGCGCGGTAGTCGGCGTCGCCGGGCCCGCTGTGCACCAGCCGCTTGCCCGCCTCGTCCTGCGCCCGTCCGCACGCCCGCACGCGCGCCCCCCGCCACCAGAGCTCAGCAACCGAGCAAAGGAGCAGCAGCGGTGGCGCGAGCGGCGCGGCACGGTCCTCCCTTCCCGATTGCGGCGGCCCGCCGGCGCGCACCTGCAGCATGATGTGCAGGTCCGAGATGGCGTGCCCCAGCGGCAGCGTGGCCTTGAGGAAGTCCGTTGTGATGTTGTAGGGCAGGTTGGCCACCACCTTGAAGCGCTGGGCTGGAGCTGCTGAGCCACCACCACCACCTCCTCCTCCTCCACTGGCACCGATTGACCCGGGCGCCGCGGGGGGGGCCGCCGAGCCGCCTGCCTGGGGGCTGGCGCAGCCGCCCCCCGCATGCCTGCACAGACAGAGTGTCAGCAGGGATGCGGCCCTGAGCCCATGGGCTGGCGCCTGCCGTCTGCACCGGGCCTGCGAGGCGCACAAACGGTTGCACTCACGCCGCCTGCAGGTGCCCTTGCTGTTCCGGCTGCTGCGGCTGCTGGGCTGGTGCTGGTGCTGCGTGCTCCTGCAGGAGGGCGGGGAGGTTGAGCCTCAGCACGTCGGCGTGCACCAGGCGAAGCGCCGGCACCTGCGCACACGAGCCCCAAGCAAACAGGACCAAGCAAACAGGACCAAGCAGCGCCTGCTGCCAGTCATCACGGCGCCCGCCCACGCCCAGCGCGAGCTGCAGCTACCAAGGGGTGTACCACGCCGCATGCACACCCCCACAAACACACCTGGGCGTAGGTCTCTGCCAGGCGCGCGTACAGCACGTCGTCCTTCTCCACCGCCACCACGCAGGCGCCCGCCGCCAGCAGGTGCTTGGTCAGGTTGCCCGTGCCAGGGCCCACCTGAAACGGCGGCACACCGCGCAGCAAGGAGGTCCAGGGTGGCTCTGTGCCTGTGCCGCCACCGGCGCCGGCATGCACCTGCGTGTGAAGCCACTGCCTGCCTGCCTGCCTGCCTGCCTGCCGCACTGCCGCACTGCCGCACTGCCTGCCCCACTGCCTGCTTGCCGCACCTCGAGCACCAGGTCGCCGGGGCGCACGCCCGCCGCCCGCACAATCTCACGCAGGATGCCGTCGTCCGTCAGGAAGTTCTGGCCCAGAGACCTGCGCGCAGCCATGACGTGCGTGGCCGCTGGCGCTGTTCAACGACGGGAATGTCGGGTGTGCCGCGACGCAGCAGGAGTCGCAGCGCCGCGCACTTCTTAGCCTTGATGCGGTCCTGGCGGAGGTCCGCGACGGTCATGCGTGCTGATGGGTTGGGCACCGCTGCGCCAGAGCTTGACGTGCCGCCCGCCGCCGCCCACAGCCACCCGACCTCTGGCACCTCTGGCTCCTCCTCCTCCTCCTCCTGCTGAGGAGGTGGCCGCCTCGCTAATGACGGCTGGCTCCTGCCACTGCCCGGTCGAGGCCTGGACGCGCTCTTGTCCCCTCGCTGCAGCTGCGTCCTGCCTGGCGGTGGTGCCGCCGCGAGCACCACGACGCAGACGCGGCCCGTCTTCGGCAGCGAGCGCCGGCAGCAGCATCTGCTCGTCTGCCTCGCCGCACGCATCGTGTGTGCTCGCCTTTTGTGTGCGCGCTGTGCGGCCGAAGCGGGTCAACATGTGCGGGCCACGGGACTGGTGGAGCTCTGCCAATCGGGCTTCGTGCGTCACGCTCATGCTCATCAGGCCCCCAGTGATCGCGCACGCGCTTGCACCTGTCTGGCCACCGATCCGTCGATCCCATCACGCTCCGTCCACATCAGGCGACGAGCGGCCCTCGCGCCGGCCCGCTGCCTCCCAGCAAGGGCAGCGCCTCTGGCTGGGACTGCTCGCCCACGAACGCGAACTTGCCCGCCTGCCACTCCTGCGCACGCACACGTGCACGCACGCCACCGTGCCCCACCTTTTCCTCCACGCTTGTGCACGCGAAGTCTCCACTTGGACTCCCAGGTGTGCAAAGCTGGTCCTACCCCACCACCCCAATGACAAGGGCGTGGCGAGGCGCACCTGGTCGAACGCTGGCTTGTTGGCTGACTCGTTGAGGCCCGCCTGCTGCCGCGAGCGCACTGCCTGCACCACCAGCAGCGCCGCGCCCAGCACCAGCACGCCGCACTGAACCCACGCCGCGTACACGCCTGCGGGCACGCACACAACAGACACGCAAGCCCGCCTGTTCAATCTGCCCCGCCCGCACACCCACCCGCCCTCGCCGCCGCCAGCGTGCTGCTGGCGCTGCTGCTGCTGGCGCTGCTGCTGCTGCTTGGCAATAGCCGCACCGTAGGGGTTGCTCTGCAGCGACTCCTGTGGGTCGGTGAGCAGCGGCCAGTTGTCCAGCAGCCCCTCGGCGCCCGCCATGGCCAGGTAGGCCAGCACCCAGCGCGGGTACGCGCCGCGCCGGTTGGCCAGCAGCACGAACTGAGGGATGAGCGCCAGGGGCTCCAGGTACCACGAGAACTGGTGGAAGATCTGCGCGCGCAGCAGCGTGTGAGCGTGCCATGCCACGGGTGGCCGCGCGGCAGGCGCCTGCCCCGCAGGCGGCACGGCCTTCCCTGCGGAGCGGATTGGGCCAGTGAGCATGCTGAGCTCATGCTGCACGCACGCCCCTCACGCACCTCTACGATCATGAGGTACCGGTGCCAGACGAGCGCGGCCAAGAAGGGCGGCAGGAGCAGCGCCGCTCTGGGCACCTTGTCCAGCTCGTGCTCATAGGTTTGTGAGATGGTGGCCGAGTAGCGGATGAGCAGCACGATGGCCACCGCCACGGCGATGCGCGCGAGCTGGAGCAGCGTGCCCCCGACGCTGACGACCAGCGCCAAAATGTCCAGGTAGCGGCTCACGTAGACAATCAAGAACAGCTCCTGCGTGATGAGCGAGAGGCCCGCTGCGCTGCTGCTTCGCCAGAGCACGAACAGGACGAGCTTGCGAGAGAGGATGTGGAGCGCTGTGGCACCGACGCTGAACCACGCGAGCGGAGGCGCCTCCGGCACCGCCACCACCTCCTGCGTCGCCATTTCTGCTCAGGGGCGCGTTGCAGTTCGCGCACGAGCCACCAACGACAGCTCTCACTCCGCCCTGGGCCGCTTGCGCGCGCGTCCGCCCCCCTGCTGCGCCATCTCCTTGCGCTTCTGGGCCTTGCCCTGCACGGCAACGCATGCACGCAGGCGCCATCATCATCAGCAAAGGCGGCCGCCGGGGGTCAGGCGGTTGCCCACGAACAAGACGCGGCCATAACAGGACGCGTGCCTCTCACCTCCTCGCGGTAGCGCTCCTTGCGGCGCTCCTTGTTGAGCGAGGTGCGCCACTGCTCCTCCACGGCCTGCTTCTTGGCCCGCTCGGCCGTCTTGCGCGCCTGCGTGCACCGGGGCGGCGAGCTCGCGCTGCGCACGCTGGACGCACCCCCACGCCCACACAAGAACCTGCACGCGCCCTTCCAATGGACCCACGCACCTGCTGCTCCCGCCGCTTGAGCGCCTTGTTGTTGCGGATGGCGTTGAGCTGCTGCAGCAAGGTCGCCGCCCTCCGCTCCTGCGCGCCGCAGCACGCGCACCCAAGACCCACGCACGACTTTGGCCGCAAGGTTCCCTGCCTCCCAACTGCTCCGCACTGCAGCAAAGCCAACAAGGCGAGCAGAGTCCAAAGGCGCACGCACGTGCGGCTCCATGACGACGGCGCGCCGCTGCTCCAGCGTCTTGCGGCTCTTTTCCGACCTGGCCGGCTCCAGCTTGGGCTTGCTCTTGAACGGCAGCGCCGCCTGCGGGAGTCACGCCGCACCGCACGCATCCACAACCGTGCGCGGGGGCCGCACAAGCCTGATGGTGCACAGAACAGCGCAGCAAGGGAGCAGGGGCGCACCTGCAGCGCCTTGGGCACGTGCAGCGGGTTGAACTTGCGCGGCGCCCGCTGCACCTCGCGGTACAAACTGTCCGACTCGCGCGGCGCGCCCACGCCCTGCTCGCGCCGCAGCGCCGCCACCGTGCGCATGCTCACCCACCCGCCGCCCGCCGCCGACGTCGCGCCCGCGCCCGCCCCGCCGCCGCTCCCGCCCGCCGCTGCCCCGCCCCCGCCCCGCCCGCCGCCGCCTGCCGCCGCCGCCCCGCCACCCCCACCGCCGCCTGGCCGGTCCAGATAGTACCCCAGGCCCTGGTTGCCTAGCTTGAACACGTAGCCTGGGCGGGCGCCCATGAAGCGCGGCGACGCCAGGAAGGGGTCGCCGCCCGCCGCCGCCCCGGCGCCGCCCTCGTGCTGCTGCTGCGAGGTGCCGGCGGCGCCGCCGCTGAGCACGCGTTGGGAGAGCAGCGCGCTGAGCGGGTGGGCGGTAGAGGGCGCGGGCTGCTGCTGCTGCTGCTGCTGCTGCTGCTGCTGCTGCTGCGCGCGCGGCGCGGCGGCCCCAGCCGCAGCCGGCTGCTGCTGCGGCTGCTCCTGTGCCTCGCCCTCAGTGGCGGCGGCGACGCGCTTGCGCTTGATTGGCTTGGGCGCGCGCACCACGGGAGGCTGCGGGCGCACCACGGGCGATTGCGCAAAAGAGGGAGCGTGGGAACAAGACGTGAGGGCGCAGCCCGGCACACTGTCCGTCCTGCCCAGCTGGGCGTGCGATGCCGCTCGTGCTTTGAACCTTGCCCCCCCTCCCACCCCCTGCACCGCACCGGGGGTTCGAGCAGGTTGGTGACGGGGTTGACCAGCCGGGGAATGTCCACCGCCACCCACGAGCGCAGGAACACAATGTCCGACCTGCAAGCACGCACCGCAGCACGCACGCCTGGGTCACAGGTCAATGAGCAGCCGCCCACAGCCTGCGCTGCCTGCTTCAACGGGCCCCTCAGTGGAGGAGGAGCATGAGGAGGAGACGCGGGGCCGCGCCGTGGCAGGCAGGGTGCCGTGGCAAGGACGATGCGTGATCCATCGTCACACCCGGCCCACACCGCTCCTGCCCCTCACATGAGCAGCTTGTCCTCGAAGGTGACGCGCACGGCGCCCTCCCTCAGCTTGAGCTCGCCGCCCGGCCGCACCGCCTTCTTGATCGTGCCGCGGATGCCGCTCACCGAACGCACGCTGGCGCCTGCAGAACGCGCACACACACGCACGAGCACACCCCCAAAACCACTTGCCACAGGCCACGCGCTCACGTGCACGCCGCCCGCGCTGCAGCCCCCAGCGCAGAGAGGTGGGAGCCGGTGGCGCTCTCACCCTCGAAGCGTGAGGCCTCGAGCTGCGACGTGAACATGCCCTGGACAAAGGCCGTGTGCCGCTTGATGTGCACCGGCGTGCCCACCTGCGCTCACGCGCGCGCATGTACACGCCCACCCATGAAACGGGCGCAAGCTCGCTCGCGGCAACACACGCGCTGCGAGGTTGGGAGCCAGCCGGGGGGTTCGTAGCCGCGGCTGGCGGCGAACGCCAGCGCCAGCGCTGCGGAGTGCGTGCAGAGGCGTGGGCGCGTAGGCGGGCGGCAAGTGGCTGGAGAGAGGGGGCGAGCGATCAGGCAGGGTGGGAGGGCGCGCGCCGGCGGGCAGTGACGAGGGCGGGCGCACAGGCGGGCAGCCAGGCAGTGCAGGAGGGCGCACAGGCAGGCAGGCAGGCAGTGCAGTGCAGTGCAGGAGGGCGCACAGGCAGGCAGGCAGGCAGTGCAGTGCAGTGCAGGAGGGCGCACAGGCAGGCAGGCAGGCAGTGCAGTGCAGTGCAGGAGGGCGCACAGGCAGGCAGGCAGGCAGTGCAGTGCAGTGCAGGAGGGCGCACAGGCAGGCAGGCAGGCAGTGCAGTGCAGTGCAGGAGGGCGCACAGGCAGGCAGGCAGGCAGTGCAGTGCAGTGCAGGAGGGCGGGGCGCACCAGCTTGAGTTTCTTGACCACGCGCAGCTCTGCGTCCAGCTCCAGCACCACGCCCGTGCCGCTCACGCGCCACCCGCGCGCGTTGCCCTGCACGCTCTGGATGGCCACCACGCCTGCGTTGCGCGCACACACCACGTACCACGAGCGCGCACAACCTCAGCCGCGGTACACTCGACCTCAGCTCTGGTGCACAGCCACGGCAACCGCCTCGGCTGCGCTGCGTTTTGCTCACGCGCCCCGCGCACCTGTGTTTTGCGGCGCCAGCGGGCCGTGCACCACCGCCAGGCAGTGCATGTGCTCGGGCGTGTACCTGCGCGCCACCAACCGCCACACCAACCGCCACCAACCGCCACCGTCACGTCCACCCGCACAACGCACCAGGGTGGACCGCACGCAGTGCAGCGCAAGCAGCCTCCCTCCTCCCGCACACAGCATCACGCGTTCAGCAAGCGTCGCGAGCAGCTGCCGTGGCGCGCCGCATGCATGGTGAGGTCCCCCCTCCTGTGCCTCCTCACTTGAGCAGCCTGAGCCGTCGGTTGTGGTCCTCGAGCGCGTAGATGGGCAGCGCCTGCCAGCGCCGCCAGCCGCAGCTGAACACCAGCGGGTCCCGGCTCTTGAGCAGCTTGGGGAACCACCTGTGCAGCAACAGGTGGTGAGCATCAGGTCAGGGTGGGCGGCGAGGGCGTGGCTCTTCAGCAGCTTGGGGAGCCACCTGCGGGCATGCGTGTGTGTGCGTGCGCCAGGGCAGGGCGGGCGGTGAGAGAGGGGCGCTG
>VFQP010003057.1_pt1 | contig 17572 bp, 31 predicted proteins | sample 3512351 | NCBI WGS metagenome assembly VFQP01 (sample SAMN10412372, study PRJNA504923) | tailings metagenome | isolation source: Relicate 1 Philex TSF1 revegetated site | place: Philippines: Tuba, Benguet | collected 2017-08-29
CCCCCCCCCTCCCCCCCCCCCCCCCCCACAAATCACCCCCCCCCCAAACAAACCATAGGCCCTCTGGGTCAGGGTATCGCCAATGCAGTTGGTCTTGCCATGTCTGAAAAACACCTGGCTGCCCGCTTTAACAAACCCGGCTTTGACATCATCGACAACTACACCTACGTCATCATGGGTGACGGCTGCAACATGGAGGGTATCTCCAATGAAGCCGCTTCCCTTGCTGGTCACTGGGGGTTGGGTAAGCTCATTGCATTCTACGATGACAATGAAATCTCCATTGATGGAAACACCGATATTGCCTTCACTGAGGACGTGCCCAAGCGATATGAGGCACTGGGTTGGCACATCGTGCACGTGGAGGATGGCAACACTGATGTTCAGGCAATCCGCAACGCAATTGCCGAGGCAAAAAGTGTGACTGACAAGCCCACACTGATTGTGGTCAAGACACTCATCGGGTATGGGTCCCCCAACAAGGCCAACAGTTATGCGGTGCACGGTGCCCCTCTTGGTACGGATGAGACCAAGTTGACGAGGGAGAACTTGAAGTGGGAGTATGGGCCTTTTGAGGTGCCCCAGGACGTGTATGACGTGTTTCAGCGTGCCATTGAGGATGTACGTGTGTGGTTTTGTTTTGGAAGGGGGGCCTCATGTGTGCGGATGTATGAGTACATTGCTTGTGTGTTATTTGGCATGATTATTGCTGCATGGATACTTGTTGCTTGCTTCAACACAAAGCAAGTACCACCATGCGCGTACACGCGTACACCATATTCCTCCACCACAACACACAATATTCACCGACATTCCCGCCCCCCCAGGGTGGCAAAGCTGAGGCAGAGTGGAATGAGCTGGTGAAGAAATACGCCGACAAGTTCCCCGAGGACTATGCAGAGCTCAAGCACATCCTGGAAGGCACCCTCCCTGAAAACTGGGACTCTGAGTTGCCCTCCTTCACCCCCGAGGACAAGGGCATTGCCACCCGCCTGCACAGTCAGACCATGTTGAATGCACTGTCATCCACCATCCCCGGGTTTTGGGGTGGGTCTGCTGATTTGGCTGGGTCCAACATGACCTTGATGAAGGTATTTTTCGGGGGAGGTGATTGATGAATGTATAAGGGTTTGGGGGGGATATAGGTGATTGTTTGCTGTGGTGATTGGTGTGTATTGGTATGCGTTGACAGTGTGGTGCAGTGCATGATGCGACATTACAAACACCCATGAATCCCCCCACAACAATCACCCCCACAACAATCACCCCACAACAATCACCCCCACAACAATCACCCCCACAACAATCACCCCCACAACAATCACCCCGACAACAATCACCCCCACAACAATCACCCCAGGCATTCGGTGACTTCCAGAAGGATACCCCTGCTGAACGCAACATTCGATTTGGTGTGCGTGAACACGCCATGGGTGCCATTGCCAACGGCATTGCACTCTACGGCGGCCTGGTCCCCTATGATGCCACCTTTTTCGTGTTTTCCGACTACATGCGTAATGCCATGCGTATGAGTGCCCTGTCTCAGGCAGGTGTGATTCATGTGATGACCCATGACTCTATTGGTTTGGGTGAGGATGGGCCTACACATCAGCCTGTGGAGCACTTGGCATCATTCCGTGCTATGCCCAACATGCTTGTGAGCCGGTAAGGGGTGTGGTGGTGATGATGATGATGATGTGGTTTTTGAAGGGGGGGGTATTGTGGTTGTGGTTGTGTTTGTTGTTGTGGTTGTGGGTGTGTTTGTGAGTGTGATTGTGGTTGTGATTGTGTATTTCATCAAGTGTTACCCAGTGCATACAATCCACCTCCTCCTCATCACACACATCTCCGTTTGACAAACATCTCCTCCCCCCCTCTCTCCCCTAGACCATGTGACGGCAATGAAACTGCTGGTGTGTACAAGGTTGCCATTGAAAACATCTACAAGCAAAACCCTGCTGGCATCGTGCGCCCATCCACCATGGTGCTTTCCCGCCAAAACTTGCCCAACCAGCCAGGCAGCAGCATTGAGAAGACCAGCAAGGGTGGGTATGTCATCTATGGTGATGAGAATGAAAAGCCTGATGTGATTGTCATTGCAACAGGTATGGAGAGATGGGGTGGGGTGGTGAGGGAACATGTGTGTGTACATATACATGAGCGTGTACACACATGAATGCGTGTTTGTGTGTTAAAAGGGGGTTTTGTTGCATTGTACATACAATGATGTACATGCAAATACACATTCATGTATATGCACCCAAAGGTTCCGAGGTGCCCATTGCAGTGGATGGCGCCAAGTTGGTGACCGACAAAAAGGTGCGCGTCGTCTCCCTCCCCATCTGGGAGGTGTTTGATGAGCAGCCTGCCGAGTACAAGGAAAAGGTGTTGCCCTCTGATGTCACCGCACGTGTGACTGTGGAGGCCGGCTCCACCTTTGGCTGGCAAAAGTATGCCGGTGACAAGGGCATCTGCATTGGTGTGGACGACTGGGGAGCCTCTGCACCCGCACCCGTGATTTATGAAAAGCTGGGCATCACCCCTGAGGGTGTGGCTGCTGCTGTCAACAAGGTGGCATCTGCATAAGCAGTGGGGGAGTGTGTGGCGAGCCCCCTTTTGTGGAGGGAGTAGTGTTTGCGGGAGAGGGGATCAGAGGGGAAACAACACAGGGGAGAGAGAGTGTTTCCCGATGTGTGCATACTGTTTTGTCTGCAGCATTGCCTGCGAGTGAATTGGCTGTCGTCGTGTGTCTGGTGTTTTTTTTGTTGCTTTTATTGGCAGTAACTACAGATGCGCGTAGTAGTTGTTGTTGCAGTTACTTGCAGTCATTACAGCAAGTACAGACCAATATCCCATCCATCACACAACCATGCCGTCGACGAGATCAGCAAAAGATCCAGCAGCCAGCCACTTCGAGTATGAATTCTTCGGTCCCCTCATTGGTCCAGTTGCATTGATCATTGGTTTGCCCGCTATATGCTACGCATTGATATATGCTTGCAACGCACACGGATGCGTGTCATGGACATCACTCGCCAACCTTGCTGGATTTTCTGGTGCACCACTCGTCACCTTGCAGGGATTGTTAGTTTACCTTGGATGGTTTACATTTGTGGTGCTGCTTCACATTACATTGCCGGGGACATGGCATCATGGCACCACCCTCGCTGATGGCAGCGTGCTCGAGTACAAGTTGAACGGTGTGTAGTGTTACACACCATGTGTTGTTGCCCTGCTATGATCCTAAATATGCCCAAAATCCCCCCCACCCCCCACCCCAGGTATTGAGTGCCTCGTCATCACCCTCGGTGCAGCGGCAATCAATGCCGTTACCAAGGATGCAAAAACACTATCATGGGTGTATGACAACTACCCTGCCCTGTTGACTGGTGCAGTTGTGTTTTCCATGCTACTCTCTGTGTACCTGTATGCAGCGTCCTTTCTGCAGGGTCGCATGTTGGCACATGGTGGTACGAGTGGATGGGCGGTGTATGATTTCTTCATGGGTCGTGAACTCAACCCACGCTGGGGATCCTTTGACTGGAAAGAGTTTTGCGAGCTCTATCCTGGTATGTGCATGGGCTGTGGTGTTGCAGCGCTGCGTGTACATGACATGGTACATGGTCATGGTACATCACATCATGCCATTCACAATCATCCCCAACATCCCAGGGTTGATAGGGTGGGTGGTCATCGATCTTGCAATGGCCTACAAACAACATGAAATTCATGGTTATGTCACAACCAGCATGCTTCTCGTGTGTGCATTTCATCTGCTGTATGTGGCGGATGCCTTGTACTTTGAAAAGTGTGTGTTGACCACCATGGACATTACAACAGAGGGGTTTGGGTTTATGTTGGCGTTTGGAGACCTGACATGGGTGCCGTTTACATACAGCCTACAAGCCAGGTACCTGGTTGATCATCCAACGGTATGTTGTGGTGTGGGTGTGGATGTGCTTGTTGTGGTGTGGATGTGCTTGTTGTGGTGTGGATGTGCTTGTTGTGGTCCTCATATGCTGCTTCTGTATGTGTGGGTGTTTGTGTACGTGGTTGTCAGAGTAATGGAGTGCTATCCGCAACATTTCTCACCCACACACTTCCCATGCATACCCTGCACCACACCAACCTCATCCCCCCCCCCCAACACCACAGCATTTGTCATGGGCCTCAGCAGCAGCCATATTCACCCTGCACATGGTGGGCTACATCATGTTTCGTGGTGCCAATAGACAAAAGGACATATTCCGGGCAGACCCCAGTGACCCACGTGTTGCACATTTGCAGACACTGCGCACACAACGGGGGCGGCTGCTCATGGTGTCGGGGTGGTGGGGGATGGCGAGGCACATCAACTACTTTGGTGATTGGCTCATGGGGTATGTTGTTTGTGGGTGGTGTTTTGTTGTGGGTGGTGTTTTGTTTGTGGGTGGTGGTTTTTGTATACTCCTTTGCTTGTGCACTATGGGTAGCACCTTTTTGTACACTGTGCACCTGTTTGTACACTATCATTAGCGCAATTGGCACATATGTACACTCATATGTCCCCACACAGGTTGTGTTGGTGTTTGCCATGTGGATTCAGTAGCCCCATTCCCTACTTTTATGCAATCTACTTTGCTGCATTGCTACGTATGTGTACAGTTGCTATACAGTGCATTGCTGTTGGTGAATGTTTGTGTGAATGCATCCATGTGCACTACAACCACATGCATGCATGTTGCCACCGCACCATTGTGTATGTGCACACCCACGTCATATTGTATTCCCACACCCACATCATTCCCACACCCACATCATTCCCACACCCACATCATTCCCACACCCATATCGTTCCCACAACCACATCATTCGCACCCATCTCCCAACCTGTCTCCTCTACCCCGTCTCCTTTCCTCACAGTGCACAGGGAGATGAGGGATGATCAGTCATGCAGGCGCAAGTACGGCAAGGATTGGGACAAGTACTGTGCATTGGTGCCATACAGGATAATACCCTTTGTATACTAGATTCACATAAGAAATACAACCAGATTCAATGCAAAATGGTTTTTCTCAAAGTGCATGCAACAGGTGATTGTGAGTGGTTTGCGTTTCTCATTACATGCAACAAGTGGTTGTGAGTGGACGCGCATGATGCTGGGAGGGAGGAGTGCTACAAATGTTTCTTTGTGTATTGTTCAGCACTTCATTGGTTGCAGGTAACACAAGTACATTGGTAACAAACGTGCATAAAAGTTGTGTACACAACAATGATATCTGTGCTATCGTTGTCGCTTGTAAACAGTCCTGTGGTGATGGTGATGATAACAATGATAATGACAACGGTGATGATGGGACAAGTGCTGTTGACAACATGTGATCACACACATGCTGAACTTCCCAAACAATCACACAGCACAACATACTTGTACACGCAGCGTCGCCCACTATCGCGGATGAGCATGTCGGTGAACTGTGTCATGGTACCCCCATCCTCTGATAGCACAAATGTATCTGAACACTCACCACCAAAAGGGTTTTCCCATGATACCCTGTAGTTGTGTGTTTGTGTGTGGTTGGGTGTGTGCAACTTACAAATGTGTCCAAATAAACCCTCCACCACCACACATACTGGATGGAGGGACTGCCTTCTTCCGTACGCACAACCCGCCCCGTATGCACACCCTTTCGCTTGTCACGCCGACCATGTGTGAGCACCTCCCCTGTCCAGGGGTAGCATTCCACCACATCCATAATACCACCAGCCTTGATCACTGTCTTGAAGTGATCATCCGTGTCTTCAATCTGTGTTGTAGTGTGTTTTCATTTGAACCATGTGTTTCATGACAATGATTGTGTTTTCATTTGTACCATGTGTTTCATGACACAGTAAAATAGATGTGTCATGGTGCGCCATATGCATGTACACACAGCTACAGCCCCCTCCAAACACTACATATGCATTTACCTCGAGTGTGGTCAGCACATTGAGAGCCTGACGCAACACCCACGGCAGCTGCACAGCGTCACAGGCATCGTCCATCGAGTCGCTCGCGTGTTTGTCCTTGCGCCACACACCAGACAGGTTTAGGTCCCCTGCACTTTCTGCCAGTGCGCGTGCCATGTCGTTGAATGCCTTGACCCTGCTGCGGGGTTGTTCACTTGTCCAGCACATTTCATAGGGTCGCAGAAAGGCGTTGCAACGCTGGCCAGGGGTGGGTGGGGATGGTGGCGCAGATGTCTGCTGGGTTTTGGAGCGGTGTGGACTCCAAATCGACCACACACGGTGGAGGTCGATGAATGCAGCATGTTGCACGTGGGTTGTGAGCATGTTGGGTTGGTGATGGCTGTGTTAATGGAGGGATGGGATGTGTTGAGGGATGTGTTGACCGTGTGTTTGTGTTTATTTCGTTGTTATTCTTATTATAAAAAGTAGATAATAGAAAAAAGGTGTTGATTGCAATAACGCTCATACAAAACGTCCCCCAAACAAATCATGGGAACAGCTGGGCTGATCTGTGTACCCCTTTGTTTGTGCAGTCCGTTGCCCACTGCGTGCCCGCTTGCGAGATGGCTTGCTTGGGGGTTTGGTGGGCTGCTCATCGTCCTCGGATGAGAGAAGTATCTGTTGAGCATGTACACAAAGGGTGATGAGGGCATGCAAGCAGGTGCACATTATCAACATGCACGAAAGCATACCGGCTTCAAAACAGGTCCTGTGTGTTGCTGCAGGTCACCCGATGCTGTGGGACGTTGTACTGTGAGCACTGTCACGACGCCGTGTTGGGTGTCTACATGCCAGCGGCCGTCGTTGCTGTTGGCGCTGGGTGGGGTTGCTAGCTGCCGTGCAGCATGAATGGTGTGCTGGTGCACCTCGTATGGCCCATGCGTGGCTGCTTGGACATGATATTGTACATGGTGGTGGGCGAGTGCACCCGGGGGTGTAGTGACCATACCTGGTGGTGGTGGGGGTGGTCGTGGTTTACAGTCAACAAATGACACATGCTATTACCGATCAATGAGCAACCTGCACCAGGCGCCCCACTGGGGCTGGCAACGCTGCACAGGGCTTTGATGGCTGCCTGCAACTTGTGGAGCTCCTGGCGTTGTATATGCGCTGCATCATGCATGGCAGCAATTTCCGCACGTAGCTGTGTCGCTTGTGCATCGGCATACTGTGCCCTGTATTCGTTCATAAGGCCCATAAGGTGTGCATCACCATGCCATAAAACACCATCTGTAACATCATACCGGTGTGCAGTGTGTAGAACAAGGGTTTGGTGTGCATCCTGTGCCTCATGCAACCGCTCCTGCGCATCTGCCACCTGCTCTTGTACATCCTGCAATGCATGTTGTGCTGCATCGTGGGCCTTTTGGTGCTCTGTGAAACATATGTGTGTTTGTGTGTGTGGTATGCAACTATACGGCAAAACCCACTGCAAGAAAAATACCTTGCAGTTGCTTTTTCAAATCTGCAATTTCCTGCTGCACTGTGTGTATTTGTTCCTCAAGACCGACCAGGCTTGCCTGTATGGTTTTTGTTGTGTTGGATATGCTGCATTGCTGTGCACGCAAGGTCGCACACTGGGCTGTGTTGTGGTTGTCAATGAGGAGCGCGGCCTGTTGTGGTGTGTGCATATGTCTGCAGTTGTGAGCATAGCACGCCAACAAAGCAACACACGCCTGCACATTGTGTTGCTTGCAGAATGCTGTACTGGCATGTAAAAACTCCACCACCGCATCTTTTAATGTTTTGTTAGGGTGGTCCTGTGTGTGGGTGGGGGTGCACAGGCGAAACAAGCGTGCACACCAGCACCTTGACAACACCCACCTCTACTGCCTCTGGGCTTCTCACAGCATCCGACCTGTGTATGAGCTGGCACTTGAGCGCACACAGCTCCTGCCCGAGGTCGTCGAGGCGGGAATGCTGGTGCTGCAGATGGGATTGATGCTCCACCAACTGACGTTTTAGCACCTCACGACGTGCATTTTGCTGTTCTATTTCATTTTCTGTGCGTTGCAACGCCTGTGTTGAGGTTACACGTGTTCAAGAGCAACAACAACAACAAAAGAAACAACAAGATGGCAATCATGCTACCTCGTTTACCACAGCCAAGGACGCAGTGAGCGAGCTAACAGCACACATATGTAACAACAAGACATAGTGTACAGAAGAATATGAAATGCACACATAAAATGCACAAGGAAACAATCCTACACAAACAGTCCTACACGTCCCATTCCCCACTCCGCGTCCCAGACAAGTCCACGTCCAGTGGGATGGAAATCTGCATTGGGGGTGGCTTGTTGTATACCACAATCATTTTCACCACACACCATCACACTAGCCCCACATACCGCACGTGCTCCACCGCCGCCTGTGTAGCCAGGACCCCGTGGGCTCGCCTTGTCTATGCCCTGTCGCACCGTCTCGACCACACCCCACTGGGTCAGGTAGTATGCTACTGCATCAAGGCGCTCCACATATTCTGTGGTGTGTTGGTGTGTGTCTGGTCACATGTGGCTATCCCATGTGGCTATCCCATGTGGCTATCCCATGCGCCCACCACTGAAAGACATACCCTCTTCGCTCAAGGGAAAGGACTGCTGTTCGAGAAACTTCCACAATACATGCAGATAAATTCGCTTGCCCCGCTTTTGTATGCTCACATCATATGAGCGGCCCCACTTGGTCAGCAAGAGCTGCCGCAGCTCTGTACCATCGATGCTGCTATTGGCAAAGAGCATGCTCAATCGCTCCCTGTCGTCATCGTAATCTGCTGAGGCTGTGTTGTGGATGGGTGGGTTTATGTCTCCACAATGATGCTCTACAATGTTGAGGATGAGTGGCTCCACAAAAATGCGCTTCAACACATGTACACACACCTTGGCAACGAGTGGCAAGTCGGTGAGCCAGTGAAGACCGGGAGATCCTTGTGGGAGGCTTGATATACCTGCTGGATTGCGTGTCTTTCATCCCCACATATTTCAATCCCGCACACCCCAACACTTGGTGGCACAACAACATGATCATTTGATCATTAATTATTTATTTTGATTGCTGCAATGTAGTGCATGCTATTATGGGTTTTGTGTGTTTTTGAAACTCTTTTCAAGTTTGCTCAAGGTGGGTGCTCGGCAATGCGGTCTTCCACAGCCCCTACATCGTCTCTCCCCAAGCCTTTACACATCACACCCACCTTACCACAAACACAACACAAGCGCAACATGCAAGCACACTACGGGTGGCCCCAGTCCTATGCTGCAGCATACCCCTGCCTGTCAACTGGGCCCCAAAACGCCGACAAATACGGCCCAAACACAGCAACCGAGCAGTGCGGCAACAAGCTTCGGCACCAGCATCCTCACAGATCACAAAGCAGGTACAAGCATGTACGAATGGACACTTTGCAGGCGGAGTGCAGGTGGAGAAGCAGTCGCCCGTCGGCTAACCAATCTTATTAAATCAGACCCCAAATCAGTTTAAACCATCAAAAACAAACAACACACACGCTCACACACATAAAGAGCACAAACGCGCTTCACCAAAACACTAACCCACCCCGACCAGATCCCATCGCCAGAGCCCAATCGTCCTTACCTCACTGTTAAACATGGCGCGTTTGCTGCTCCTGGCGTGTGTCGCATGTCTTGCACTGTCAGGTAAGGGTGTCGGGTGGTTTCAATGTTGCTAGCACCCGTTACTAACCGTCGACGGTACTAACCGTCAATCAGTCATCCCATGGTTGTTTCACCTTTCCGTATGTATGCACTTAACGCGTTGTTCGTCCTCCATCACAACCTCGTCTTCCACCCCCCCAGGCTATGCCCAACCAATGGCTTCACTTGATCAATACTGGAAGTCGGTCTACCCTGCTGCCAGTGCCGTGTGTGTTGAAGACCGCAACAAACCAACCGAGCTTGCCTTCTACTATGGCGACGACGTGCCAACTGCCCTGCTCAAGGCGCTGGGTGCTGAGAAGATTGCCAGCAAGGACAACTTTATGACCACCAACTTTTCCGCCCCTGCACTCGGCGCACCCTACCGCCCCACCTTTTACGAAAACACCACCTTCCAGATCAACATGTACGATCCCAACGCCTGGTGGACATATGACTACTACATTGGCTTTCCCGACAACACTGCTGTGGAGGCTGGGCATCACCTTGCTTCTGGCGGCGAGCGTGCAGGTACCCACAATGCCTCCACCCCCCACTACCCCGGCCAAGGCTTTTGGATATATTACGCACCAGGCAGCGGTGTGTTTATGGACCTCGGCAACACCTTGCAGACCCCCAACAAGATTGCAGCATTGCACCGGTATGTGTGGGTGATGTTTTGTTGATGTGTGAATGTTATGACAGTGTTGCTCTTATGACAAGTTGCTCACCACCACCACCATCCACAACACAGTCTTGGCATGACCTTTGAGGAAATTGCCGACAAGCACTGGAACACCAGCCTCTACTTCCCCAAGGGCGGTGCATGCGAGACCACTCCATGGCCTCCCACAGAATCATGGGCCAACATCAGTGCCCACTTGTCCCCCGCTGCACAAGACTTGGACATTACTGAAATGTTGGAGCTGGCTGCCTATGGCAACAACCGCTTGGCTGCCAAGTACAACGTCTCCCTCAACGACCTGCGCGAGCTCAACCGCATGAACCAGATCTACAGTGCCGACGATGACATCCTGTTGCGTGCCAAGGCCAAGGGCTACGACTCTGTGCAGTTTACCACACAACCCAATGGATGCCTTGGCTGGGCCCACGAGATTGTCTTTATCAGCGGCAACGAAACCCTCCCCACCTGGGGTGACTTTTACAAGTACATCAAGAGCAAGATGTACGTGTTTGATCCCTGCGAGGTCGACTCCCGCTTGGGTGGCTTGCCTGTGGACAATGCATTGAGCGCTCGCCAGATCTGCGACTTCCCTGAGAGCCAGTACCACTGCACATACTGCACACAATCCATTTTCCAGACTGCGCAGTGCTCTACCAACACAACTGGCGTTGCCAGCCAGGGTGCCGGACGCAAGCTGCGATTGTGATGATAGTGACTGAATGAATATGAGCCATGCTGCAGTGCATACTTGCAATTTTTGGCAATTGCCTTTTATTTTTTTTGCAATTCGAATCCATCACATGTAAACAATGCTTTGCAATATATAGCTACATGAATTGTTTTCGCACGGTGCTCTGCAGCTCCTGCAGGCGCTGGATCACCTCGGGGTTCATCAAACCAGCTGCTTCCCCAAGCATGGTGCCCTTGCCTCGCTGTGACTCGTACAAGGACAACACCGCTGTCATGGCCACCATCAGTGCCTCTGGTGTACTGTGTGGGGAGAAGGATGTGTTGTGTGTTCAATTGTGTGTTGAACTGTGTGCACACACATTACACACACGTTGCGCCCCCTCCCCTCGTACGTGCTCAAGTAGTCGAGCTGCATGTCTGCCCCAGCAGGCCCGGGTGCAAATGCTTCTTCCAGTGCCACCATTCGTTGTCGGGGGTCGTCAATGGACAGCAAGTGCTTGAGGATGCGCACCTCTGGTGGCTGCTGGCTGGCGAAGCTCTCCTTTGCCTTGAAGTACAAGTGTGCCATGATATCTCGCACTTCTTCACGTGTGATGTCCGTGTCCTTGGCACCCTGGTAGTGCGATTATGATGATGCTGATGACGATGCTTGTGAAGCTTATGATGATGTATTGTATGATGATGCTTATGATGATGTGTTGTGTGATGAACACATAATGATTTTTTATGTGCGCACACCACCCACCTGATATGCCTTGGCCATCATGAGCATCAATGCTGGATCCAATTGTCCCGTTGCAGCCAGGGTGTCAATCTTTTTGTCAGCCTCCTCAAGGGAATCCACCTGCGTGTATATGTGGAATGTGAGTGTGCAAATGGACACATCAACCAACCCAAGCCGTTTCAACGCAACACCCAACACCCAGCACCCAATACCCAATACCAAACACCCCACAACACCTCCAGAATGTTTTGAAACTTTTGTGCTGCATTGCGCATGGCATCCTGATCGTTCTCTATTTGGTCAAATGCAGTGACCAACGTGGCAATACGTGTGAGCATACTCACCAACGCTGTTGTTGTTGGAGGTAGGCATTGAAGGTAGGTATTATGGTGCAATTATTTTTAGGGAACACCACATACCTAAACACCACATACCTTGCTGCTCTTGTTGGTTGTCTACAGCTGCTTTGGCTGTGTTTTCCAAGTAGCTGAAAAATTCTCCTGTCAAGGCAGGCCTATTATTGGCCACCAGTCCCTCCCAATCCTCTCCTGGTGCTTCCCGAAACTGTGTGATCAACTCTCGATATTGTTTCGTTTCCTGGTGTACCTGTTGGATGATTTGTAGGTGGGTGTAATGTTGCGTCCACCTCTCCACACCTCTCCAATATGTGCACATCAACCTCTGTGAGCTTGCGTGCAAGGCGTCTCAACTCCAAACGCTCTTCACTTCCTTCTGCCAATGCCTGCACACGCTCCTCAAGCCTGGATTGTGCATGGTGGATTGTGTTTGATGGTCAATCCACAACACACACATTCTCTTTGTTCCCGTTGCACACCTTGCCAGTACACCATCAGCAAGTTTGGGAAATTGCTTGCTGAATGCAATGAGTTTTCGCCACTCGCTGGGCTGTCGTTGCTGGAAGACTGCAATCAATTTGTCATACACTTCTGCATTGCTAGCAGCTGCTTCCTCCCTCAATGTTGCTGGTTTGCTGGTGCTCGTATCTCCAGCATTTCTTGAGGCAGCAGCAGTGCAGGTGGGAGGGACTGTGGGTGTTGTTGTGTGCGGCATGTGGATGTGAAACACACGTACGTTGGCAGCACTGTTTGTTCTCTTGTGTATTATATCTAATATACCTGTCGTTGTTGATAATCGATGTGGAAGACGCGTAAAGTGCAACGTTGGGCATGGTGGGATCAAAGGGGAATAGCCAGCGGCAGCAGATGGCAAACGGTGCGGTGTGTTTCTGAGCAACATGATTGTTACGATGAATGTTAATTTTTCGTGCAATTAGCACAACGAATGATGAAATGCGCAATGTGGGAAAAAACCGCAACAATCAACATGGACATTTCTCAGTCTAGTGTGTTGGCTCGACTCCACACAGCACCTGCAATACTGTCAATATTGGTGAGCACTCGCTGGTCCACATGTTTCCCGGCAGCCAAGGCCACTATGTCCGCCAACAGCTCGTGGTTGGCAAGTATATCAACATGCGCTGCTGATGCCGGTCCACCCCTGTGATCAGGCGTTGACAGACGTTTGCAAGACAACCATAGCAACACCAATAAGAGACCCGCACACCGCATACTGTAATTGAAATGCAGATGATAATGAAGTAGCAGCTTCCTCATGGCGGTACTCCTTGGTGACCACTGTGACGTTGCCCGGGTTGAGCGGGGAACCGTGTGCCCATGGCTGTCGACACATGACACCCAGGCTAAGCAGTGGCACTGTACCATCCCCATCCACTGACACAACCCCATTTTCCTGTTGTGTATGTGGGGCTTTTATTAGCTCATCACAATTGTTGATGATTTATCATAAATGTTGTGTGTTCATCCCACCACACGTACCAACCCCATGTGCGGTGCATGCACGTCTGTTTTTATCTGCCATGATGTACGTCCACAATTCCCTCCCCCCCCACCATACCCTCCCCCACCATTCCCATCACCACCTCTGCCCACCATTTCATGATCCTGTCCATTGGGGTCCACCCCGGCCTGTCGTGCTGCATCCACATCACTCGTCACAAGGTAGTGAAATGCACGATCAGCAGGCTTGCCAACACCATACAAGCAGTACATACGGAGTGCGGGGGCATGTGGTAGTTTGGTGGTGAGTGGGTTGTGGAGCTCCACATGCATGTGCTTGGCATGCTCGGCCACCTCTACACCAGGAGCGTGTTTTCCAGTGTGTTTTCGAGTACCTCCACCCCCCTCGAGCATGAATTTTGATACAGAGCTTCCCTGCATGGCACGATCCAACCACCCCAATGCATTACTCGCAAATGTGGAACCGGCATCATGGATCACTGCTGAAACAGCAGCGTCCACGTCCATTGGCTCTTGTACAAAACCATGCTGGCCACTGGAACACAGAGGGGGGGGGGGGGGCATGTTATGCTTGCTGCTTTTGTGGTCATAAGCAGCGTCATGTGTTTGTTGTTCGTTCGTATCGATCTGTGTATCATCTTGTGCATCCCCACCAATGCTGCTGCTCAGATCACCACCATTCCCACCCATGGATGCTCTCAACCATGCCGGCAACAAGTGCCCCTCCTCATGGGCATGTTGTTTTGTGTCTGCTGTTGCATCACTCACTGTATACGCCGTCACGAGGGCCCCCACGCTGCTGCCCATTCGGCCAACTGCAGGGGGGTCATCAGGGGCCCAGGATGTGTTGCCCCATGCAGCAGGGCCCCCCACAGGGAGCATTTGTACCACACTGCCCCATGTGCGAAAAAGTGCAGATCTTGCTTTACGTCCCACAAAGTTTTCTGTAAGGTATTTCACCAGGGCTCCCACCTCCACTGTGTCGCGCATCTCCCCTTGTTGTTTTTGAGGGGTTTGTGTGTATGCAAGTGTTATGCAAGGTCCATGAGGCACATGGTGTACATGGTGTACATGCATACACACACAGAAACACACCACCACACAACAATCCTACCACTCAACAAGGCACTAATGGTCTTGGGCACCCCCAGCAACGGCCCACCAATATTGACAAATGTAGCCACATGCTTGTCCACCCACCCTGGCTGCTGTTCCTCCACAGAAAACAACATATTGAGCACCACATTTGCACCCCATGAATGCCCCAGTATAAGTGTTCGACGCCCATTCAGTTTGTGCTGGAGTTCAATGTGGGCTTTGACTTTTGTAAACCAGTGATCTCTTGCCTCCATGTGTTGCAGGCTGAGGCGCCAGTCAAAGGGGGCAGCTGCCTAAAGGAGGGTGGGGTATTGTAGGTGTGTGAGATATAGGGTGTGTGTGCATGTGCTTGTGGTGTGTGCATGTGCTTGTGGTGCGTGCATGTGCTTGTGGTGTGTGCGTGTGCTTGTGGTGTGTGCATGTGCTTGTGGTGTGTGCATGTGGTGTGTGCATGTGCTGGTACATGATGATGCAAAACCTCCCTTGTACTACAACACCACACACCAGTGCATACAGGTCACATACCAGATCATTTTCAGGGTCATAACCAAGGTCTGACAGTGCTGTGATGATGCCCCCCCACACAGTGTAGGTGGGTAAAAAGTAGTCTATAGCGGATAGTGATTGCATAGGGCGTAGTCGTATGCCTGGTGGAGTGGGGATCGTGGTGGTGTGTCGGGGTGTGTCAAGGGGGAGAGGTATCAATACAACACACACATCCTCACCATGCAGAAACACAGCTATACCACATCACACACACACCTGGTGGGTCCAACCCCGTGTGTACATCCAAGTGCATTATCTCCAAAAAACACGACATGTTGGCCAACACAGTACGCATCATACTCTGTGCATGTGTCATGTACACATCATTATTGCACATGTGTATTTTGTGTATTATGCATATGCAGTACATGTGCAATACACAGACCATCACCACCCACATTACCATTTGCCCCCACACACGTGACCGAAACAAGTTGGAAGCACACGAGGGGCCCTCCCAGAGCTCCAGTCCACTCGTCACAAACCCAGGCACCAGCAGCACATTGTATTGAGGGCGCTCCCCCCGGGCCCTTGCTTCTCGCCCAGGGTGGTAGGGGGGGGCTGCCCAATCAACAGGGGCCTACGGGGTTGACCATTGGTTGACCATGTGCACCAGTGTTGGAGCATTACATGATAATAAGACATGTTGACCACACAATGCGGACAACCAAATACACACACAATGCGGACAACCAAATACACACAGACACCATGCATTGACAACCAAATACACACACACGCATACCACATCATGCAGCCAGTCGGCGACACGTCTGTGTTCCAGTGCGAGTCTGTCTGCCATCAACTGTATGACCTCTGTTGCTGTGCGCTCATGCACCTGTGTTGTTGGTAGGAATGGGTGTGTACAAGGTGTGTCTGGCTTAAATGTATACAACTACAAAAACCCGCTACCCGCATGACTGCCAGGGCACCCAAAAGCAACAAACATAGTGCGGCAAACAAGCTGGTCCACGTTTTCCACTTGCGAACACGAGCTTCGTTGCTCAGCAGCAACCGCCGCAGCTCATCCATGCTTGCTTGTGCTGAAAAGCTGCCGAGCATGCTGGGGAGGCGGCTGTACGAGCTTTCACTTCCCTGTTGACAGTATGGTGGTGTGATGGAGGTGGTCACGAGTTACAGGCTGGTCAAACCCAACGTACGCTTGGGACAACTTTCGTAGGCTCACGCTTACGATGACGCAAGAACGAAACAAAGGTTGATGGGTGTGCACCACCATCAACCTGTGTGTGATCTGCTGAAATTGCACGGTTGGGGCGGGATAATGCGATTGAATCTGCATCTGATGTATCCGCAGGATGTACGTCATGTGAATCCGCATGGGGGAAGCTGTGTTGATCATCCTCCATGGCGTGCTTTTATATCAAATCGGATGTTTGCCCATCACTTTCCGACAGACTTTCCTTGCTGTGATGGCGGTGTCATGAGTAATGCTGCATGCTGTGAACAATGCAAATACACCAACAACAAGTTTGTCGGTTTGGTACACTTGCCATGTTTTAGGTCGAACATCATGACACTGTAGTGAATAGCTATTCTATTCAGTATAGCTATTCTATTCATCATCAGCAGGGTGAGTTCATGTTCAGCCGAGTAAGGTTGCATTTCATCACTACGTCTCACACTGCGTGCGTTCACCCAACACATTTGCACACATTCCATCCCTTCCTTGAGTCAACACTTGCAGCTCTACACAAGAAATCAATATGCACTGACTTGTTCCACCCTATAACTGTTGATGCATGAGGGGTGCAGCATTACTTCCTCACCCTACAACGCGTCGACGTGCCATGTCCACTGCCACGCAGGCTGCCTCCTTTCGTGTGCTTGTCATCCCCATCTTCCGCCACTACTGGCTGCACTATGGGTGCAACGCAGCAGCAGAGGCATTGCAGTATGGCGCACCTGCGGCGAGCATTGACTGGCGCGCAGGGCGGGGGCTGGAGGAAAAGGCGTCATTATGGTTGACAGCCACCCAAAACAATGTATGGGGTGTTTTGACTGTTGATGGGGACTGATGTGATGCATGGTGTGTTTGTGCGTGTGTATGAATGCACATGTGATGTATAGATGTCTCCATGACAACAGATTAATGCAAGGTTGCTCAAGCAGTGGCGTGACTTGCAAAATGCACGACAAGGCAGCTTGAAGAATATGGTGTACAGGTCTGTGGGGGGGGGGGTGCAATGGTGTTTGTGTGTAGTGCATGTGTCACACAGTGCATGATGTGCGTATGTGCATGTACAATGTGCACACACCCATGCACCCCATCATCACCATCATCATCATCATCATCATCATCATCATCATCATCATCATCATCATCATCATC
>VFQP010003058.1_pt1 | contig 17571 bp, 17 predicted proteins | sample 3512351 | NCBI WGS metagenome assembly VFQP01 (sample SAMN10412372, study PRJNA504923) | tailings metagenome | isolation source: Relicate 1 Philex TSF1 revegetated site | place: Philippines: Tuba, Benguet | collected 2017-08-29
CTGCCGACGAGGCGACCTTGTCCTCGACCACGAGGCGTTTGTAGAGGCGGCTGGTGGCGCCGTCGGCAGCGATTTTCATGAGCAGGTCGAGCGCTTCTGCCTCGCCCGGCTTGGCGGTCATGTAGCTCGGCACGACGTAGTCGCGATGGAAGGACGCCTTGCCCGCCCGCGGATCGGAGTATTCGACGCGGCGCGCAGCGCGCTGCGGCGGATCCTGCGGACGTTCGCGCGTCGCGCCGACAGTCGGGTTGCGAGGAATCTTGCCGTAGGTCTTCTCGGCCAGCGTCTTGACCTCATCGGCGGTGACGTCGCCGGCAACGACCAGCACCGCGTTGTTCGGCGCATAGAAGTGCTTGTAGAAGGTCAGCGCATCCTGCGGCGAGAGCTTCGCCATCTCGTGTTCCCAGCCGATGACAGGGATTCCATAGGGATGCGAATAGTAGAGCGCCGCGTTCATCTGCTCGTCCATGATCGCGGCCGGATTGTTCTCGATCCGCGAGCGGCGTTCTTCGAGAATGACGTCGCGCTCGGTCAGCACTTCCTTCTCAGTCAGGCGGAGGTTGACCATGCGGTCCGCCTCCATATCCATAACGGTCTCGAGGCGCTCCTTGGAAATGCGCTGGAAGTAGCTCGTCACGTCGTGGCCAGTGAAAGCGTTGTCCTGGCCGCCGAGTCGCGCCACGATTTTCGAAAACTCGCCGAGCGGAATCTTGTCCGTCGACTTGAACATCAGGTGCTCGAGGAAGTGCGCGATGCCGGAAACGCCCTTGGGCTCATCCGCCGCACCGACCTTGTACCAGATCATGTGCGTGACGACGGGCGCGCGATGGTCGGGAATGACGACGACCTGCAGGCCGTTGTCGAGGGTGAACTCAGAGGTGCGAGGTTGGGCGTAAAGCTGTGACGGTGCGATAGCGAGCATGATCGAGCCGATCCAGGTGAGAAGGCGCAGAACGCCCGTTGAATTCATCATATGATCCTCGGTGGCGAGAGATCGCGCGGGGGACGCTAGCTGTCCGGCGCCGACCGGCAACGCAAATAACGACTGCAGCAGGTCTCGGATTTCGGGGTCCTGTTGTCAAATGACAACGAGTTCATGTCGCGGTGAATTCGATCGGCGACGGGGCGAATAACATATTGAAAAGTCTAGATAAGTGCGGTCGACCTAAAATGGCTGCGATGCCGGTGGCCGCAGCTCACTGGTCCTGATCCTGGTCCGCATCGTCGCCCTTGTTCCACTGCTGGATCGCCGACAAGACGGAGGCGCGGCATGGTCCCAGAGGACCGGCGGCCTGATCCGCGTTCTGGTCGCCGTGGGCCTGCGCGAGTTCGTAGTTCTTCTTGCAGTATTCCGCCTGCTGGCGCTCCAGCTCGGCGCGCGAGGTCTTCTTGATCTTGTCAGGGTCCTGAAGGGCCGCGACCTCGGACGTTGCAGCCTGGCTATCCGGCGGCGCGCCGGGTTCCGGGATCCGTTCCGTGTTAGGCGGCATGACGAGCGGTGCGCGCGCCGCAACTTTCGGATCGGCGCCAGAAGTCTTTTGGCCGTTGAGGCCCACGACATCGAAGATTTTGCCGTTGAGCTCGACATCGTCCGCGGAGCAACCCGCAATCGCGAGTGCAAACGGCACGGCGAGCGCACGCGAAAGGAATACGCGGCTGGTCAAGCTCTTAGACATTGTCAAAATCGCCCGCCCCCCTGTTTTTCCGATCGAGTCCCGCACCCTAACGTACGGAGCTACATCGGCTTTGCGGCGTCATTGCGACTCCCCGTGAACGAGTCATACAGGAGGGCCGCTACCCCGGCAACAATGGCCACGTCGGCGATGTTGAACACGTACCAGTAAAACCCGAAGGCGTGCAGCGAGAAGAAGTCGGCCACGCCGCCGATCAGGATCCTGTCGAGGCCGTTGGCGAGCGCCCCGCCGATGATAAGTCCAAGCGCCCACGCCATAATTCGCCCTGTTCCAGCTGCCGCTAACCAGACCCATAGCGCGACGGAAGCCACCACCGAAAACAAGGCCAGCACAAGCTGCCACTGATAGCTCGACCCGTCGAAGAGCGAGTAGCTGATGCCGGTATTCTTAACGAACACGAGGTCCAGGAACGAGGTCACCGTGACCCGCCCCTTTTCGGCGATTCGATAGACCAGGAGCATCCACCACTTGTGGGCTTGATCGATCACAAAGACCGCTGCCGCGACCTTGAGCGCAAGGCCGGAATAGGTCCCCCATAGCCAGCTCGATGTCCGCGCCTGTTCGACCGTCATGCCGCGCCCGCCTTGGCGTCGAGTTCCCGCACGGCCGCCGCATCGCGGGCCGAGAGTTCGGGATAGTCGGGATCGGAGCCGACGTCCGTCGTGATGCGCCAGGACCGGGCGCATTTGTTGCCTTCGGCGCGTTTCACGACCACGCCGGCGCCGGGCACGTCCGGCAGCGTGAACGCGTCGGCGGGCGGAACATTCTGCGTCAGCGCCGCCGCGCTGGTGATTGAGATCTCGGCCAGGTCGATGCCCTGAATGGCCTCGAGGGTGGCGGCATCCGTGATGAAGATTTCCGGCGCCGCTTCGAGGCTCGAGCCGATGCGCTTCGCCGCGCGTTCGATTTCGAGTGCGCCCGTCACGACGCGGCGCACGTCGCGAACGCGTTCCCACTTCTCGGCCAGCGCGTCGTCACGCCAAGCCTCCGGCAAGACGGGGAAGGTTTCGAGGTGCACGCTGCGCTCGGCGCCGTAGCGATGGATCCACGCCTCTTCTGCCGTGAACGACAGGATGGGCGAAAGCCACGACGTCACGCAGCCGAAGATCTGGTCGATCACGGTCAGGCAGGCGCGGCGCTTCACGCTTGAATAGGCTTCGCAGTAAAGCGTGTCCTTGCGGATGTCGAAGTAGAAGGCGGAAAGTTCGGTGTTCATGAACGGCGAGAGCGCGGCGACGACGCCGCGATAATCGTAGGCCGCATAAGCGGCGCGAACCTCGGCGTCGAGCCGCGTCAGTTGATGCAGCATGAGCCGTTCGAGTTCCGGCAGCTCCGCGCGGGCAATTTGCAGATCCGGTGAAAAGTAGTGCAGCGCACCCAGCATCCAGCGCAGTGTGTTGCGCAGCTTGCGATAGGCTTCGGCGGCGGACTGCACGATGGCGGGGCCAAAGCGGATATCGTTTGTCGTGTCGGCTGACGCGACCCAGAGACGAAGGATGTCCGCGCCCGACGTTTTCATCACGTCCTGCGGCGAGAGCACATTGCCCTTCGACTTCGACATCTTGTCTTCGCCCTTCTCGTCGAGGATGAAGCCGTGCGTCAGCACCACGTCGTAGGGCGCGCGTCCGCGGGTGCCGCAGGATTCGAGCAACGACGAGTGGAACCAGCCGCGGTGCTGGTCGGAGCCTTCGAGATACATCACGCGGTCGGGGCCGCCGTCTCGCACACGCTTAATGCCTGAGAGTCCGGGGAACTGGTCCGGATCGTCGAGGACGAACGCGTGCGTCGACCCCGAGTCGAACCACACGTCGAGCACGTCGCGCACCTGCTCCCAGTCCGCCGGGTCATACTTCGGTGAAAGGAACCGCTCGGCTGCGCCAGCCGCGAACCACGCATCCGCGCCTTCGCTGGCGAACGCCTCCCCGATGGCGGCATTCACCTCCTCGTCGCGCAGGATATCGCCTTCGACGAAACTGCCGTGGTCGTGCTTGGCGACAAATACCGTGATCGGCACGCCCCAGGCACGCTGGCGTGACACCACCCAGTCCGGCCGGTTGGCGATCATGCCGGTGATGCGGTTCTCGCCCGTTTCCGGCACCCACTCTGTCGCTTGGATCTCTGCGAGCGCGACCTGCCGCAGCGTGCGGCTGTCGTCGTCGAAGTTCTTGTCCATGGCGATGAACCACTGCGGCGTATTGCGGAAGATGATCGGCTTCTTCGAGCGCCACGAGTGCGGATACTGATGCTTGAGGCGGCCGCGCGCGATGATGTTACCTGCCTCGCTGAGCGCCTTGATCACGGCGTCGTTGGCATCGCCCTTATCCCCGTTTTCCTTCAAGACGCGCTTGCCCGTGAAGCCCGGCGCTTCCTTAGTGTAAACGCCGTCGGCATCGACGGTGGTCGGGATGGTTACATCGATCTTCCGATCGCGCAGCGCCTTCTGGTTCGCGATCCAGATGTTGTAATCGTCCGCGCCATGGCTCGGCGCCGTATGGACGAAGCCCGTGCCCGTGTCGTCGGTGACGTGATCGCCGTCAAGGAGCGGAACATCAAAGTCGTAACCAAGTGCGGCCAGCGGATGTGCGCTGTTTGTTCCTTTGAGGGTTTCCACATTGACATCGCCTAGGCGTTCGAACGTCTCGACCTTCGCCGATTTCAGAACGTCCGCTGCAAGCTTGTCCGCTAGCACGTACTTGTCGCCGACCTTGGCCCAGTTGCCCTCGGGCGCGGCCGTGACTTCATAGAGGCCGTAATCGATCTTGGACGAGAAGCTGATCGCGCGATTGCCCGGCAGCGTCCAAGGGGTCGTCGTCCAGATCACGACGCTGACGTCCTTGGCAAGGTTGCCGGATTTGACCGGAAACTTCACCCAAACCGCGTCGCTCTGATAGTCCTGATACTCGACCTCGGCTTCCGCCAGCGCCGTCTTTTCGACCACAGACCACATCACCGGCTTCGAGCCGCGATAGAGCAAGCCGTTTGCCGCGAACTTCATAAGCTCGCGCGCGATGGTCGCCTCAGCCGCGTAGCTCATGGTGAGATACGGATGGTCCCAATCGCCGATCACGCCGAGGCGCTTGAACTCCTCGCGCTGCACCTCGACCCACTTCTCAGCGAACTTTCGGCACTCGTCTCGGAACGCGTTGATCGCGGCCGGGTCGGAGAAGTTCGGCTTCTCTTTGCCCTTGGCCCGATAGGCCTCCTCTATCTTCCATTCGATCGGCAACCCGTGGCAGTCCCAGCCGGGCACGTAGTTGGAGTCGAAGCCCAGCATCTGCTGCGACTTCACGACGAGATCCTTGAGGATCTTGTTCAGCGCATGCCCGATGTGGATGTGGCCGTTAGCGTAAGGCGGGCCGTCGTGAAGCACGAACTTCGGGCGGCCCTTCGAGGCTTTGCGGAGCTCGCCGTAGAGATCGCGCTCCTGCCAGCGCTTGAGGATCTTCGGCTCGAGATCCGGCAGGCCCGCGCGCATCGGAAAGTCCGTCTGCGGCAGATTGAGCGTCTGGCCCCAGTCGCGCCCTTGCGCGCCGGTCTCGCCTTTCGCCTCGTCCCCGCCCTTCGCACGTGTGTCCGTCACGCCATTGCCCTTTGCCATCTATCGTCCGGTCGTCCGCTGATTTGCAGGCGTTCTAGCAACCTGGGCGGCGGGACGCAAAGCCCGCCCCGGTCGGCAACGCCGCACGCAGCCCCTCAGGAGGCTCCCAGTGCAGCCTTGGCGGCCGCATGTGCAGGTCGAGCCTCCATGCGCGCAATGTAGTCCAGGTATTCCGGCCGGGCCGGAATGACGTTGAATCCGAGCATGTAGGCGAGCCCTGACCCAATCAGCACATCGGCGGCCGAGAACCGGTCGCCCAGAAGCCACGGTCCCGGTTTGACCGCTGCGGACAGCGTGTTCAGCACGTCGTCGGGCTTTCCCCACCCGGCCATCGAGGCGGGCGTTTCCCGTTTGAGCGAGATGTCGACGCAAGCCGGCTCGAAGCAGCTCCCGTAGAAAAACATCCACCGCAGGTAGGCACCGCGCTCCGGCGCATCGATCGCAGGGGCGAGGCCCGCCTTCGGGAACTTGTCGGCGAGATACAACAAGATCGCCGGCCCCTCGGTGACGATGGTGTCCCCGTCCCGCAGCACGGGAATCTTGCCCATCGGGTTGATCTTCAGGAATTCGGGCGACTTCTGCTGTCCGGCTTTGAGATCGATGGGCACGACCTCGAATGGTTCGCCCAGTTCATGCAGCATGTAGTGAACGACGGTCGAGCGCGAGTGTGGGTTGTGATAGAGCGTCAGCAAAGGCGATCCTCCGCATTGTGGTCGTCAACGCCAGTCACCCAGTGCGGCATTGACGAGAGCGAGCGCTGCGATGGCGGCCGTATCGGCCCGCATGATGCGCGGCCCGAGGGAAACTGCCGCCGCTTGCGGCAGTGCCCGGATCATGTCTCGCTCATCGGGCGAAAATCCGCCTTCGGGACCGACGAGAACGGAGAGGGGACCAGGTCGAAGCCCGGCCAGCACCGAAAGTGGGTTCGAAATCTCTGCATCCTCGTCGCAAAAAATGAGCACCCGATCGCTGTCCCAGCCCTGGAGAAGCGCCGGAAGCTTCACGGGATCCTCGATGGCAGGAACCCTCAGGATTCCGCATTGCTCGGCCGCTTCGATGACGTTGGCCCGCATCCGGTCGAGGTTTACGCGCTCGGCGATGGTGTGGCGGGTGATGACGGGCACCAGGCGCGCGACGCCCATTTCCGTCGCCTTCTGCACCATGTAGTCGAGCCGCGCGCGCTTGAGAGGCGCGAAGATATACGTGAGGTCCGGACCACCCGCCTGCGCGCGGACGAGGCTCTGCGCTTCGAGTTGCGCGCCGCGCTTGCCGGAGGTTGCGAGCCGCGCGCGCCATTCGCCGTCGCGGCCGTTGAAGATCAGTATTTCGTCCCCGTCCGAGAGCCGTAGCACCGTCCGCAGATAGCTCGCCTGCTCGGGGGTGCAGTCGATCCGCGAGCCTTCGCCAAGCGGGTGATCGACGAACAGCCGCTGCGACGTGAAATCGTGAACAGCCATTGCCGCGCCCAGGTTTGAGGTGCTGCTTGCATATCCGAAGGTGCGGCCCAATCCAACCGGCGGGTGCGGGTGCGGGACGCGGCGCCGCTGCAAGTTGCCGTCGGGAGCCGCGCCCGCTAACGTCCCGCGGAGACGGGACGGCGAGGGCATAATGGCGTCACACGCGGCGAATTCTGATATGGACCCACCGGAGCAAGACCGGGTGACGGCCGTGGCTGATGCCCCTGACGGGAACTGGGTGGACCGCTATGCGCCGGCCGCGTGGCGTCCCTTCCTGCGGCTCGCGCGGATCGACCGCCCCATAGGCACCTGGCTGCTTCTTTTTCCGTGCTGGTGGTCGCTGGCCTTGGCGGAGGTCTCCGTCGGCCGTCCGTACCCCAACGTCTGGATGCTCGCCCTGTTTGCCATTGGCGCCATCGTCATGCGTGGCGCGGGCTGCGCCTACAACGATTACGTTGACCGCGAATATGACGCCAAGGTTCAACGCACCGCGAGCCGCCCGATCCCATCCGGCCAAGTTTCGCCCGAGGCCGCGCTCGCTTTCGTGGTGGTGCTGTCGCTGATCGGGTTTCTGGTTCTGATCTGGTTCAACCGCTTCACGATCATGCTGGGCGTGGCGTCGCTACTGCTCGTAGCCGTCTACCCGTACATGAAGCGCTTCACGTACTGGCCCCAGGCCGTGCTGGGCCTCGCCTTTAACTGGGGCGCTCTGATGGGGTGGGCGGCCGTGACGGGCTCGCTCGCGCTGCCGGCGCTGCTTCTCTACGCCGGCTCCGTCATGTGGACGATCGGCTACGACACCATCTACGCCCACCAGGACACGGAGGATGATCTGATGCTGGGCTTGAAGTCTACGGCGCTTACGTTTGGTGAGGATACGCCGTTTTGGGTCGGCAGCTTCTACGTCGGAGCGCTTCTGCTTTGGATCGCGGCCGGCTTCTTGGCCGGCACGCATCTGGTCTTTTTCTTCGGCGTGGCCCTGGTCGGCCTTCAGATGGCTTGGCAAGTCTCGACGCTGGACACGTCCGATCCGAAGAACTGCCTGCGCCGTTTCCGCGCCAACCGCGATGTCGGCGCCGCGATTTTCATCGCGCTCGTCGCCGACACGCTTCTGTCGTGGTGGGCGGGCCTGAGTTAGTTGCTCTCTTCTTCCTCGGCGTTCTCGGGGTCGCTCTTCATTTCCTTGAGCTTGGCAAAGACGCGAGCCTCTTCCTCGGCGGGAGTCTCCTCGCGCGCTTCCTCCTCGTCCTTCCGCTGCACGATTTCCGCGGTGGGGCGGAAGCCTTCCTCCTCAGCAGCCGGAGCGGTCGTCTCTTCCGTCGGGAGCAGAGTGCCCGCCTTGATAGCTTCCTTGTTGGCCTCGCGGCGTTCGCGCTCGAGGCGCCGCGCAGCCTTCTTCACCTCGTTGTCGAGATCAGTCTGCGAGCAGAGACCGAGCGTCACGGGATCCTGCGGCACGAGGTTCGGAGAATTCCAGTGCGTGCGGTCCTTGATTTGCGCGATGGTCGGCTTGGTGGTGCCGACGAGGCGCATGAGCTGGCTCGTCTTGAGTTCGGGGTGATTGCGCAGGAGCCAAAGCACCGCGTTCGGCCGGTCATGGCGGCGGGAAACCGGCGTATAGCGCGGGCCGCGCTTGGCGGCGGCTTCCGGCATCACGACCTTGGGTTCGGCGATGCGCAGGTGGCGGTTCGAATCCTTCTCGGCGGCTTCGATCTCGTCGCGCGTGAGCTGGTTGGAGGTCACTGGGTCGAGGCCCTTGATGCCTTGCGCCACGTCGCCGTCGGCGATGCCTTTGACCTCGAGCACGTGCAGCCCGCAAAACTCAGCGATCTGTTCGAACGACAGCGAGGTATTCTCGACGAGCCACACAGCTGTGGCCTTCGGCATCAGGGGCTTGCGGTCGCTCATAGGTGCTTCTCCGGGCTTTCGCGGGGCAGGGACCGCAAAAGCCAATAGTTATGGGAATTGTTGGGATATGCGCTTTATAGCGCGATCTATGGTCATCCTGCAACACCCGCGTGTCCTTGGGGCGTAACGAGGATCGCCGGCGCGAGTTGCACCCGCGCGGGCTGGCCGCTAGACCAGGGACCGCAAATAAGGTCTCCGGCAGGGATAATAAATCATGACAACCAGCAAGATCACCTACTTCGAGGATCTCACGGTGGGCCAGGAAGCGTCGCTCTCCAATACGGTGACGGACGCCGACATCGTCGCCTTCGCGAACGTCTCTGGAGACCGCAATCCCGTTCATCTCGACGCTGATTACGCCGCGTCAACCATGTTCAAGGAACGCATCGCTCACGGCATGCTGTCGGCGGCGTATATCTCGGCCGTGTTCGGCATGAAGCTCCCAGGCCCCGGCGCGATCTACATCTCGCAGACACTGGCCTTCAAGGCGCCGGTCAAGATTGGGGATACGGTCGTCACCACGGTGAAACTCGTTGAGCTGGTGCCTGAGAAAAAGCGCGCCAGGTTCGAGACCGTATGCGCGGTGAATGGCAAGCCCGTGCTCACCGGCGAAGCGCAGCTTATGGTCCCGAACCGGCCCGCATAGCGACGCAAACCGCCGGCTCCGCGCGAAAGACACCAGCATGCTTGTCATCCACGGCTCTGCAGCGGTTCCCCCCGAGGCGAAGGGCGCTGTTCTCGCGCTCGGCAATTTCGATGGCGTGCATCGCGGCCACCAGATCCTGGTCCAGCGCGCCATCGACGAAGCGGCGCGGCTCGGTCGCCCTTCGGGCGTGCTGCTCTTCGAACCCCACCCGCGCGAATTCTTCAATCCGGCGGCGCCTCACTTCCGGTTGACGCCGCTCGACGAGAAGTTGGCCGTTTTCGATGAGTTGGGCCTCGACGTCGCCGTGGTGCTGCCGTTCGACGGCAATCTTGCAGCGCTCGACGCGAATGAGTTCATTTCCCGCGTTCTGGTCGATGCGCTCGCAGTTTCGCACGTCGTGGTGGGCTACCACTTTTTCTTCGGCAAGAACCGGTCGGGCTCGGCAGAAACGCTGCGCGCAGCCGGTAAGACCCTTGGTTTTGGAGTAACCGTCGTGGAGCCAGTAGCCGACCGAGGCGAGCCCTTCTCGTCCACGGCCATCCGACTTTTGCTCGCCGAGGGCGACGTCAGCGGCGCGGCCGAAGCGCTAGGCCGTCCGTGGCGCGTACGGGGACCGGTGATCGGCGGCGCGCAACGCGGCACCGGCCTCGGGTTCCCGACGGCGAACGTCGCCCTTCCGAAGGGCACGGCGCTGGGGCACGGCATTTTCGCCGTTCGCGTCACGCTCGATGGGCGGCCGCTGGACGGCGCCGCCTACCTTGGAACGCGCCCCACCTTCGACGACGGCATGCCCGTCCTCGAGGTCTTCCTGTTCGACTTCGACGAGAAGATCTACGGCCGCGAGATCGAGGTCAGCTTCATCGACAAAGTCCGCGACGACCGCAAGTTCGACAGCGCGGATGAGCTCGTCCGGCAAATGGAAGCGGACTGCGCCAAGGCCCGCGAAATCCTGGCAGCCGAACCCGGTCGAAAGCCGTGATGCGCTAAAACACCGTGATGCTCGGCGGACCCTTTTCGCCCGGTTTGCGGCCGGCTTTGCCGAGCTTCATGATTTGGCGCGTTCCGTCCGGCAGCGCGAGCGTCACGTACTCGCACTTGTGATCGAGCGCGAGGATAGAGCGCAGGATGCGCTGGCCGGCGTCACCACCTTCGTCGATCAGGTCGCCGTCCATCGGGCCGGCGTGATACGTGCACGCCTCTGAACCGCCGGCGAGCTTCTTGTTAGGAACCGTTTCGCCGTCCAGCGTCAGCGAGGCAGCGACCACCGCCGCAACGATGATGCCCCCGGCAATCATGGCTTCGTTTTTCATCGCGCGACCTCCTCGGATCGACTGCGGTTGGCGGGCCTTCTCCGCCGGTTGCTGCTTCCTTAGTCCACAATATGGAAGCGATTCGTTTACGCTCCGTCCCTATCATGGCTGGCTGGCGCGAGCCCTGCCGGGCAGAGCTTGCGTGATCTTGCTTATGCACCTCTCCTCGGGAGCGGCCGTTGGCCGAATGGCGATGCAAGCCAAAGCTCTCATCACGCTGGTTCTCGCGCTGGCCCTCGGCGGCGCCCTTCCGCTCGCGGCGGGTGAATGGCGCGGAGGCGGCGACTGGGGCGGCCACGGCGGAGATGGCCGTGGTGGCGGCGGCCCTGATCGACCTGATGACCGTCGCCGGCCGGACGGCGGCCCAAGCATCTTCATCGAGCCGAATATCGATCTCTCCCGCAGGCCCAAACAGAACCCGGATACTGCGGAGTTCGTCCTGGCGGAGATCCAGCGGTGCGTATCGTTCGGCGTGCGGCCGTTCGTGGACTGCCTGCGCGATAACCATAGTTCGGTGATGATCCGCCGCCTCGAAGCCTGCGTAGGATCGGAAACCATTCCGGATGATCCGCGCGCCGTGATGCCCTGTCTGCCCATGGGGCCTATGCCAACGGGATCCGCGTCGGAAGGGCAGTAGCGTCCTTTGGCCCTTGCCCCTTGTTTCGCCGCACGGGGCTCGCCATAACTCCCACCGAACGTACCGTTTCCAGAGGCCCCACGTATGTCGACTCGCCAGGACGGGGCCCAGACCGGGGCCAAGAGCCCCCTCGTGCGATCCCGCGACGAGCTCGCCGCCTGGATCGCGGCTGGCGAAAAACCGAAGGATGCCTGGCGTATCGGCACGGAGCACGAGAAGTTCGTATTCTACACAGAGACGCTCGCCCCGGTCCCCTACGCAGGCAAACGCGGCATTCGGGCGATCATGGAACACATGATGGCCCGGTATGACTGGGAGCCGATCATGGAGGGCGACAACATCATCGCCCTCAAGCGTCCGGACGGGCAGCCTGGAGGCACCATCAGCCTGGAGCCGGGCGGACAGTTCGAACTCTCCGGTGCTCCGCTGCGCACCCTTCACGAAACCGCCGACGAAACGCAGCAGCACCTGAACGAAGTGCTCGATGTGGGAGAGGATCTCGGCATTGGATTCCTCGGCGTCGGCTTCTCGCCGAAGTGGACTCTCGCCGAGACGCCGCACATGCCGAAAGAGCGCTACAAGGTCATGACGCGCTACATGCCGACCGTCGGCAAGCGCGGCCTCGACATGATGTACCGCACGGCGACCATTCAGGTGAACCTCGACTTCGGCAGCGAAGCCGACATGGTCAAGAAGCTGCGTGTCAGCCTTGCGCTGCAGCCGATCGCGACTGCCATGTTCGCGTCCTCTCCCTTCACCGAAGGGCGCATCAACGGCATGAAGTCGTTGCGGAGCGAGGTATGGCGCGAAACCGATCCGCGCCGGACAGGCATGCTGCCTTTCGTCTTCGAGGACGGTATGGGCTACGAGCGCTACGTCGACTACGCGCTCGATGTGCCGATGTATTTCGTCTACCGGTCCGGGCAATATATCGATGTCGCCGGCGCTTCGTTCCGCGATTTCATGCACGGCAAGCTCGCCGCGCTGCCAGGAGAGTTGCCCACGCTCGACGACTGGTCGGATCATCTGACGACGCTGTTTCCAGAGGTGCGCCTGAAACGCTTCCTCGAGATGCGCGGCGCCGACGGTGGCCGCTGGCCCCGCATCTGTGCGCTCTCGGCGTTCTGGGTTGGCATTCTTTACGACGACGTCGCCCTCGATGCCGCCTGGGACCTGGTCAAGTCCTGGACTGCGGAGGAACGTCAGCACCTGCGCGAGGTCGTGCCGCGCGAGGCGTTCTCTGCCCGGTTCAGGGACACGAACGTACAGGAACTTGCATTGTCGGCGCTCCGCATTTCGCGACTGGGCCTCAGAAACCGCCGCCAGATCAACGCGAAAAGCCAGGACGAAACCATTTACCTGGCGCCGCTGGAGCGCCTCGCGGGCTCCGGCCGCACCGTCGCTGACGAGTTGATCGACCGTTTCGAGGGCCGCTGGCGCGGGTGTATCGACCACATCTTCGAAGAGTTCGCCTTTTAGGCGGGTTCATGCCCATCGGAGCCTGGACGGCCGGTTCAGGTGCCGTTCATCGTGCTGAGCGTAAACCATAATCTCGCGCAGCGACCACGAGAGGGAGCCTCTGCGCAATAATCCGGCCGGAACATCGAACAGAGGACGTCGATTTCGTGAAACGGACTATGCGATACGCGATCGCCGCCCTGTGCCTTGTCGCGATTTCAGTCGCTCTTCTGCCGCTCGCCTCTTCGGCGAACGATTGCGCGTCGCGCTGCTACGCGCAAGAGAACTCCTGCCGCCGCGCAACCAAGGATAGCCCGAGCTGCGGCGCGCAGCTTACGCGCTGCCTGCAGTCCTGCCGGACGCAGCGCTGAGCTCCTTCAGCCGAGCCTGCGGCGGAACTCGTCATAGCCGAACGAGCGCACCACTTCGTAGCTGCCGTCCTCGTGCAGGATAGCGAGGTCCGGCAGCGGCGTACCGTTGAAGGTTGTGTTCTTCACGAACGAGTACTGCATCATGTCGCCGAAAACGACGCGTGAGCCGACGGCCAGCGGCTCGGCGAACGAATATTCGCCGATGATGTCGCCAGTCATGCAGGTCTTGCCGCCGAGGATGTAGCTGTGCGGAAGCACGCCTGTTTCCTCCGCGTCGAGAACCGGCGGCGTGTACGGCACCTCGAGCACGTCCGGCATATGCGTTGATGCCGAAGCGTCGAGGATCGCGATCTCCTTCACGTTGCGATGCAGCCCGATGACCGTCGAGACGAGATAACCGGTATCGACGACGAGGCCTGCACCCGGTTCGATATAGACCTCGATCCCGAACTCGGCACGGAACGCCTTGAGCGCCCCGATCAGCTTGTCTACGTCATAGCCCGGCTTGTTGATGAAGTGGCCGCCGCCGAAATTCACCGCTTTCACGCGGCGCAGATACGGCGCGAAAGTCTTGGCCACATGCTCGATCAGTCCGACGGAGCCGTCGGCGAGGGACTCGCAGAGTGCGTGCGCATGGAAGATGTCGATATCGTCCCACGGGAGCTGGTCGATCTCCTCGATGGTCGTGCCGAAACGCGAGCAGGGAGCGCATGGATCGTATAGCGCGCCGCCGAGTGTGGCCTTCGAGTAGCCGGGGTTGATGCGGATGCCCACCTCGCGGCCTGCGGCCTTGGCAAATTGCAAGCCGCGCGCGATCTGCTCCGGAGAATTGAAGTAGATGTGGTCCGCGATGGCGGTCAGCCGCTCGACCTCGCCCGGCCCATAGGCCGGGGCGTAGACGTGAACTTCCTTTCCGAACTCCTCGCGGCCCATCCGGGCTTCGTATTCGCCCGAGGCCGTCGTCCCGTCGAGCACGTCGCGTAGGATCGGGAATGCGGCGGGCATGGCCCACGCCTTTGTCGCCAGAAGCACCTTGACCCCCGCTTCGCGCTTGATGCGCGCCGCCGTCCCGAGGTTGCGCTTGAGCGCTGCCACGTCGAGCACATAGGCCGGAGTACGGATGTCAGCAGGGATCTTCGGTGTCATGCGCGGTCTCGGGCTCGAGGATGAAGGGCCGAGGGCGCTATATGGCACCGCTTGATGACGGCTGCTAGACCCGCCCGGCTGCCGCGTCAAACCGTTCCGTATTGACGGGTATTAGGGTACGCACGGCGGAGCCGCTCAGTGTGCGGTCGCGTCATTTGCGGGAGCGGCTTGGGCCGCGTATTTGCGGCACGCCGCAAGAAACTTTGAGATGTTCTCGCGTCCTCGTTTCAACGACACCTTCGCCGCGGCGGACCCCGGCACGCTATAGGAAAGCACCGCTTTGTCGGCCATCAGGGCCCACAACGGGTCCGAGGGTTCGAGCTGCGCCACGACATCATCCAGGCCTTCTTCGTTCTCTGCGAGCTGCACGCGACCCTGGACAGTGTGCTCTACGTCACCGTGGAAAATCGCAGCTCCGTGGTGATCCCGCCCGCCATCGCCCCCACGTCGGCGCCGAAGGTCAGGATCGGGGTCGCGTGCTCGGCATCGCCGGCCTCGCAAACCCCGCTGACCTGAATGTCGTCCGTTTCCGGAATGCCATAGATGAGCTGCGCCGAAGACGCCTTTGGGTCTCCGGGGTCGTTCGATTCCGAGAATTTCCATTCGTAGAGATCGACGTCGGCCGCCTTCAGCGGGAGCGTTGAGCCAAGCAAAATCGAAAAGACTGCAGCGAAAAGCACGCCTGAACGAAACAACATGGAAACCGAGGGCCCTTAAAATACGACCTGAATTCGGTGTACCGGCTCGCGGCGGGGGGATCAATCACCGGCCGTCGATCAGTGGCTGGACTGAGGCGGATCGCTGAAGAAATCGAGATCATCTTGAATGTTCTGAGCTGCGATCCGCCAATTGCCCGGCGCATGCGTCGAGCCGTTGGCATGGCCGTTGCCGCCGCTGATGTGCCCGTCGCCGTTCATGTGCACGTTGCCGTTCATGTGGACGTTGGGGGGCAGCTGATGGTGGTGGCGATCCTCTTCAAGGACCGGCATCGCGTCGCCGGGCGAGACCGGGAATGCGCAAAGCCGTCCGGCAAGGAGCTGCAGTTCATTCATGATCACGGCGCGGCGCGCCTCGTGCTGGTTGGTGATCGCGCGGATCTCGGCGAGTAGTTTTTCGTCGACATGGTTGAGTGCCGCATTGAGAGCGCGCACGAGCGCCTGCTCCTCTTGCGTGTTTTCCGTCAGGCGGCGATGCATCTCCGCGAGCTTCTGAGAAAGATGAGCCATAGGCCGTTCCCCGTCTCTGGTGTGGTGGTGAGCCACCAGAGTTCGTTGATTCGTTTGCTTCAAATGAGGTCGGACAACGCAAAATACGCTGCAGAATGCCCGCCGCGGCCACCATTTTTATTCCTGCTCGAGCGTATTTTTCTGACGTTTGGAACGATGTGTCGCAACTTTATGGGGCAGTGACGGGAGTTACGCGCGCGCCATCCATTCGGCGGCGAGATGATCTGCAACTTTGCCGATCACGCCGTCGTCTCGCATGTAGGCGTTGTGGTAGAGCGCGTCGCTGAGGCGCTTCCACATGACATCGGGGTTGGCGATGCCGCCTTCCGGCCCGTCGTTCGCAACCACGCTGTTGTAAAGGCTCTGCGCCGCTACGAAGAGCGCCGCATCGTCGATACCGCCGAGGTCGATGGCCTCGATGCGCTCCTCGCGCGCCTGTACGAGATAGGGCGGGAGGCGCGTCACGCCGACGAGTTTGTATTGTCCGTCGCCGCCGAACGCTGCTCCGAGCACGCCGCCATGGATCGCACTCGTCAGCATCTTTGCGTAGAGGTAGGCGCCCCCCGCGCGGGCAAGCAGCCAGATGATGAAGAACACCGCGCCATACACGATTGGTGCGAGCAGCAGGAAAGTCAGGTCTGCGGCCGTGCCGAGACCGAATTCGCCCGCCGAGATTTTCGCAATGATCGGATTGAGAAAGTAACCGCCGAACCAGACGAAAAGCCCCGTCGTGACGACGACGCCCGCGAGCGACGCGAACGCGGTAAGAGACCGCATCGCCGCACTGGTCTTGACGTACTGAGGCGAGATCGCGGCCGCCGTTTCGAGAAGCTGCATGGCTTCGTCGCGCGGGCTGTGCACCACGAGCCATTGCGACGGCGTCAGCGACTTCGAGAAAAGCCGCGTCGCGAAACGACGGCGCGCAAGCTTCCGCACGCCCCGGGCGAGGCACCAGAGACCAACCGCCATCAAGCCGCCGAACAGGATAATGGCTTCGGTCTTCTTGTTGGTGTCGGAAGACAGCGCGGTCACCAGATACCAGAGCATGATCGGCGGGATGACGAGGCCGAGCAGGGTCTGAAAGCTCGCGATGAGCTTCGGTACGGTCTTGAGCCGCCGCGCGAAGAAGGGCGTACCGAAGGTGATGATGCCGCCACGGTGCGCCGAGCGGCCGGACAGCGTCAAGCCTTCGACGGTGACGTTGCCCCCGTGGCTGTGCGCGATCACCGCGTGCGGTCTGCCTTCACGATCGAGCCGTCGCAACGTTTTTGAAAGCAGAGCGGCGCCCGTGAAGCGATCGAAGTCCGAGTTCTGTCCGGACCAATGCAGCGGCACGATCTCCGCATTGGGAATGCCGCGTTGCACGAGATCGTAGATCAGTCGCTCGGTGAACTTCGAGCCGCGCTGCCACCAGCGCGAACCGTCATCGTCCGGATGTGCGTCGTTCGTCCCGTGCACGGTGACGATGACCGGCGCCACGGCTGCACCGGTCTGACCGGTCGCCTCGGTCGCGGCTGAGTCCAACATGCGGTCCCCCTGCCGTCCCCCATCGGCGGCGGCACATCTCAGCGGGAAAGCTCAGCAAAGGGAACAAAAAAATGGGCGGCCGAAGCCGCCCATTCGCGCGTTGGAAGTGGTGCCGCTAATGATCGCACCGTCAAACGCATGACTTGGTAGATGCGCCGGTCAACCAGCCATTCAGTCATCCTAGGCTCTGTACCTAGGAGCCAAGCTTCCGCGGAAGCGGCGGCTGCGTCACGAATCTACGACCTATCTACGCTGCTCGTTGGATCCTCGGGACAAGCCCAAGGACGACACGCTCTGCGATCAGGTCTTCACTGCGAACAACTCGGCTTGGTCGGCGGGCGTGATATCTTTCACATGCCAGGGGAGGCCCTGCTTGCCGAGCTCGTCCAGGAACGGCTTCGAAGGCAGTTGTTCCACGTTGAACACGCCCTTGCCGCCCCATTCGCCCTTGAACATCTGCATGGCTCCAACGACCGGCGGCACGCCCGTCGTGTAGGAAACAGCCTGCGCCTTCGTCTCCTGGTAGCATTGCGCATGATCGCAGACGTTATAGATCAGCACCGTCTTGCGCTTGCCGTCCTTAGTGCCGTCGA
>VFQP010003060.1_pt1 | contig 17569 bp, 33 predicted proteins | sample 3512351 | NCBI WGS metagenome assembly VFQP01 (sample SAMN10412372, study PRJNA504923) | tailings metagenome | isolation source: Relicate 1 Philex TSF1 revegetated site | place: Philippines: Tuba, Benguet | collected 2017-08-29
TGTGTGTGTGTGTGTGTGTGTGTGTGTGTGTGTGTGTGTGTGTGTGTGTTGTGTGTGTGTGTGTGTGTGTGTGTGTGTGTGTGTGTGATTGGTGTGTGTCTTATGAATTGGTGTTGATGTGGTTGATGTGTGCACATTCACACACCACACAAATACACACACCACACAAATAACCACCCCACACATACACACACCACAAACACACCCAGGGTGGTGCAGTCGAGCGAAGTGGTGCTGCACAGGGTTTGGCCGAGGTGCTGCGTGTGGCGGGGCCTGCACGTGTGGAGGTACTCTTACCTCAGATACTCGACAATTGCCGAAACAAGGATAATGCATATACAAGGGAGGGGAATTTGACAGTGTTTAAGTTTTTGCCGTTGGCTATGCCACAGGGGTTTCAGGTGTGTGTGGTGTGTGTGTGTGGGGGGGTAGTAATGTGAATACCTATGTGTAATGTGAATACCTGTGAATACACTTGTGCATGATGTAGAAAAAGACACATGTGTGTATGAGTGTGTATGTGGGGGAGGGATTTGAGTACGAGTGTGTGGAATTTTGATGTGCAAGCCAACCACATGTACACCATTCACAATCACACTCACATCACTCACACTCTTACACACTCACACACACACATGTGTGTCTCTTTATCATACACATACACACACTCTCACTCCCCCCCCCCCCCCCCCCCCCCCCCCCCCCCCCCCCCCCTCCCCCCCCCCCCACACACAGCCTCATGTGGGCCACGTGCTCCCTGCTGTACTTGATGGTCTCGCTGATGAGTCTGATGGTGTTCGTGATGCCGCCCTTGCTGCTGGTCGTACCTTGGTAGAACTGTATGCAACTACATCCCTTCCACTGTTGTTACCAGCTGTGGAGCAAGGCATAGTGGATAATAATTGGCGTATCAGGCATTCGTCTGTGGAGTTGCTGGGTGATTTGTTGTTCAAGGTGTGTTTTCGTGTGGGAGGAGGGGGGGTGGAGGGGGAGGTGTGTGTGTGGAGGGGAGAGATAGAGAAACGTGGTGCTGGTGTTATGTGTTCATTTGTTGTGTGATTGGTGGTGTTTGGAGTACTATACAAATCCAATGTATCCCTCAAATCCAATATATCCCTCAAACAATACGGACCCACCCACCCACTCACCCGCTCAATCACACATACCCACCCACCCCCAGGTTGCTGGCACAAGTGGTAAAATACAAACAGACACCAGCCACGATGAAGACGAGGGCATCAGCACAGAAGCACAGGCACACGCCATTGTTGCTGCATTGGGTACTGATCGCCGTAACCAGGTGTTTGCGCGTGTGTACTTGGCTCGCAGCGATGTGAGCTATGCTGTGCGTACTGCGTCATTGCATGTGTGGAAGAGTTTGGTGGGGAATACACCGAGGACACTGACTGAGATCATGCCGGCATTGATGGACCTGATGATTCGTGCTTTGGCTGCAGATGGTGTGTGTGTGTGTGTGTTTGTGGGGGATGGGTGGGTGGGGATGTGCTAATGGGTTGTTGTTGCTGTGTAGTGTTATCATGTGCTGGACATAGTGTCATACAATACCCTGTTTGTACAACGCACTGCGAGTGCACCACCGCATTCCTACAACACCCTGTTTGTGCAACACCCCATTCCTACAACAATACCCTCATGCTACAACAATACCCCATTCCTACAACACCTTAGGGGAGGATTTGCGTACAGCGTCTGGCAAGTGTCTAGGTGAAATTGTTCGTAAACTTGGTGACAGGGTGCTCAAGCAAATCATTCCCATACTCACTGCTGGTATCACCGACCCCAACCCTGCTACCCGTGAGGTATGACCGTTGACCGTTGACCAGGGAGGGTGTTGAGCGTTGAGGGTGTTGAGCGTTGACCAGGGAGGGTGTTGACCATTGACCATGGTCAAACCATGTGTTCCTTGTGCATGTTATGTGTACTGTTGCGTAGCTGTGTGCAGAGGGTTTGGCATACACCACTTGAAACACCACCATAATACACCACCACCACCACCACCATATAATAGATCACCGCCGCCACCACCCACACCACTACTACTACCACTATCTTCCCCCCCAGGGTGTGTGTTATGGTCTCAAGGAGGTGCTTGATGGTGTGAGTCGTCATCAACTGACAGATCACCTCTCAGAGTTGCTACCAGCAGTACAAGCAGCATTGACTGATGATAGCCCTGCTGTGCGACAGGTTTGAGTGGGGGTGGGGGGCGGTGGGGGGGGGGGTGATAGGAAGTGTGTGGGTGATAGGAAGTGTTTGGGTGATAGGAAGTGTGTGGGTGATAGTAAGTGTGTGGGTGATAGAAAGTGTTTGGGTGATAGGAAGTGGGGTGATAGGAAGTGGGGTGATAGGAAGTGGGGTGATAGTGGTGATGATGTGTGTTTGTGTGTGTTTTGAATATGTTTTGTTGTGAATGTGATTTTGTCATGTTGCGTATGTGCATGCCCCCTTGTCCTGCACCTTTGTCACACATACACACGCATGCCCTCCCCCACAGGCAGCAGGGCAGGCATTTGGTGTGCTATTCAAGGGCGGTTCAGGCAACATCATGGACAGCGTCATCCCCAGTCTCCTCATGTCTCTAGAAGCATCCCCCGACAAGGCTGCACAGGCTCTTGAGGGGCTCCGGGTGATTCTCAGTGTCAAACCTACTACATTGAATTCCATGGTGCCCAAGTTGCTAAAACCACCTGTGTCGAGTGGTCGTGTGAGGGCATTGGGGTCATTGGCTGAGGTTGCAGGTGTGTGTGTGTGTTGGGGGCGAGGGGGCAGGTGTGTGTGTGTGTGTGTGTGTGTTTTGTGGGGGGGAAAGGGAGAGGGGGAGTGGGTGTGTTTTTGGGGGGAGGGAGAGGGGGTTGTTGTTGTTGTTATTATGTGTAGCCATATCAATATACATGTACATACACTTGCACACGTACACTCACTTATATACACACACACTCACTCACACACCTACACACTCACTCACTCATACACACACTCCCTCACTCGTACACAGGTGTTGGTATTCACCCCCACATTGGCACTGTGATACCCCAATTGTTGACCATGGCAAGTGTTGACCAAGATGGTCCCCTCAAGTCAGCTGCATATGATGCCCTGCTTTCTATTGCATGTGCTGTACAGGTGTGTTGTCATGAGTGTGTTCTCATGAGTGTGTGTGTGTGTGTGCTGAACTTGTGTTTTTATCCCCCCCAAAAACACACAACAGGAGGACGGCATGTACATGCTCACATCAGAGCTCACAAAAGCAACAGAGGACCCCTCCAAACGCCTTGGTGCTGTGCAACTCATTACCCGCTGGGGTCCCCTTGCCAAACACGACATGCAGGAGCATGCAGGTGCATTACTGGGCGCATGTGTACCCCTGCTCGCAGAGGGGGATGAGGTGGTGGTGGGGGAGGCATGGTCGGCGGTCAACGCAGTGGCGTTGACTATACCAAAGGAGACACAGCCGTCGTTTGTGCGGGTGCTCAAGGTTTGTGTGCGTGGGGTGGGGTGGGGGTGGATTGAATATGATGTTTGTGGGGGGTGTTTAGGGGGGGGATGTTGGGTAGGAGACAAGGAAAAGAGTGTGTGATGTTCGGTGAGAGGGAGCGACATGTGTATGTGGGCAAACATTGTGTGTGTGTGTTTGTGTGTGTTTGCATTGTTGCCCATGTACAATGCCCAATCACACCATATACACACCAAATACACACCATCTACACACAACCCAATCACACCATATACACACCATATACACACCATATACACACCATATACGCAACATATACGCAACATATACACACAGGATGCCATTGAAACAGCTGGTGACAGGCAACGGCGCAAACGTGTTGGCACCTCAGATGCACCTGCATACGTAGCAGGGCTATGTCTACCCAAGGCATTGGGACCATTGCTCCCTATTTTCCTGCAGGGCATACTGCAGGTGTGTTTGGGTGTTGGTGTGTGTTGGTGTGGGTACACACATCATACATGCACACGTGTATGATATACACAAACCAACCCAATACCCCACACCCTCCACACCCTCCCCTTGCCTTTCAACCCCTCCCCTTTATTTTCATAAAAAAACACAGGGCTCTGCCGAGTTGAGGGAAATGGCAGCAGAGGGCCTAGGTCACCTATTAAACCTCACCCCACCAGAAGGGGTCCGCCCCTTTGTGGTGCAAGTCACAGGGCCCCTCATTCGCATCATGGGGGACCGTTTTCCTGGTGAAACACGTGCTGCGTTGTTGTTTGCGATGGGGGTGGTTATGGAGAGGGCGGGGGTGGGGTTGAAGCCATTTGTACCTCAGCTGCAGGCCACCTTTGTGAAGAGCCTTGGTGATACGGTGTGTATTGTTGTGGGGGGGGGGTGAAAGGGTGTGGGTGTTTGTGGGTGTTTTTGTATGTGTGTGTGTGAAAAAGGCATTTCAATGGGTATGGGAATGTTCATAACCCCCCCACATTGGTTGTGCATACCTGTATGAGTATGCGTTAAAGCCACTGTGTACATATTCTGCTATGTACATACTTCAGTCATGTACACACCCATACACACACCCAAAAACACACCCAAAAACACACACACATGTAATACTATTCCCAACCATACACACCACCACCCACATAAAACACCCTCAGACCCGCCTCGTGCGACAACGTGCAGCCACCAACCTGGGAGCCCTCAGCGTGCTCAGCACACGTGTTGACCAATTGGTCAACGATCTGGCGACCTCTGCAATCACTGCTGAGCCTGCTGTGCGTGATGGGCATCTTGCTGCATTACGAGGGTGTTTGAGTGCGAGTGGTCAACGTTTACAAGGAACAACATTGACCAAGGTTAAAGAGTCACTTGTGCAACTTTTACCATTAGCTGGTATGTTTGTGCTTTGTGTGGTGTGTTGGTTGATGTGATGGACGCATGGTCATATGCTTGATCTGCACTTGCCCATCCATCCCCCATGCACACATACCCACACTCCCACATACCCCCCTCCCAACACACACACACACACACAGGTGAGGATGAGCTGCTCTGTGCAGAAACAGCACAATGCGTAGGTGTTTACATGACATGGTGCCCCCCTGAGGAGTTGCATGAATTACTTGCAACTCCTATGAGTGCTGTACAAGGTGGTGGGGACTGGGCAGCAAGATGGACTGCTGGGTTGGTGATTGCTGCTGCACTGCAACATGCTGCTGCACGGTACGGGTGGAGGGGGGTGGGATGTGGTGGGAGTGGGGGGGGGGGGGGGGATGTTGGTAGTGGGAGTGGGAGGGATGTGTTGATGAGGTGACAAGAAGCAGGCATCACGACATACACACCCATGTACCCCACCACACTTGTTGGAACACACACATAGTCTAGCAGACCAAGCACTTGTGCCCAAATGCCTAGCTGCGATTGTTCAATTATCACGAGACCCACAAGAATACGTTCGTATTGCTGCTGGTCGTGCTGCAGGGCATGCGCTGTGTGCCCAGGGGAGAGGGGAAGTGGACAGCAAGGCGTTGACCACGTTGACCCCAGTGCTGGTGGCCCTCTTGGGGAGCGATCAGTCTTCTGATGTGCAACGTATTGCATTGCTGGTATGTGTGGTTTTTGGGGGTGTTTTGTGGTGTATTGGGTGTGTTGTGGTGTTTTGTGATGTGTGTGTTGTGGTGTGTGTGTTGGTGTGTATGGCATGTTGTTGTGTATGGTGTTGTATAGGTTATACACAAGCACACACAAGCACACACAAGCACACACAAGCACACAAGCACACAAAAGCACACAAAACCGCACACCACTACAACAGGTCATTCGGCGTGCATGTCAGACACAACGCACCCTCTTTGAGCCCTCCTACGAGTCCCTGGTGCCTAGTGTATGTGCGCTGATAAAGGGGACCCTGGGGCCCATCAAGCTCTCAGCAGAACGTGTGTTGGGCAGCATGCTGCAGTTAGATCAGGTCTGTGTGTAGGTGTGGGAGTGTGGTTGTGGGTGAGTGTGGGTGAGTGTGGGGAGGTGTGGGGAGGTGTGGGTGGGTGCGGGTGAGTGTGGGTGGGTGGGAGTGTGCCATCATATCCCATCATATCCCCATTCTCACCCATCCTCACCCATCCTCACCCAACATCGCCCATCATCATCCCCACCCTCACCCCCAATCATCCCCCCCCACACAGACACAAGAGGCAGTACAGCACTACCTCACCTCTGGTACTGCAAGCACCACAGTCAAGCAAATGTTCACAGAGACATACATACGCCGCCTATCCACACTGCCCCCTGCTGATGAAGAGGAACAGCTCTAGAGGGGGGGCGGGGACAGGGGGACATAATACACAGCTTGGGGAGGGAGCATCGTATGCAGCATGGTACACAGCATAGCATACAGCATGATACACAGCGTAGTATGCAGCTTTTACAAGGGATTGGACACGTGTATGTGTCTGTGTTTGAGTGACAATGTGTGTGACATGTGCGTATGAGTTTCCTTGTGCTTGCATGCATGTGACATGATATTTGTGACGTCATTATGATCACAAAGTCTTTTTTTCTAGTGCCAACTGCCAACTCTTTTTCCTTTTTGCTGCACACACCCTTTTCTTTTCCATACATTTAGACAACTGCACGTTATCTTTTACATGCACTCCATTCATATGTTGAAGCGACAACTACAAGAATGAAACAACAACAAAAAATAAATCTCCTCAACAGCAATGGTAGAAAACAAAGCCATGCACTCACAAACAATTCCACTCATTCACACCTCACAGCACACGCTTGCAGTACCCACTCTACTACTACACACACACACACCTCCTCCCTCCTTGTTACTTCCCCCCCACACCCCCTCGCTGCTTCATCACAGTAGACAGCCACATCATGGCTCCATCCAACCCGGTCCCATCCTTGGCACAGCAAGCCTGTACCCGCCACACCCGTGTATCCCCCAGTCGATCCAACCCCAATTGACTTGTGATCGCCTCATCACTGAGGGCATGCGGGAGGTCTTGTTTGTTTGCGAGGACAAGCACAGGGCATGACTGTAGCTCGGGTTCTGTGAGCAGTTTACCAAGTTCTCTTCGTGATTCTCTCAACCTGTCTTGATCATTGCTGTGTGGCATGATGGGGGGAGTGATGCATGAGGGGGTGTTGCAGCGGGTGATGAAATGAAGGGGTGTTGCATTGACAATGAACGAGGGGCGGCTGCGTTGATCATGTTATTTTGGCAAACCTTGCCCACCGACCTGTCAATGATGTAAATAATAATGTCTGTATCTTTGTAAAAATGGCGCCATAAAGCGCGCAGTGCATCCTGTCCCCCAACATCCCACACCGTAAACTGCAACCGACCATACTGTACACGCTCTGGGGATTGGACATGAGAATGACGAGCATGATGAACGATACATGCGCGCAAATTGTATGGTGCATGGTGCACATTGCACATATGTATGATGTCCATGCCATGGGATGGTCCATGGGATCAGTAAACAGTCACATGCAAACTCAGTAGTTGACATATGCATACCACAATTGAACCCGACAGTGGGGATGGTGGAGATGTGTGCTCCCAACTTGAGCTGATAGAGTACTGTTGTTTTGCCAGCACCATCTAGACCGAGCATGAGCACACGCACTTGTCTTTGCCACCATGAGCCCAACCAACTGCTCCAGCCAGCACCCATACTATGTGATGCTGGGGGGTGATGCCGGGATGCTGGGATGACAGGAGGATGACGGGAGAAGGACTGCGGGACTGGAATTCAACAGGAATGGTATTGGAAAGAGGTCAGTCTGCGCGGTCTGTTCCTAGTCTGTGTGCTTGTTCACCAAGCAAAAGTGGTGAGGATGCAAACAATTGTGTTGATCAGTTGCAAGGTTTTTCGTGTGTAATGTCGGTGTTGTTCCCCACGATGCTCTTTGTGCACATGTGTTTGGCGTACTTTGTCACAGAGCTTTTTTGGCGGCAGTTTTAACTACGAAAACTACACACGAAAAACGCCAAGCGAGTTGAACATCTGCTAAAAACTCATAAGTTTTAACTAAGCAACTGCTAAATCCAACCTCATTATTCAGCCACCACAGTAGTGTCAACCACCATGTGGCAACAATCTGCCAGACATTGACTGTTGTTTTTCATTGCCCTCTGCACGGTACAACCGCAACAAAGCTACAACACATTCCTCCTCAACAGCCAAAACAACCAACAGCCAATACCCACAACTAGTTTTGATTGACCGCAGCATCGATGGTGGCTGCCAAACACAAAGCCGTTCAAGCAGCCGCGCGCCCTAAAAACACCAGGTATGCTTTTGTGCATTTGCAATGCAGCAATGCGCACCATGTACGGCGCTGTTCGCTTCAACATGCCCCAACCATCAACAGGCCACCCGCCAAGCGCGGCCCAGCACCCACCAAACGTCCCGCCCCAAGCAAGCGCCAGCAGCACCCTCTTGCATCGTTGAAAGGCAAGCCCAAGCACACGGCATTGGAGGGCAGTGATAGCGAAGATGATGTGCTTGATGCCAGTGACATGAGCGGGGACGATCCCTCTTTGTTGGGCAGTGGTTCAGACGATGACGATTTTCCACCTGTTGTGGGGGAGAGCAATGATGATGATGACAGTGGAGAGGGGGAGGGTGGGTTGAGTATGGACGGTTTGAGTGAGGATGATGACAGCGGTGATGAAGATGAGGATGAAGATGAGGATGAAGATGAGGATGATGAGGATGATGAACACCACCACAAACACAACAACAATGCGCGTGATGCACTTGCAGATGCCCTCATGAGCTCAGACGAGGATGAACAAGACGATACACCATCCACCACCCGAAAAACCGCAGCCAAACGCCTCACTGCTGCTGAGCGCAAAGCAGCTGCCCTTGACAGACGTGCCGCACAACGCAAAGCCGCAGCAGATGCAGAAGCAGCAGACATGCACACCAATTTGGGCGGCATGCAACCACCAGAGGGCGGAGAGGAGGACGAGGAGGAGGAGGAAGAGGGGGGGCAATTTTCCGTGTTTGCAGCGTCTGCGAGTGATCCGGGTATTGTGGGGGAGGATTTGGCGCTGGTGCAGAGGAGGCTCAAGGAGGTGGTAAGGGTGTTGGAACACTTTGGGAAGCTAAGGGAAAAGGGACGCAGCCGTGCCGAATATGTAGGACTGGTATGTGATGGTAGGGTTTTGTTTTTTTGGGGGGGGTTGTTGTAAAAGAAAACAAGGGGGGAGGGGATGTTTATAGGGGATGTATGCATGCGATGTGTTGTACATGGAGACACAAATGGTATTATTTTGTGTGTGTTGGGGCGGGCAACAACAACCCCCCCTTAACACCCACCCACCCCATTCCCAACCCCATTCCCAACCCCCCAAGCATTCATTCCCCCCTTCTTCCCCCCCCACCTTTCCCCCTTCTCCCCCCCACAGCTCCAACGCGACCTCTGCACATACTACGGCTACAATGAATTCATGGCAAGCACACTCTTGCATCTCTTCACACCAGCAGAAGCACTGGAAATGGCTGCTGCCACTGAACAACCCCGGCCTGTGACATTGCGTACCAATACACTCAAGACCAGAAGGAGGGATTTGGCTGCAACATTGATTAATAGGGGGGTGAATTTGGACCCCATTGGTGCATGGTCCAAGGTTTGTGGGTGGTGTTGGGTGGGGTTGGGGGTGTGATGGTGGTGTGTGCATGTTGTTGCTGTGCATGTTGTTGCTGTGCATGTTGTTATTGTGAGCATATACATGAAGGTCCTGAACAACACGTGCATACACACACACAAATACAACCACAACACCCCCCTCAAAACACCCCCTCGCCTCAACACAACACCCCCCCTCAACACAACACCCCCCCCCAGGTTGGGTTGGTTGTATACGACTCACAAGTTCCAGTCGGTGCAACCCCAGAGTACATGGCAGGGCACTACATGCTTCAGGGTGCCTCCTCATTCCTCCCAGTGATGGCATTGGCACCCTCTGAGGGCATGCGCGTGGTGGATGTGGCAGCAGCGCCCGGTGGGAAGACGACGTATATAGCGGCGTTGATGCGGAACACGGGGTGTGTGTTTGCGAATGAGGTGAACAAGGCACGCACCAAGTCACTGCAGGTATTATTGTTTGTTTTGTTTGTACTGCTGGGAATGGAAAGAGGGGGTGGTAGCGATATAGGGCAGATGATGGTGCAGAGAGGTCGTGCATGTGTGACGATGGTTGCTTGTGGGTGTGTTGTTGTGCATGTACATGGGTGCACTTATTGTATATGTATATCGTATATGTATCGTATATATATGGTGGTTGCTTGTGGGTGTTTTGTTGTTGTCGTGCATGTACATGGGTGCATTTATTGTATATGTGTATCGTATATGTATATATGTATATCGTATACATACATATACACACGACATGCACTTGTGCACACATGCACATAGTATCATCATCATCATCATCATCATCATCATCATCATCATCATCGCCCAATACGGCACCTTCTCCGTTGCGTGCTGTGTTGTCAGCACTGCAGCTTTACTCGGTGCCTACAGAAATACACATACGCACCTGTGGCTTCTGGCTGCCTGTGACTTACACCATGAACAAGGGGGTTACCGAGCCGCATACATGTTGGCATTTTGTGTATATATATGTCTGTACACAATGTATAATACATGTACACACATATGTTTACACATATGTCTACACACTTATATACACACACATACACATACACACAAATGCACACATATACTCACACTCACTCACACACATACACTCACTCACACATATACACCCCATCCAATACCACCACCAGGCCAACATTCAACGTCTGGGTGTCACAAACACCATTGTCTGCAATTACGACGGCCGCCAGCTCCCCAACGTCCTCGGCATCAATTCATGTGATCGGGTGCTTCTAGATGCACCCTGTAGTGGGACCGGCGTGGCTTCCAAGGACCCCTCTGTCAAGGCAGGAAAGAGCAGGGATGAGATATGGAAGTGTGCCCACTTGCAAAAGCAGCTATTGTTGGCTGCCATTGATTTGGTGGATGGGAATGCTGCCCAGGGTGGGTATGTGGTATACAGCACGTGTTCGATCATGGTATGTGGGTGGGTGGGGGGGTGGGGATCGTGAGTGGAGTGTGTGTGGAGTGTTGTGATTGTTGTTGTTCTGATTGTTGGAATGTCAATTGTTGGTTTGTGTACCAGGGGGTGTAGCACACCCAACACAATCACGCTGTATAGGTGGAGGAAAACGAAAATGTGATTAATTATGCACTGCGTAAGCGCAATGTCAAGGTGGTACCCACTGGGCTGGAGTTTGGACGACCAGGGTTTACCAAGTATAGGGAGTTTCGATTTCATCCCTCAGTGGGGGAATCAAGGCGCTTTTACCCACATACACACAACCTGGATGGTACGATGAGTGCGATGGGGAGAGGGGCGTTTGATCGGGATGGGTGTGGGATTGGGAAAGATTGATGGGGTTGTTTGCAAGGTGCCTCTTCATGCAACCCTGCATGCACATATATACATACATTCCACCACATAGGCTTTTTTGTGTGCAAGTTGAAAAAGCTGAGCAACACCCCGAAAAAGTCGACGGGGGATGCTGCGGATGAGAGCGATGAAGAGGAGAACCCATTGTGGATGGACAATGCAGAGCCTCAATCGAATGTTGCACCTTCAGACAAGGTCAAGGGGGTGCGTGAAGTGAAGCAGCAGCGCAAACGACAGCATGGGAAGATGGATGATGATGACGAGGATGAAGGACATGGCGATGCAGTGCCAGCAGGTATGTGAGGAGATGAGGAGGTACAATGTGCTGTGTTGTTGAGACTGTGTAACTTGACCTCCTATGTGCCACCCTCACAGAAGCAGCACCACCAAAGAAGAAAAAGGAGCGTGGTATTGTCAAGCGTGCACGGGAAGAGGTGCTGGCAGAGCGTGCAGCAGCAGCCGCCGCCGCAGCAGCAGCAGCACAGGTGGCACCAGCAAAGGAAAGCAGCAATGGCACGGCCACCAAGGGCAAGAAAAAACGTGCCAAAAAGGCCTAGGAAGCTACCAAGGGCGCCCTTGGTGGTGTCTTTTTTTTTGCATGCTTTCTTCTGCGAACCACTCAATAAACGTATTTGTAAAATATTTCTCAAAAACCCAGCCACTCACACAGCAATACAAAGCCCAGCAAGGAGAGTATCGTGAGCATTGAGCTGATCCTCTCCCCCCAGGTGTGTACAACACAGCACCAGCAACAAATCACCACGCATCCCCTCTACCGATAACAAACACGACAAAATGCGTCAACACCAGCACGTTTTATGCACACGCACACGCACGGTGCATCCTAATGCCATTCTCATGCCATGCACACACCCCGTAGCTCGTCTTCGCTTGCGTATACGCCTCACGATGTTGTGAAGTGCACCCCACATCACAATCTCGACAAAATTAGACCACCACCACCACAACAACAACCCACCCCCCCTCATCCCCCCCCCACCCCAGAATGGCTCGTACCAAGCAGACTGCCCGCAAGTCGACAGGTGGCAAGGCCCCCCGTAAGCAGCTCGCAACCAAGGCTGCTCGCAAGTCGGCCCCCGCCACCGGTGGTGTCAAAAAGCCCCATCGCTACCGCCCTGGTACCGTCGCCCTGCGTGAGATTCGCAAGTACCAAAAGTCCACCGACTTGCTGATCCGCAAGTTGCCATTCCAGCGCTTGGTTCGTGAGATTGCCCAGGACTACAAGACCGATTTGCGCTTTCAGTCGTCCGCAGTGCTCGCTCTGCAGGAGGCAGCTGAGGCCTACCTGGTCGGTCTGTTTGAGGACACCAACTTGTGCGCAATCCACGCCAAGCGCGTCACCATCATGCCCAAGGACATCCAGCTCGCACGCCGCATCCGTGGCGAGCGTGCTTGAGATGGTTGTACAAACATGGGCTGCTTGTGGGATTGTGTACTTGTACATGTATGATGTTGCTTTGTGTGCACATATCGTGTTTTTTTTCCAGAGGGGTGCTTTTATCTCCTTCCAGTCCCTCTGTTACATGAATAGTAAGGTAACACAAGCCTGGTTTACACACAACATGAGTCAGTACTGTACACGACGGTTATATGCACAACTCATACAGTGTCCTCGCCCTTGTTGTTCTTGTCGCTGTCGCTGCTCTTGGAAGAGTGCACAGCGTCCGAAACTGCCAGCGTGGCAGGATCAGGCTGCGTGGGGTGTGGGTGTGTGTGCAACTTACTTTTTTGTACCAAGCGAGCCCACAGTGGCGAAACACACACAATTGCCGAAGCATACCTCAACAAGGCCCAGGGCGATGGTGGCAAAGCCGTTGCCGACTGCCAGGATGATGGCACCAGCCACTGCGGTGTAGATCTTGGACGCACCATAAATCTGTTTTGGTGCCTCTTGGCGAGAGAAATAGAGCAGCTCTGTGTGTAGGAGGTAGCTGTGTGGCAAACCACAGTGTCCCAGCAACCAAAATAAACAAACAACTTACGGTCAATGGTGCGATAGACAATGGCTTGGGCAACAGCGAGGAATGTCAGCAGCACGAAGCGGCCACGGTGGAGACGATACTGGTTGAATGCAGTGCCAATGATGGCAACAAAGATGAGCAGCTCGAGGACGCCTACCCACCACCAAAAGGCAAACTGCAGCTCAGGGTTGAAGGGGTAGGGGCTGGCACCACCCTGGGCGTACAGATCACGATCTGTGTGTTTTCAAGATAGTGGAACTGGGTGAGTGCGTGAGAGAGAGAGGGCGTGCGAGAGAGAGTGCGTGAGCAAGAGTGCATCTGATTTTCAACACCCACACAAATCACGATTGAGGCAAACAGCGTTGCGTCGTGATGGGCGTACATGCGTTGATGAGCTCTGCCGGAGCCTGGGTAAAGTCAATCGAGTTGGCCTTGTTCTGCAGCAGTGCTGTGGTGGTTGTTTGAGGGAGTTGAGGTGGAGTAGCGCGATGCGCGGAGTTTACCAACCAGTCCCGTTCGTACATAGGCCGACGATGGTAACGATGATGCCGACAAAGTATAAAAACAGGCTACCCCATAGCAGGTATACAACACGTTTGTGATCCTGGCCGATTTTAGTCATGGCGCGGTGCTTTGTGGTTGTGGAGGGCAGTGAGGTTGCAGATGATGTCGCGGGGAGAGATGCACGATGGAGGTGTTGTGGCAGTGGAAGGGAAGCCGGTTTTATGTGTTTTGGTGTCAAAGCGTTGTGTGCCTTGCCATGCAACTGCTTATGTGAGGTTCGTTTTTGTGGTGTTGCGTTGTTCTACATATCGTCACCAAAAAAGGGAAATTCCGTTGTGCCTGGTGATGCTCCTGTGTGGAGTACGCACTTTGAGTGATGCACAGTGCACCAAACACAGTGCCACAGTGCTGAACACTATACGTTATGCCTCTTGCGCACACGCAAACACCCAGTCCCTCTGTTACACAAATAGTATTGTAGCACAAGTCTGGTAAAACATGCACGACACACAAGGCACTCGTACAGATCATGAATGCACGCAATTAAATCAAAAAAGGGATAATTGTCACTTACACAGTGTCCACACCCTTGGGCTTGAGGTCATCATCGTTGACCCTGGGGGCCTGGGTCACCATCGTTGCCGGATCAGGCTGTGGAGGAGCACAGAAAGGTTGTGTTGCAGGGTGACATTACTACTACCATAATCTCAACAACCACATACCTCAACAAGGCCCAGGGCGATGGTGACAAAGCCGTTGCCAATTGCCAAGATGATGGTTCCAGCCACGGTTGTGTAGAGGTTGGATGCACCATAGATGCCCTTTACTGGGTCTTGGCGTGAAAAGTAGAGCACTTCGTCGATGATGCGGTAGACGAGGGTCATGGCAACAGCGAGGAAGGTCAGCAGCACAGGGCGGCTGCGGTGAAGCCAGTACTGGTTGAGCGCAACGCCAAGGATTGCGAGGAACACCACGGCTTCGAGAGCAATGACCCACCAGACAAAAGCAAATTGCAAGTTGGTGCTGAAGGGGTAGGGCGACATGCCTCCTTGGGCGTACAGCGAGTTGTCTGTGTGTTCAGGGAAACGAGGCGTTTACACCCACCGTTGCATGGAACGCATACAACCATCAAACAGCAACACGTTCACGCACAAGACATCACGATTAAGGCCATAGTATAGTTTACGATCGGTTGATGCGACGGTGCGACGCGTTTTGGGAATCAACGTACATGCACTGATGAGCTCTGCGGGTGCCTTGGTCAGGTCCAATCCATTCTGCTTGGCTTGCAAAAGCGCTGTGGGAACGAGGAGGAATGTGGAGGAGGCGCACGATTGTGTGGAATCGCTTGATACACCACCGTCCACCACGTACACACTCCAATCACTGTGACAACCGCTCCGATGGCATAGATCAAGATGCTAGCCCACATCAGGGCGCACACTTTCTTGTGGTCTTGGCCGATGCGAGTCATTGTGGAGTCGAACGAGGTGGAGGTGAAAACCGGTGTAGGTGTGCTAGTAGATTGAGCGGATTGGTATGTGCGTGGTTCTATTGGTGCTGGTATATGTTTTGTGTTTGTGGTGAAATTTACCAAGGTTTTAAGCACAAGATGTTGGATGACTTGCCAATAGCCAAGTCACCTACGGAAGGAGCCATGTAGCTTCACTTCTACTATCATAGTCAACAGATTGCTTGAGAAACGCGTTTTGCAATGCGCACATCGGCTGTTTTAGGGATGCAGCATGGTAATCACAGTGTGACACAGGAGCATGGTCATCGAAGTGTGACACAAGGGGCATGGTCAATGCACACTGCCAACGGTCCCGGGGTTCCTCACATGCACCTCTGGTATAATGCATCTATATCATCTACATGCACCGCAAGGGCCCATGCACCACCTGTGAACACCTGTCTGGGCAGAGTTGCATTTGTCAACACACCAACATCCTGTCGCAAACAAAAAACAAAAACAAAAAGCCAAGCACACTGTAACATTTCCAGTGACATGCCTTTACATACATTGCACCATACTGTATGGAAAAAAAGCAGCAGCATCATGACATCCATCAACACAAGAAAACCATCCTTGCTGCACACATTGACCAGGGCATGCCTTGGTGGTGCACTCGTGTACAGTGTCGTGGATCAGGCATCTGATCTGAGCACATTCTTCATCGTGAAACAACTTGCAATCCAAATAGCACAACGCAACCAACAGCTACGAGATCAACTTGGCACAGAAGATGCAGCATTGCACACATCACCCTGGTATGACTCCAGCATACGGTTTTCCCACGATGGACACATCTGTAATGCAGTATTTGCACTTCACGGATCAAAAATGAGCACTGATATACAAGTTCAGGTAGGTCGCTGACTGCTGATTGATGGTGTGTCATTACCCTGCTACACGTATGTAGACAATCTTCACTAGGCGGTACGACGTCCATTCCCACTCCCCTCGGTGCTGGGAACCCTCCTGTACAACATCATAGGACCACGCGAATGGCAGCTGTATGTGTGGGTGTTTTAGGGGGGGGTGTACACCGAATGTGCTACACCAAACGTGCAGAAACAGCACCACACACACGTAGAGACATCCACCCTATCACACTAGGTTGTCATGCACAGCACTTTCTGCTGGTGGACAAGGCTTGCCCAGGAGAATCAGCCTCATGTAAGACCTGCAACACAGGGCAACACCTTCTCACTTGATTATTTTGGCATGCATTAGTTTTGACCTGTTATTGACCAAGTTATTCACTTGGCTTTTGTATAGTTTCCTGGGGAAGCATATTATGTTGATTCCCAAATCGTGTACACGTTTTGCTGTACATGCATGTGTGAACTAATGCTTTTCTGCTTGCATCAGCATCAAACTTGCGCTCTTCTCTGCATTGGTTGTTGATTTTTACATCACTTCCTTGAAACGAAGTATCATTACACACATGACAAAGGCCCCCATATAACTACAAACAACCCCCAAAACCCCATCAACACCCCGTCCTCATCCCCCCCCTCCATCAGCATCATACTGCCATGGAAACAGTACCACCACTGCTGCCAACCCACTCGTAGCACCCCGCTCAATGGCAGCAGACACCAGTTCCCTTGCAGCCGCATCCGCAATACCATGGGAAAAAGGGGGTTGGTAATCTTCCAACACAGATGATACAGCATGTATGATTTCCTGTGTGCGGGCGGGGGTACAGGAGTATGATTTTTGCATAATATATATATATATGTGTGTGTGTGTGTGTGTGTTGTATAAGTGCATATAGGAGGAATACGACTAGAGCATGCTGTACTGAGAGGTGGGGTGCCATCGAGTAGAGTATGAGGGAAAAGGGATTGTGGAAAGGGGTTTGCATGTGTGTTGTAGGCAGTCAACCCCCTCTCACCTGGTCAGTCAACACTTTAAGCAACCCTCTACTGGCTGCCACAACAAAAGTGTCATCAGGTGTGAGAATTATGGGTACAATATCCACATCAGTGTAGCTCTCAGCACTGTGTGTGTGTGTGTGTGTATGTGTGTGTGTGTGTGTGTGTGTGTATGTGTGTGTGTGTGTGTGTGTGTGTGTG